>Ga0209829_10001829_pt1 | contig 16758 bp, 13 predicted proteins | sample C_140205_EF_Meta_FD_187311 | JGI IMG/M metagenome (GOLD analysis project Ga0209829, IMG submission 187311) | Freshwater microbial communities from Lake Croche, Canada to study carbon cycling - C_140205_EF_MetaG (SPAdes) (version 2) | ecosystem: Environmental > Aquatic > Freshwater > Lake...
CCCATGGACAAGGAGAGGGAGGCCAGGCTTGTGAGGTAGTCGGCCTGGGCTCCGGCCTGCTCGAAGCGCGCCGCAGCGAGAGCACTCTGGCTGGAGATCAGTTCGGTGATCGTGGCTAGGCCGTTTTGGAAGGCCGCCTGAGCGGAGTTGAAGTTCTCGTTGGCCGAAGTGACGAGGGAGAGCGCGTAGGTGACTCGCTTGCGGGCCTTGAGTGAGTCGTTATAGCTGGTCCAGACATCGCGGGTGGTTTCCAGTCGGGTAGCCTCTGCGTTGGCGCGTGCTTCGGACTCCTCGGCTTGGCGTTTTTTCACCCGCTCGACGCGCTCGAAGCCATCGAAGAGATCCCAGCTCATCACGGCAAAGCCGCCGGCGTTGTTGTACGTGCCGTTGAAGCTTCCGTTCACACCGCTTTGCTGAGCCCTATAGCCATAAGATTCATTGTTCCAAGAACCCTGCAGTGACACCTTGGGAAGGAAGTCCGCCTTCGCACGTTCTGTGGCCGCTCTGCTGGCCTGAATATCTGCAATGCGTGCCGCCAGGTCGGGGCGCTTGGCCACCGCGGTATCGATGAGTTGGTCTACCTTTACTGAGAGGCCTTCAAGGGGCCCGTTCTCCTTCGAGTCCAAGGTGACTCTTAGCGGGGCATTGGCCTCCAGACCTGTGGCAACCCGGAGATTTCCAAGGGTGACCTCGACATTCCTATCAGCGGTTGCGAGATCAAATTCAGCTTGGGAGAAAGTCTTCCTCGCGGCATCCAGTTCAGGCTGCGTTCCGAGTCCGTTGGCCACCTGTGCCTCGACCATTGCCAGTAGGGTCCTGGTGAACTCTAGATTCGTCCTGGTGGCATCCCGTTGAGAAAGTGCAGCCGTATGGGCAAAGTAGGATTGCTGCACGGCGAAGACGGTGGTTTGGACGCGACGACTAAAGGTGAGATTTGCCCCGTCAAGAAGAGCTACTGTGCGACGGACATCCGCCGCCCTGCGACCAAAATCCAGCAGGAGATACTCGAGCTGCAAGCCTGGTTTGATGCTGACTCGCTGATAGGTCTCAGGGCCCGTCTGGATCGGGTTATACCCCTGATCGTATCCGCCCGCGGCGCGGAAGTTGAGCTTGGGATAGTAAGGGGACTTTGACTCGCCGACTGCAGCGGCTGAAGCAAGCGCATTGAACCAAGCGGAGCGGGTATTGGGATTATTCGCCAGAGAGAGCTCGATCAACGGTGCAAGCTCGTAGGATCGGGTAGGGTCAAAGGTAGCAGCCGTGTCGGTGAGCGGATAGGCCTTCTTCACGATCAGTCCTCTGGTGACCGCCGAACCGAGAGAATCGGTCTGCTTTGCCTCCAGTGTGAAAATGGATCCCAACACGGCAAATAGCGTTGCCGCGCTTCTCATGGCTCTTCTAGTGTTGGGGGATGTCACGGTGGATCTCTCTTCTGGCTCTAGTGGTCATCCTGACGATGACTGGTTGTGATCCACAACTCAACATTGCCGGCGCCTATTTTCCTGCATGGCTGGCCTGCACCCTTGGTGGTTTGTTCCTTTTTTGGTTATTGCATCTGGTGTTCCTGAAGGCGGGTTTGCTGCCGTACCTTTTCCCGTTGCCTCTCGTTTACGGGGCACTGATTGCATCCCTTTCCTGTATCCTTTGGCTTCTTTTCTTTGCTGCCCCATGAGTGATCCATTATCAGGTGACAAACTGCTTCGCAGGACGCTCGGGATTCTAATTTCCGTGGCCAGCTTTGTGTCTGTGGCAGTTCTTGCCTGGTTGGTGGACCAAAACATCGCCAAAAACCCTCGAACCGAGGATGCGCAGGTACGTGCCAATGTAATTGGCGTGGCCACACAGGTAGGTGGTACGATCACGGGTATCCATGTGAAGGATAATCAACTGGTTCACAAGGGGGACCTGCTTTTTGAAATCGACTCTCGGCCCTATGCCGCCGAGGCGGAAAAAGCGAAGGCTCAGTTAGCTCTTACAGAACTTGAGATTCAGGCTTACCAAGACCAGATTGCTGCCTCTGAGGCGCAACTTAAGCAAAGTGAGGCCAAGGCTGCCTATGCGGTTGACTATGCGAAGAGGGTGCAGGCCCTCGTCGGGAACCTCTACGTCACCGTCGATAAAAACCAGCTGGCCCAGACGGAGGCGCTCACTGCAACCGACAAGGTCTCCCAAGACAAAGCCGCATTGGAGCGGGCTCGTAATCTTCTTGGTAATCAGGGTGATGTGAATGTACGACGCGTTGCTGCGCAGGCTGCCCTGAGGGATTCCGAGCTGAAACTTTCTTACTGCAAGGTCTATGCTACCTGTGATGGGTATGTCACTAATCTCCAGATCACGCCGGGTGCCTACGCTGCCGTGGGGGAGCAGATCTTCTCCCTTGTTGATAAGAAGATCTGGTATGTCCTCGCCAATTTTCGTGAGACCGACCTGAAGAGGATGCGCCCCGGCATGAGTGTTGATGTCTATCTGATGGCAGAATCGGGAAATAAGCTCCGAGGAATCGTCCAAGGGTTACCCAAGGCTGTTGTTGCTCTCAACACCCCCTCAAATAATGCGCCCGGAGGCGAGGGGATTTTGTCCAGAGTCTCACCAACCATTGATTTCATCCTGCTAGCCCAGCGTTACCCTGTACGCATCGTGCTGGATGAGCCTGAGGGGCATTCCTTCCGGATGGGAGGGGCGGCCTCCGTGATTGTCCACACCGATAGTGATATTGAGGAGGGAGTGAAGGTCATCACTCGCCTCCAGCAAGTACAGGATACCGAATTTGTTTCCCCAATGGGCAGTGCAGGGCGGATTCCCCTCAATGAGTGACGCCTGGCGCCCTGCCTGTAGGTTGGCCCTGGCGGTGGCCCTCGCGCTGCTTGTCATCCTGACGCTGAAATTTCCTCATAGCTTCCGGGCGATGCTCGCAGTCTCCCTGCTTGCAAATCTCCCTTCCTTCCGTAGGAGCACAATGAGGCAGAGGCTCTTGCTGGTGTGGATCACCGGCACCATGGGGAGTGTGGTGGAGGCCTTGTTCCTTGATGCTCCTTGGCTCTATGCGCCCGCCTACCTTCTGCTGATCTACATCACCATGGCGATGGCTTCCAGAAGCCGTGATGCCGCCACCATGACATTGCTGGTCTACGGTTTAAGCGGATCACTGATTTCCGGGAAAATTGCCGATTCGGCCCCCATTATGGGAGGATTTTACCGGACCCTAGCTGTGACGATCGGGATCTTTGCCGCAGCAGTTGTATTTTACATCATCCCATTGAGAAAGGGATACCGGCCACAGCTTCCAGAGCCGGTGCACTTCACCGGTCGTGATACCTTCTTTCTGGGAGTTGTGGGTGTCATCTGTCTGGTCGGAGGTCATACCTTTGTGCCTGAAAACAGAGTCTTTGCTATCATGGGAGGGATTCCTTGGGGGATCCAGTTGCTCTCGGCATCGACGTCCTCACTGAGAGTCCGACTGGTGGGTGCTGTGCTGGGCACCCTGGTTGCCATGTTTACACTCAGTGTTCTCTCGGCCTCCACAAACAATGTTGCAATCTACATGATCGTTGTCTGCTGTATAATGGGAGCAGTTGGATATCTGGGATCTAGTATTCCTTGGGTCAAGCCAGGATGTGCACAGTTCGCGGTGTGCTTCATGATCCCCACGGGAATGTTACCTGGACCGATTCAGAACTTTCACCAGGTCTTTTCGATTGTTGAGGCCATGTGGCTGGGAATCATTCTGGCCTCTCTGCTCTACTATCTTCACCAATGGCTACTCGTGGTGGAGAGGGCTGTTGAAGGGACCTCTCATGGTGTATAATAGCAGTCTTATCAGTCCTCCCACTCGGGAACTTGGGATTCGTCGGCTGGGTCAAATTCACGCTTCTGGTGGCGCTGCACCTGGCGCTCTCCCTGTGGTGTGAATCGCGCGATGGCTCGGGCCACTTCCCAGCGCTCGGTGAGATGAGTTGGTAGCTCCTCTAGGAATCGGGAGGGTCGCTGGAAGGCCTCCCCATAAGCCGCATTGAGACGCAGTTCGGGATAGGTCAGGTAGAGTTCGTCCTTGCAGCGTGTGACGCCGACATAGAAGAGCCGTCTCTCTTCTTCCAGGGCATTGTCATCCTCCATGGAGCGTGTCCCTGGGAACATTCCTTCGGTAAGCCATGCCAGGAAGACAACCTGCCATTCGAGTCCCTTGGCTTGGTGAATACTGGAGAGGCAAACCCGGTCCTCTTCGTCATCACGACCGGTCACCTCGCTGGTCTCGGTTCCTCCTAAAAGTGTGAGTTGCGCAAGGAACTCATCCGTCTGCTCGAACTGCTTCGCGTAGTTGGCTAGCGTGTTCAGGTCATCGCGGCGGGCCTCGTAGTTGGCGAACTTGGCCTGCATGTAATCATCATAAAGCGACTTCATGACTGCGGTGATCATGTCGGATGGAGGTGCAGGCTCTCCCTTGGGAGCCAGTTCAGTCAGGGTCATCACCAGTAGATTCCAGGCACCCTGGGCCTTGATGGGGGGCTTGCATCCTTTATCCAGTAGGGAAAAACTCCGCCCTCCCTCCAGGAGTTTAATGGCCTGCTGCCAAAGATTTTCGGCCGTCTTGTTGCCGATGCCGGGAAGTAATCGCGCCATCCGCTTGAAGGCGACTTCGTCGTTGGGATTGATGGCGAACTTCAAAAAGGCCGCCACATCCTTGATATGAGCCTGCTCGAAGAAACGGAGCCCGCTGGTGATGCCAAAGGGAATACCCCTTCTGGTGAACTCCAGTTGGATTTCCATGGAGTGGTAGTGGGCTCGGTAGAGAACGGCGATCTCGCGGAAATCGACCCCCTCGTCGTTAAGTTCCAGTACGCGCTGGGCGATGAAGGAAGCCTGCTCGTTGTTGGTGGCAAGTGGGACCAGCGCCGGTTTGCTGATGGCCTCCTTGCGGACAGCCCGCAGCTCCTTGGGGAACTGACGGGGGTTATTCAGAATCGAGGCGTTGGCCAGCTCAAGGACCTGGGGAACGCTCCGGTAGTTCGTCTCGATCCTGTGGACAACAGAACCCGGATAGCGCTTCGGGAACTCGAGGATATTCGCGAAGTCGGCTCCTCTCCACGAGTAGATCGACTGGGCATCGTCACCGACGACCATGATGTGCTTGTGCATGGCGGCCAATGTGTCGATCAGCCCCGCCTGCAGTCTGTTCGTGTCCTGGTACTCGTCGACCAGAATTGCGCGGAAGCGACGCTGGTAAGTGGCGGCAATCTCGGGATTAGTCAGCAGAAGCTCATGGGTCTTGGAGAGGAGGTCGTCGAAATCGAGTGCATTTACTTCCTTCTTCCGACCTTCATAGGCAGTGGCGACTTGGGCGATCTGATCCTCCAGATCGATGAAGTACCTATAACGGCGTGCCAGTAGCGTGCGGAGAGAGTCACCCGTGTTGCAACCCAGGCTGATCAGTTCCGCGAGGACCTGTCCCTTGGGAAAGCGCTTGTCATTGGTGCGAAATCCCAAGCGTGCCACAACGGATTCCAGCAACTCCTCCTGATCCTCGCGATCCATGATGGTGAATCCCTGATTGAATCCCACCGCTTCCGGGTGACGTCTTAGTATGCGGTGGCCGATCGAGTGGAAAGTTCCGCTCCAGAGGCCTTCTGAGCCACCAGGCAGGAGCATGTTCACTCGTTCGAGCATCTCACGGGCGGCCTTGTTGGTGAAGGTCAGCAGGAGAATCTCTCCAGGCCGATAGCCTTGCTCAAGCAGCCATGCGACCCGGTAGGTAAGGGTTCGCGTCTTTCCAGTCCCCGCACCGGCAATTACGAGATGCGCGCCGGACGGGGAAGTGACTGCGTTCAGTTGCTGCTCGTTCAGTTCCTTAGCAAAGTCGATGCCCGATCCAGTACTTGGGGAAGGTTGGAGCTGGTAGCTCCGGCTCATGAAATTGTCTGATTCGAGTGTGAGTGATGCCGATGATGCTTCTTCACCTTGGGGGTGATTTGATCGCCTGAGTTCTGCTGACTTGCGGGCTTCCGGTTTACTAATGCTTTTACTGACTTGCCCTCTTGCGGTAACCCAAGTGCCCACCTCAGCATGTGTGCCGAATCGGTGAAGATCCGTTCCTTGCTACTGCCGAGGATCACCGTGATGACCTCCTTCCCGTTGTAGCTTCCGCTACTGACCAGGCAATGCTTGGCCTTGTCCGTGTATCCGGTCTTCATGCCGGTGCAGAACCAGTTTTCACGCATGGTCTGGTTTGTGTTGCGCAACATGTGGACATGGCCGTCGGCATAGCGAAAGGGAAGATACTTGGTGGCCATGATGGGGCGGAGAACAGGGTTGGCATAGGCAGCCCGTGCGACTTTCGACATATCCGCAGCCGTGGAGTATTGGTCCTCCGCGGGTAGCCCGTTTGGATTCATAAAGTGAGAGGAGTTCATTCCCAGACTGACGGCCTTGCGGTTCATCATGTTGGCAAAATCCTCAAGACTTCCTCCCGTATCTCGGCCCAGAGCACGGGCCACATCATTCGGGCTCTTTACGAGAAGAGCAGTGAGCAGCCTCGCCTTGCTATAGGAGGTGCCTGGTTTCAGTTGCAGGGTGGTCGGTTCAGCCAGCTCGTCGATGGGATCGATAACGACCTCTTTATCGAGATTTCCCTGCTCGGCCACGATCAGAGAGGTCAGAAGTTTCTGGGTACTTCCGACTGGTCGCTTCTCGTCGGGGTTCCTCTGGTAAAGTACATCTCCGGAATTGGCATCCACGACCACGACGGAGGCTCCCTTCACATCAGGGGCAGGGGATGGGGTTGATGCTTGCGCGCCAAATATCGGAATCGAGAGAAAGAGGAGAATCAGCAGAATGTAGATATTCTTCATATGTCTTGAATGGTTGTTTTTTTGAAAAGGGAGTGTCACGGACGTGCTGAGGATCTTTGAGAATCAGAGGGCTGGCTTGCAACTGATTTGGCAATGAGGTTTTCGATGGCTGGATCGCGTTTAGCCCCGAGATCCAAGGCACGTTGATAATGACGCCTGGCCAACTCGATAAGCGGTGGATTGCGCCCTAAATAGAGCACCGCGAGATTGAAGTTCGCATCCGCGTAGTTCGGGTCGAGTTCCACAGCGCGACGTAGTTCCTGCTCTGAGGCCTCACTCCAGCCCTTATGTCCTGCTGCCATGCCCAGATAGTTATGGGCCCGAGGACTGTTGTCTTCATGGAGAGTGGCTTGGGCTAGGCAGGCAAAAGCCTCGTCGTCCCTTTTCTGCTCGAGGGCATTCATGCCGAGCAACTTCCACGCGGCTGCATTATCGAGGTCAAGGGAAAGGGCTTTTCTCAGCATGGTTCGCGACTCCTCGAGCTTGCCGAGCCTCGTTTTCACGGCTGCGGCACTGACGAGAAGGGAAGGTATGTTCGGGGCCATGCCAAGAGCGCGGGTATAAATGGAATCAGCCTTCTCCAATTCCCCCTTGGCAAATGATTGCTCCGCTTCCCTCATCAGGGTGAGAACTGTTGGTGGAACCAGTAGTGACCGGGGTATCTGCGGGGGCTGTGGTATTACGGCATCCTGAAGTTGAAGCGGCTTATTGGTGGCGAGATCTCCATGAGCTTTGGTAGGGGAGGAGGCAGGGGACGCCTTGGTATCAGTTGTAAGAAGGCCTCTTCCAAGGATGCTCAGGAGTAGAAACCAACGAATAAGCTCTCTTCTCATGACTGAATCAGTGGTGAGGAGAGTTCGATGGAGCGATCTCTGGCAGCCCGTATTGACGCACGTACGATTCTAGGAAAGCCCTCGTTTTCCAGCACTTCAAGCCCGGCAGCAGTGGTTCCGGCTGGACTGGTGATCTCCGCACGCAGGGCTAAAGGAGTCTGACCGGTTTCGTTGACAAGGGCTGCAGCCGCGGCAAGAGCGCCTGCGGCTAGGGTCTTTGCCAGCTCTGATTCCAGCCCCCCGTCGATTCCCTCCTGCGTCATGGCTTCCAGCATGAGCAGGGCAAAAGCAGGACCGCTTCCGCTCACAGCGGTGACAGTATCGAGATCGCTCTCCCTTACCACAAGAGCCGATCCTACTGAGGAAAAGATCGCAGTTGCTTGGTTTAGGTCTTCCTTTGTGCTGGAAGCATGAGGGGCGAGCGCTGTGATGCCCTTGCGGAGTCTGACGGCCGTGTTGGGCATGGCACGGATGACTCTTGCTTTTCCACTGGCTGCTTTGAAGAGCTCCTCGGAGCGGATACCGGCAACGATCGAGATCAGAAGTTTTTCCTCAAGTTCTGAAGCGACGGATGAGATGACCGCAGTGGCCTGTGCGGGTTTTACACAAAGAAAGACGATCTCAGCATTGTGGATGGCCTCTGCGTTGGAACCTGCGGACTTCACGCCAAGTGAAGAAGCTTTCTGTTCGGCAGATTCACAGTTTTTAGCCGAGATGGTGACCCGGTCGCCCGCGGTCAGTCCGGAGGCCAACATTCCGCGGACAAGGGCACTGCCCATTTTTCCAGCTCCAAGCACTGCATAATTCATGCATTCACTTTAAGGGAGAGACGCTATGGCGCAAGGATTGGAGACACGTTACGGAGAGAAATCCCTAATAATTTATCCCAAACTAAACATTGCAGGGTAGCTGCTCGAGAAACTATTTTGATTCAGCATGCTCTCCCTCGATCAACTTTCCCTGACGCTCGGTACCGAAGAGGACTCCCCAAGACTCCTTTCCCAGATCTCCGCTACGTTCCAACGCGGAGAGTTTATCGCCGTGATCGGCCCCTCCGGTTGCGGCAAAAGCACTCTCCTGAAAATGATCGCGGGGATCGCTTCGGGTAACGAGGAGGGGTCCATACATTGGGATAACCGGAATCTCTCAGATGAGGATTTCAACCCATCGGAATTCGGCTATGTCCCCCAGTTCAGCATCGCCTACGAGGATCTTACTGTGGGGGAATGTGTCGAGTATTCCGCCAGGCTGCGTGTCAGCAGACAGAGCGGAGAGGAGCGAGGTAAAATGGTGGCTCGTCTTCTCAGCGAGGTTGGCATAGGTGAATTCCATGCTCGTACCGTGAAGGTGCTTTCGGGAGGGCAAAAGCGCCGCTTGGCCCTGGCGATGGAACTGGTGAGCAGTCCTCCGATTCTACTTTGCGACGAGGTCACGAGCGGCTTGGATCCTCGGTCGGAGGATGAGATCGTGAATCTCCTGAGGAACGTGGCCCGTGATGGGAACCGATTGGTTATCTCTGTCACACACAGCATGAAGCATCTTCATTCCTATGACGCTGTCGTGGTTCTCTATCGTGGAGTTCTTGCTTATGCAGGGCGCCCTGATCATCTCGCCCATTATTTCCGTGTGGACGACCCCGGCCTTATCTACGCCCAGTTGGAGAGTCGCGATCCTGAGGGCTGGAAGGCTTCCTGGCTGAAGCATTCGGCATCCTTCCTACATCATGCTAGTGAGGAAAAGAGTAAAAAATATTCTGCCTCGGTGATCCGTGAAGTTGCTTCCAGTGTCTGTCCTGAGTGTCGCTTGGAACACCCGAGTGGTGCTATGTATTGCAAGGAATGTGGAGCCAAACTCCGAACGACTGAGGATGGCAAGGAAACATACCCTTCCGATAGTTCGGGTGAATCTCATCCCAGCGCTCTTTCCCAACTCGTGACATTAGTAGAGCGACGCCTGCGTATCTTCCTGCGAAGCAAAGCCCAGCTCTGGCTTCAGGCTGGACTGGTGTTCGGATTCCCCTGCCTGGTTGCCGTCTTCGGTTGGAACGGACTTCCTCAGATCCGGAATCTGGGGATGGGTCTGGATCTCAATGTCATTCAGCAATTGACCGAGGGCCGGGACTTCCTTATCCAGGCCAGCAAGATCGGAAGCCTGGTCTCCGGGATTGTGATGTTCGAGGTAATACTCCTGACCCTCATGGGTGCCAATAATTCTGGACGGGAGATCGCCGCGGAGCGCCAGATCTTCGAGAAAGAGAAGCTCTCTGGACTCAGTCCCACCGCCTACATCGCCAGCAAGATCTTGTTTCTTGGTCTTCTCTCAGCGATCCAGTCCCTCTGGATGGGACTCTTCATTCATTATACGTGTGCTTTCCCCGGGGATTTATCTTCGCAACTCCTCTTCCTCTTTCTTGTCAACGCGGCGATGACATCCATTTGCCTAGCTATTTCCTCTTACATGAAGACAGCGGAGCAGGCCTCCATGGCCTCCATCTACTTCGTCGGTTTCCAGTTACCCTTGTCGGGTGCCGTACTGGCGCTACCCTCTTGGTTGGGTTTGATAGCTCGTCCCTTCATCGCCGCTTACTGGAGTTGGTCGGGGATTCTGCAGTCGCTGAGGGGAGAGCGATACTATGACATCGTCGTCATGGTGATTCAGACAAGCCTTTCCATGACACCTCTCTGTCTTCTAGTGCTCGGAATTCACATAGGGGTCGGCATCGTGCTAGCCTATCAAGGCTGTCTGAAGACAAGAATGGAGTGAGTCAAGGCTGCTGCCGCATTCAAATTACTCTCTTCGCGATTGACTCCTTCGGAACACTCCAGTAAAGCAATAGTAATGACACATACTCCAGCATCAGTCGATGCAGGTGATCTGCTCAGGAATTCCACTCTCTACAGGGAATTCCAAGCAGAAAGGGAGCAAATTCTTCGCCACAAGTGGTTTGAGAGCGAGAAACAGGGTCGTGATATAGGATTTGAAAGGGCTCTTCTCGACTGGATGATGAAGCATCGGACAACTTGGCGTCAGGCTAGAGCCGTAGCCAAAAAAACGACCGCCTAACTACTACTCTTTTTACTTATTTCCTTTAAGGAGGTCCCGCGAGACCACCAAGGATCATGACACCAACAGAAACACCCAACACTGTCGCTCGGTCTTCCGCATCGAGAGAGCAGGAAGAGTTCTCCGTAGTGATGGATGCGGACTCCATCCGCAAGGCGATCCGTCGTATCGCCCACGAGATCATCGAGCAGAATCAAGATCTCTCTCGGTTGGTCATCGCCGGCATCCCTACGCGGGGAAAGATTATCGCCCAGCGTATCGCCGTTCATATTGCCGAGATTGAGGAGATTTCCCCGTCGCTTGGTATCGTGGATGTCTCCATGCATCGTGACGATCTCTCCACGAGGATCAGGGTGAGCGTTCTGGAACCGACAGAGCTTCCCATGGATCTGGACGGACGTCCCTTGGTGCTGATCGATGATGTTCTCTACACGGGTCGCAGTTGCCGAGCTGCGATGGATGCCATTGCCTCCTTTGGCCGCCCCTCTAGGATTCAGTTAGCGGTTCTGGTTGACCGTGGTCACCGCGAGCTTCCCATACGTGCCGACTTTGTAGGCAAGAACGTACCGACGGCTTTTTCTGACCGTATCAGGGTTCGCTTCGAAGAAACCGACGGCGTTCCTGATTCGGTGACACTGGTTCACCAAATAGACCGTCAAACACCCTCCTTGTCCCAATCATGACCACACATCAATGGAAGCATAAGGATCTCTGCGCACTCGCGGATCACACGCCCGACGAGTTGATCACCATTCTCGACACGGCAAAGGCCTTCAAGGGAGTGGGGGAGCGCAGCCTCAAGAAAGTTCCCGCACTTCGCGGCAAGACGCTGGTGAATTTCTTCATCGAACCGAGTACACGGACTCGAATTTCCTTTGAACTCGCCGCGATGCGCCTCAGCGCTGATGTGGTCAATATCTCCGCCTCCGCCTCAAGTCTGGAGAAGGGAGAGACCCTTCTCGATACAGCCCGTAATCTTGAAGCCCTCAGGGCTGATCTGATCGTGATTAGGCACCAGTCAGCCGGAAGCGCTCGCTTCCTTGCCGATCGACTGAATGCCTCTGTCATCAATGCCGGCGACGGCGCCCACGAGCATCCCACGCAGGGACTCCTGGACGCCTTTACGATACGAGAGAAGCTGGGCCGTATTGAGGGAGTTCGCGTGGCGATCGTGGGTGACATTCTCTTCAGCCGCGTTGCCCGATCCAACATCCAGCTTCTCACAAAACTCGGCGCGGAGGTGACCCTAGTAGGTCCTTCCACGCTTGTTCCGGCTACCTTCGCCTGCCTGGGTGTCAGGCTGGCCCACAGCATCGACGATGTCCTGGAAGAAGTCGATGTCATCAATCTTCTGCGCATCCAGCACGAACGCCAGCGCAAGGAATATTTCCCTGGTCTCGGGGAGTACACGGCTAGGTTCGGCCTGACTAAGAAACGCGCGGACAGGATCAAAGAGGAGTGCCTGATCATGCATCCCGGCCCAATGAACAGAGGGGTCGAGATCGACAGCGATGTGGCGGATGGTCGGGGAAGCGTGATTCTCGACCAGGTGACCAACGGTCTCGCCGTTCGCATGGCCGTCCTCTACCTTTGCTCCGGCGGAGCGCCCTTTGCTCCGGCTGTTGCCGATTTACTTTCATGAACGTTTCACTACACATCAAGGGAGGCCGTATCATCGATCCGGCAAACGGGATCGACCGGATTGGGGATCTCTTCGTGAAGGATGGAATCATTGTCGATTCTCTTCCCCAAGCTGATCCAAGCGAAATGGGCGCTATGGCCGTTGAGGTTATTGAGGCCGCCGGCAAGGTGGTCTCACCGGGACTCATCGACATCCATGTCCACTTCCGTGAGCCGGGGCAATCACACAAGGAGACGATCGCGACCGGAGCCCGTTGCGCTGCCGCCGGGGGATTCACCACAGTGGTCTGCATGCCGAACACATCGCCCGTTGCCGATAGTCCCGCCACGATTTCCTGGATCCAGGAACGCGCTGCTTCCACGGCCTGCGTCAATGTCTTTTGCTCGGGAGCCATCACCAAGGGGCTTGCCGGTGAAGAAATGGCCCCGATCGGGGCCTTGGCGGCCGCCGGGGTTGTGGCCCTGACCGATGACGGCCGTTGTGTCCAGAACCACGGAGTGATGCGCCGAGCTGTCGAGTATGCCCGACATTATGGTCTGCCTGTCATGGACCATTGTCAGGAGACCACCTTGAGCGCCGACGGTGTGATGAACGAGGGAGAGTGGAGCACTCGGCTCGGTTTGCCGGGATGGCCCGCCCTAGCCGAGGACCTCATTGTCGCCAGAAATATCCTGCTAGCCGAAGAGACTAGGCATCCAATCCATTGCCAGCACATCAGCTCGGCACGCAGTGTCCGCCTGCTCAGGGAGGCTCGTCACCGCGGCGTTCCGATCACCGCCGAGGCTTGCCCCCATCACATTGCACTCACTGATGGCGGACTGAAGAACTTCGACACAAACTTCAAAATGAATCCCCCCCTGCGAACTCAGGCCGACATTGATGAGATCATTGCGGGGATCTCCGACGGCACGATCACCATCCTTGCCAGCGATCATGCTCCTCATGCAACCTATGAGAAGGAAGTGGAGTTCGACCGTGCTCCCTTCGGGATCCTCGGATTGGAAACCGAGTTGGCCCTCTTCCTTGAGATCCTGCTCCATCAGCGCAAGGCCCTCACACTACCGCAGATCCTCGGGATGCTGACTATCAATCCGGCGAAGTTCCTGCGTCTCGATCGGGGGACTCTTTCCACAGGAGCTCCGGCGGATATAACGATCCTCGATCCAGATCATGCATGGACTGTCGACAAGAATGAGTCCGCATCGCTCTCCCGCAACACTCCATTCCATGGTCACTCCTTGCGAGGCAGAGCCCTCGCGACCATCGTCGGTGGGAAGGTAGTCTGGGATTTAGAAAGCGGTTTCCGAAGCTGATGGTGCACTCACAGGGATAAAGTGGATGAAAGGGATAGGGATTTCCCCGGATAGGAAGTTCCATCATGATGTTTCTCTCCTCTCTGATTGAGTGCTATTCCTCAATCCATCAGTTTCAGATTTTATTTCTTCGGCCATCCCATTTATCCTCTTCATGTCTGTGAGTTCTAAATCTCCCTTCACCCTTCTCAAGACCGATCCCTCCAGCAAGGCTCGAGCCGGGATCCTGCATACCCGGCGCGCCGACGTGGAGACACCTGTCTTTATGCCTGTGGGCACTCAGGCTACCGTCAAGGCCGTCTCTCCCGATGAACTCCGTTCCCTCGGTGCGAAGATCATTCTCGGCAATACTTACCACCTCCATGTGAGGCCGAGTGAGAAAGTCATTGAGGAGCTTGGGGGATTGCATCGCTTCATGGGTTGGGATCGAGCCATCCTGACAGACAGTGGCGGATATCAGGTTTTCTCCCTCTCGAAGCTTCGCCGAATCACGGAGGAGGGAGTTCATTTTCAGAACCATCTTGACGGCACTCCTACCTTCATTGGTCCTGAGACATCGATGCAGATCCAGCGTGATCTCGGCAGTGATGTTGTGATGGCCTTCGACGAGTGCCCTCCTTTCCCCTGTAGCTACGAGGATGCGGCCAAGAGCCTTGACCTCACGACCCGCTGGGAGCGTCGCTCCCGCGAGTGGTGGAGGACCCAGCCTGAAGAAGGACGCCCGCTCCTCTTCGGAATTGTTCAGGGAAGTTCCCACCTCGACTTGCGTCAGCGTTCCGCTCAATCCCTTGTGGAAATCGCCTTCGATGGATATGCGGTAGGGGGTGTCAGCGTCGGGGAGCCGGAGCCTGAGATGATGAATGCCGTCGAAGCAAGCGTCCCTTTTCTGCCTGAGAGCTCACCACGCTATGCCATGGGACTCGGCACACCTCCCCAGTTGGTCGAGATGGTGGCCCGGGGAATTGATATGTTCGACTGCGTCCTTCCGACACGGATTGCCCGCAACGGCACAGCCTTCACGGCCAAGGGAACCATGAATCTCAAGAATGCCCCCTACACGCGTGATCCCCTCCCGATCGAGGAGGGATGCACCTGTCCGGCCTGCACCAACTTCTCGCGCGCCTACCTGCGTCATCTGGTGAAGGCGGAAGAGATCCTGGGCCTTCGACTCATCTCCCTTCATAATCTCCACTTCTACATCTCCCTTATGGGGAAGATCAGGTCAGCGATTCTCGACGGATCCTTCGCGGAATTTCGAAAGGAATTTGTCTCAGGTTACCGAGTCTGGAATGCGGGAGAAAAGGATGCCGTAACGGATACATAGTACCAGCCTGGCAAGCAAACCTGAAACGTGAAACCTGAGTCAAAAAAAATGTGGAGAGATCACCCCCTTGCCTGAGCTTTGATTCAGCGAATCTTACTCAGCCTTCAGGTTTCAGCTCTCAGGTTTCGTGCTGCCTTTCAGGCAGCTAAACTACCAGCTCTGGATCGAGTACTGGCGGCAATAGTCGTACTTGGTCTCGAACCCAATCTCCGGAGGAAACTCCGAGTAACCTGAGTTGAGCCACTGGATATTGTTGTTGTAAGGAGGTTGGTAAGTTCCATGCTCAGTGGGAAAGGGGAATGTAACCGTCTCAAAGATTCCGTATCCGAGTCTGGCAAAGGTCCTGCCCAGACCACGTACCAAGCCATAGCTAAAGGCGGCGGAGTTCCCATAGGCGGAATTCACATCAGACATCGAATCGATGATCTCCGTGGAACCGTAGAGTATATTGCCCAGACCGCGTCCGAGCTTGCGTGTCGGTCCCTGATCGGATGCGGGAGGAGCCTGGATGTCCGCAAAAACCAAAGAGGTCGCTCCAGAAATGAGGATGACTATCAAAACAAGGGGGAGATTTTTCACGGAGATTATAAATGACTTTTTTGGATGCTTCTTGGCAAGTTTAAAGAAGAGGATCTGCGGCTTTCTCAAAGGTTTCCTGTAGAATTTGGATTTCCGAAAGAAAGGGAGCCAGTGGCGCCACGGGAACGACCCCCAAGGGACGTACCCACTCACGTTGGCCCTTATGGGCAACCCTGCCCGAGGCGTAAGCTGAGAGGAACATCTCCATCCGTGCATCGATATTATCCACGAAGTGTAGCAAGGCAGCCTCCGGGGTCTTTGGCAGGACAGGGGAACCAAATTCAAGCTGTCCGTGGTGGGAGGCAACCAGATGGAGAAGATGAAGGCGGACATCCTCCGATGTCGGCGCAAGAGATTCCCAACCCTCCTTCGGGAGATCGCGCCAGAGCGTGTTGACTAGCTCGATACCGATAGATAGATGACCAAGCAGTTCTCCGCGCGTTTCCGACTCGATGCCGAAGCCTCGTTCCGGTGGACAAGTCTCCCAGAGCTTTCCGGTGTCATGGAACAGCACTCCTGCGATGAGAAGGTCGCGATGGAGTTCGGGATAGACCGTGTAAAGGGCCAGAGCAGATTCCATCATCCGCGAGGTGTGCTCTAAAAGGCCCCCCCGCCTGGCGTGGTGATTGCCACGGGCTGCCGCCGCCCTGCGAAAGCGTGCGCCATGCTGGGAAAGGAAGCGGTTGCACAGAGCCTTCAGCCTGGGTTCACGCAGGCTTTCCACAGCCTCCGTGATGATTTTGTAGGCGCGGTCTAGTAGGGCGATCCTTTCTGCCGAGCCTTCCAGCAGGAGATCCACCGCCTCATAGGGAAGTGGACTCATTTCCCAGCCCTTGGCATCAATCCCAAAGGCTGTGCTGTGGCTGAAATGACCCGCGAGCATCACGAACTCACCCGGCTTTGCTTCCGAGCATGATTCAAAAGCTTCACTATCAGCCCAAGCCCGCAGGGTCAGACTCTCGGTGGCATCCCGGAAGATCGCCTCCTGAAAAGGCTTTCCGTTGGAAGCTTCCTTGCGGGTGATGCTTTCGATCTGGGCATGGATCACGGCCTCCTCCGGAGAATGCTCACGAGCGGCTATCTTCAGTTCAGAAATGGTCAGGAGAGTCATCCTGAAAGACTGAAGGTTGAAGGCTGAAGGCTGAAGAAAAAAAGGCACGGG
>Ga0209829_10001830_pt1 | contig 16754 bp, 19 predicted proteins | sample C_140205_EF_Meta_FD_187311 | JGI IMG/M metagenome (GOLD analysis project Ga0209829, IMG submission 187311) | Freshwater microbial communities from Lake Croche, Canada to study carbon cycling - C_140205_EF_MetaG (SPAdes) (version 2) | ecosystem: Environmental > Aquatic > Freshwater > Lake...
TTCTTCCATTATTATTTTTTGTGTTGATTGATGGGTTGATTGATAGGGTTTTTTTAATCAATTTTTATTTGATTGTTTTATCTCGTCTGTTTTGTTTTGACTATTTATCATTTCTTTCATTTGTCTAATTTCGGATTGTTGTGTTTGAATAATTTGACTTGCTAATCTTCTAACATTATAATTATTTGTTTTTTTCAATATATCTTCACTTGTAAGAAGAGCCATTGAATGATGTTCTATCATTTCTTGTAAATATTGTTTATCATTTACTCCATATTGGTATCTATACAAAAAAATGAAAATAAATAAAAGGAAGTCTAATGGAATATAATATTTCAAACTCATTGAATTATACATCATATCATGCATCATTACTTCTAATATCGACATAAATAGTGCCATGATTGTTGATATATACATTTTTCCAACACTATTTCTAATATTGGTATAATTATTAGCCATAATTGCGCTCATAATAATATATTGAAGTATAAAACTTACGGTGAACATGAATATTATTGTATGAAATAATTTCATTTTGGTTTGGTTTGTTTTGTTTTGGTTGGTTTTGGTTGGTTTTGTTCTTTATATACTATTTATAAAAAAATTGAATACTTTATTTGGTCAATAAGTTATATTATTCATGGATTATTTGTTGAATTTTAAAGTTTAAGAAAGATGGCATTTATTATCAGAGAACGGGGCAATGGAGAATGGGGCATTGGTCAATATCTCCCTATAGGGGTGACAGCAACATTATCCCTCCTTAAAATTGGAGGGATAATTGGTATGGCAATATTAGGATTGTGGAATTATTTACAAACTGATGCATTTTGGAATTATGGATACTTTGTCCTTATATATTCCATGATGATTGGATATGCGGTGTTTTATGTATGGATGATCAATACGTTATGTCGCGATGTCACAAAATTACTTCTGCGAAAAAGGGCGGAAATGGCAAGAGTAGCAGAAGAAGCAAGAGTAGAATCAGCAAGAATAGCAGAAGAAGAAGCAGCAAAAGCAGCAGCAGACGCACAACGGTAGTTACAATTGACATCTTGATTGGATAAACATATTGTATACACATCTACATTTCAATAATGTATATAATATTAGCACCAGCACCGCGAAATTATCTATATGAATATGTGACCATATAGATTGTGACCATATAGATTGTGACCATATAGATTTTATAGTTGTTATATTTGTATTTTTTTGTTTATTCATTTTTATTATTATTGCTATTATTGCTATTATTGAGTGACACCAAATAAATCAATTTTTTATATTTCTTATATTTCTTCGTGTTTTATTACGGATATAACTACTACTACTGCGACTGCGACTGCGACTACGACTACTACTACGACTACGTTTATGTAATTGCGATTTACTAATAAATTTATAAATTTCATTCCGTTTATCATATATTATATCCAACGTATTTTGAAAATAGGAACGAAATTGGCTACGCATTTTACGTAAATCATCAATACATATCCATCTTATCTCAGACTTTTCAAATATCTTGCTTTCTTTAATTATTTTTGGGTCTAGTTTTTTTTGAAGAAATTGAGAATTGTTATTGAAATAATGGGGTAATGCATGATCATATTTCATTGGGAAAATATGCATTCTATATTTATTATCATTGAAATCGATATTATATGTTCCATATCTTTTCAATAAATTTGATAATTCATCAGTCGATCCTAAAAATCCAGTCAATTCTTCGGTTCCTTCACGAATAGCACATTGCAAAAATGTTTCATTTCCATCTTGTCCACCTCCTATATCAGAAAATCCAGGCGTATCCGCATACTTATTTTCTTTTCCAAATAAAAAATATAGTTTACCATGATGTATAGATGTAGGTAATATTCCTGCACCCATATTTAATATTAGTAAATATTTTTATTTTTATTTTTATTTTTATTTTTATTTTATGCATATAATATAGTTAAAATAATGGACTATTTTTTCGGGAAATCTACTCATACAAGAAAAAATAAAAGGTCGGCATCATCATCATCATCATCTTACAATCCAACCATCAATGAACAATTAGTTACATTACATTCATCATATCAAAAAGAAAAAATTATTGGATGCAATAATAAACGAGCGTTTTTATTAAAAGAACCATTGAAAATATTGGTCACTTCAACATCTAGAAAGGGGTCGGGTGGAAAAAGAAGAAGTAAAAAGAGGTGTGTTCCATATTCAAATCCAGCCGCAAAACAATTATTATTGCGTAATTTATCCGCAAATAAACATATTAATGTCAACAAGATTGTTCCGCCTAGGCAAGTTTTAGGTAACTGCTGGATGAATACGATGTTTGTCGCTTTTTTTATCAGTGATAAAGGTCGTAAATTTTTCCATTTTTTTCGGCAATTGATGATCGATGGAAAATTGGCATCTGGTCAAATAATTGAACCCAAATCATTACGCAATGCGTTCGCTTTATTAAATTATGCAGTTGAATCTGCGATAATAGGGACACCATACGCGTATAAATTAAATACAAATGGGATTATTAAAAGTATATATAATAGTCTTGCTTCTGTATCTTATCACAATAGAAATATTGTTAAAATAGATGAAGGCAGTAATCCCATTGGATATTATCAAGCTATTATTAATTATTTGAGTGGATTGGGTAGTGGGTTGGGTAGTGGGTTGGGTAGTGGATTAGGTAATATCGGCATACAAATGATAATGGCGAATGTCAGTAAAAATGGGGAATGGACTGATCGGATAACTCATGCTATAATGGAACGCGGTAAAGGAATTATTCCGCATGTAGTTGTAGTTGAAATATATGATACCGAATCACGGTATATTTCAGACAGACCAGTAACATTTGAAGTAAATATTGACAATGAAGTCGTTAAATATGGATTGGATAGTTGTATTGTTCGCGATATGTATACTCATCTTCATTTTATTTCATTAATTACATGCGAAGGTAAAGAAATGGGGTATGATGGAATGAGTTTTGGACGAATTAAACCTCTTCATTGGAAAAAAACATACTTAAATTCGCCGAAAAAATGGTCATTTGAAGGATCTACTGATGAATCGGGATCTTCCGGTAAACCGCTTTTTTGGAGTTTTATGCGTGAATATCAAATGCTTATTTATTACCGTATGTAGGTTGGGTTGTTTTTGGTTATATATTTATTGAAACGACTTAATAAGTATATTTGTATAAGTATATTCGTATATTAATAATTGTTCTTGCCATCGTTGGGTCTGTAATGCTAAAACCAAGTGAAGAACAAATGAAAATTATTATTGCAGTGAAAGACGGATTTAATGTTCAAGTGGATGCCGTTGCTGGATCCGGTAAAACAACCACAGTTCTTTCATTAGCTCATCATCTCAACGAAAAACGAATTATGCAAGTGACATATAATTCCGAATTGAAATTAGAAGTGAGAGAAAAACAGTTGAAATATATGTCTGAATTTGATATGCAATTGGAAAATTTGTCTATTTATACGTATCACGCTCTCGGTTATAAATATTATTGTGATGAAGCAAAAACGGATATTGGATTGAGTAAAATTGTTGAATTGAATATGCGGCCCAAGGGATCTATTTCATTACCTCAAATTGATATTATTGTTGTCGATGAAATCCAGGATATGAATGAACTTTATTTTCGGTTCATCATTAAATTTTTAAGAGATGTATTGACTGATCGTACTGATCGTACTAAAGTTATCCAATTAATTACACTTGGCGATAAATATCAAGGATTATATGATTTCAAGGGCGCGGATACACGATATTTAACCTATTCGTCTGAAATATGGAAGATTTGGCAAGTCGATAATCTATTCAAGATTTTACAATTGACTACTTCGTATCGAATAACTAAACAAATTGCATTGTTTGTCAATAATGTTATGTTGGGCGAAAAACGATTGATCGCGATAAAAAATGGCCCCCCTGTCTTATACATTCGTCACCCCGACGCATTTCAAAATTTTAAAATTATCGGGTTTCGGATTATTGAAATGATACGCAGCGGTTATGCCCGACCCGCTGATATTTTTGTTCTTGCTCCATCTGTAAAAAGCGAGAATTCACCTATAAAATTAATCGAAAATATGTTGGTGAATAATAATATCCCGTGTTTTGTTCCGATGACCGAAACTAGTTCTATATCGAGCGAAATTATTAAAAATAAAGTTATTTTTTCGTCATTCCATCAATCAAAGGGTCGTGAAAGAAAAGTGGTCGTCGTATATGGATTTGATGATTCGTATTTTGCGTTCTTCAATAAAGATTCATCGCCTCACATTTGCCCTTCTACGTTATACGTTGCCGCTACGCGTGCAACTGAACAATTGATTTTGGTTGAAAGTTCAAAACCGTTACCGTTTTTAAAATATAGTCATTGGGATTTAATTGATGTTTCGTGTACTTTTACGCATTTTGTCGGAGATCCATTATCTATTGTGGATTTGTCGGGTTCTGAGCGTCCGAAATCGCCTGAAAATATTAGATTTTCTTCACCTACCGACTTGATTAAATTTTTGGATGAAAATGTGATGATAAAAATAATGAAATTGATTGAATCTGTTGATTTATTTACAACCGACAATCTATCTTTTCCATTCCAAGAAGTTAAAATGGTGGGGGTAGTTGATACTAAATACCACGACGTTAATTTGTCGGAAGAAGTATTTGATATTAATGGGCTAGTTATCCCTGCGATATTTGAGGAAAAATGGTCTAGTGTTGGTACTGGGCTTGGTACTGGGCTTGGTCTTGGTCTTGATCTTGGTACTGGGCTTGGTCTTGATCTTGGTACTGGGCTTGGTCTTGGTCTTGGGCTTGGAACAATTAAACGATTCGTTTATAATAGAATGGGTAATGACAATAATAGTCAAAAAATATATCAATCCGTATTATCCGGTGTAAATTTTGAAAAGTCAAGCATCGAAGATTATTTACGGATCGTAAATGTCTATATTTCAATGAAAGAAAAACTTAACTTTAAAGTCATGCAAATAAATAACTATAAATGGTTATCTGAAATAGATGTGAATAAATTAATGATGAATATGTCTCGTCATATTAAAAATCCGGGCGAGTTGCAATATGAAGTACCTATTATTAAACGCAGTGATGAAGAATTTCATATAAATATAGACACCTTTGTGAAAAAATGTATGGATAAGGATAGTAAAAAGTTTGGAAAAATACGGTTTACTGCTATTGTCGACGCATTATCGCCGTTTATTAGTTGGGAATTTAAATGTACCGATGAATTAGAACCGGAACATTTATTACAGGTTATTATTTATGCATGGATTTGGAAAATGTCGAATGAATCGATGTTAGGAGTACGGATATTCAAATTAATGAATATAAAATCAGCAGAAGTAGTGACATTGAATTATATTAATAATGAATTAATAGTCGATAAAATTATCGAGATGATTTTGATATCAAAATATACGAAATTGGTGAAAAAAACGGATAAAGAATTTATCGATAATTGTATAATGATTACAACTGCATAAAAATTATTGTTTGTAGTAATAGTAGTAGTAATAGTAGTAGTAATAGTAGTAGAAGATTATGCAAAATGAAATAATATTATCACGTAAAATGTATTTTGATAAATGTACAAAAGAATTCGGGGATGGATTTTATCCCATATGTTGGAACAATAATTCAAGATTCGGTAATCATACCATTATTTTATTTCAATTATCGCAAAAGTATCCAACTATGTGGCGCCAAATTAATGAGTCGGTTATTTATGGATTAGATGATAATACCGGTATCGAATTATTGGCGTCATTAAATCGAGAAGCAAATGTTAATGTTCCATGCATCGTAAATAGTTCCGGGAGGCGTATTTATCCTACCGATTTACTTAATACAACATATAGAATAATGCGTTATCATCGATCGCGCAGTTTATCTTTATGAAGCTACAATGGATACGGCGCATTATCATCCATCTTAAATTTCAATGATCCTCGTATCGTTTTATAGGCATATAGATAGGACAAGTATCCTAAAATGATTCCGATAATTGCACCCACTAATAATTGAAAAAGGGTATGATTATTTGTACTATATAGTTGATACATTGTTAGTAGAGAAATAAGTGCATATAACAGCGTAATTTTGTTATTTTTTAGGGCGAAATGGATGAAAATAGTTGAAAATAGCGTACTCATTGCATGTTCCGACGGCATTCCATATCTATCAAAATCAATATGTTTATGAGTATTTATGAGGGCGTTGAATTTTTGTATATCTTCCGATGGCCGGGGTTGTCTAATTAATATTTTTAGTGCATGGCCTACAAGTATTTGTATTATATAACCTACAATATAGACATATAAATAGGTATTATTGCTCGCCGGGTTTGAATATTTTGTATAAAGTAAAAATAGGGTTATTATGAATAGAATAGGTGGGTCTTGAATTAGAAGGGCGGTAATAAGCATGTTATTTATATACGTTTAGTTATTATTTATTTATTTATTATTATTATTATCATCATCATCATCATCATCATCATCATCATCATCATCATTAATTGCTTTTAATTTTGTAAGTGCTTCCGATAATTCTTCTTTTGTGATATGTGGCTGTGCTTGCAGTACATCGTATACATTTATATATGTTTCTTCGACACACGACGCATATTCATCATTTAAGATATAGGTGACGCAAAAATCAGCGGTTAATTTTTGTGTACATAATAGTGTTTTGTTGGTTAAATTATCAATATTTTCTTCCAATTGTTCGATTGAATATTGTTGATTACGTAAATCATGATCGAATATTTTGATAATTGTTGTATTTGTCTTTGTCATTGTATTTGTCATTGTATTTGTATTTGTCATTGTTATTAAATTTATTATATAATTTAATTATATAATCAATTTTATTTTTAAGTATGCCATCATTTATTAATTTTGGATGTTGGAATAATTTATTTTATAAAGAACGATGTGGTTCTTCGGAAAAGGCAGATCCTTGTTATAGAGATATTGTAATTGATGCATTGAGTAATTATGCTAAGAGTAACGCACACGATCATAAAGCGGTTACAGATATTATGATTTCAGGTGATAATTATTATCAAAATAAAATAGAATTTGAAAGTGATGGAGTCAAGGAAAAAAAATACAATCAAGTTATTATAGATGATATAATTAGCGGGTTTTCACATCTACGTATGGCAGTTCCCGATATTCCTATCCATATGGTATACGGAAATCACGATTTATTATCTGTAAACAAATCATTTATTATAGAAGAGGCATACAGCCCTACGGAATATAATAAAGATAATTTGCCTCGGCTCACAGAGGACGAATATTTGGGTAAATGTGTTATTAGAGATGTAGAAAAATCTGCTGCTGATAGGAACAACATAAATTTAGGATTTAGGTATTTTTCTGTATATGGAAAACATACACTTGTGATTATGATTGATACATCTATTTATAGCGACGAATTTGAAAAAATAGAATTATGTTATGTCGATTCATCAATTCAAGAAGATTTGCGTACGGGTATGGGTCAAAACCGTACAGTAATGGAATTTATTGGCGAAAATTTGAATAGCCATATTAAAAATATTATTGTTATCGGTCATCATCCAATTGTATACAGGAAATTTAAAAAAGGAAAAAAGGGAAAAGAAGGAAAAAAGGATAAGCCGGTATCAAATATAGTGAATTATGAGCCAAAATTAGCCGAATTATTTGTGCAAATAAATAGGTTGTTGAGTGACCAGAAAATATATTATTTATGTGCCGATTTTCATGTATATGAAGCGGGGGTGGTTACTATTACAGGTGTTGCCGGTGATGGTGATGGCGGTGATGGTGATGGCGGTGATGGTGATGGTGGCGGTGGCGGTGGCGGTGCTGTTACTATAGTAAATCAATATATTGTTGGTACTGGCGGCGCAAAATTAGATGTATTACCTAAAGTTGATGTTGACAATGTAGCATTCCCAGTTGGCATTACTTATGAACCTATTAGCGGTCGATCTGAACACGGATTTTTAGTTTGTAATGTGAATGAAGAAGGCGAGTTTACATTTGAATTTATTAGTATTGGTCCTAGTATTGGTCCTATTATTGGTCATGGTCATGGTCATGGTCGCAGTAAAAAACGAAAAACGAATAAACGTCGATCATATCGATATAACAGTAAAAGTAAAAGTAAAAGTAAAAGTAGACGTAGAATTCGATGATGATGAATTCGATGATGATAATTTCTAATATTGATACAAATTTTCACTCATTAATGTAACACACCAATTTCCACCATTTAAATTCAATACATTCCCTTTATCATCCAATAATTTAAGCCGTAATCGGGTAATATTCACCGGTCCAAAATAAACGCGTTTATTATCCTGCAATGACCCCCCAAAATCAACATAGACATCTCCCGTTTTCATTCCGCCATTTTTTACTGGAATGAGGGCAAATGTATTCGGGGTTGTCGGCGAGGTAACCCGATAATTATACGTTTTTTCATTATTTTTCAATATTTCATTAATCGTATATATTTGAGGTTGTGTCAATGTCCTCGGGGCACTCGGTAATATTTGTTGGGTTGGGCTATACGTCGCATTTAATTTATCCATTAATAATGTTCCTGCATCTATATCCGTCGATAATTCAAGACTATTTGTCTGCAGATTTGTTGGGACTGGGTTTGCACGAGTGCAGGTATAGGGCATATCCGGGCTATAATATGACGGTAATTTCAAAATATTCGATGGTTCGGAGATTCCAATTAGGCCATTATTTATATGATTTTGGTTATAATCGTCCATTACCATAATCAAATATTTGGGACCATATAAATCGACAACTGCCGCTCCTACATTTCCAGGACTAGGTTGGACTAATACATTTGGTAAACGGAACCCCATTATCCATCCAAGTGTTTGATTAATGGCAATGGTCTGCGAACAATGTATTGCGCATACGAATTCTGCGGTCGGGTCGAAAAATACGAGTGAGGTGGTTACAGAAATCGTTGCTTGTTCTAGTGGCGGGTCCACGATTTTGGGGTTGGTATACACTAAATTGTTTAGATTTAATGTTATTTTCCCATTTGCAATATTTATGGTTACAGGATCCGTTGTCAACGTCGGGTTATTTGCAGGGTTCGGAAGGGTAGTGAATCCTGCATCATATAATGCTTGATTAAGTGCTGTTGGAAATGTTATTGAAGTATAATTGCCTGCTGGCACTGATATACGAATTCCTACGTGGGTTTCACCCGTATATTCGGATGTCGTGAATACTTGCAATTGATTTGTCGTAGGATCAATGGGAATTATCCAGAAACAGGTGTTCCCATAAACTATATCGATTGTATACCAACTATACGGGATTTGAAATGAGTAGAGTTTGAGTGATAAAACATTCAATAATGGTTCTGATAAATCCAGGGTATAATCCGTCGATGAATCCGATGCGCTTGTTGTTTGTCTATATTGACTATCCAGATTGATAAGTTGTGATATTGTATTTTTCAAATTGGGATTTAATGTATCTTGTGCTACCGGGACAGAAATCGTATTATTGACACCTAATTGTTCTCGTGTCATTGGGACATGTTGATTATTATACACATTGATCTTTTGTGTTCGATCGGTGATTTTATCTGTTTGATTTTGTACTGATTGAGGTGTTTGACCTAATGATTGGTTTGGGGTTTGTGTCAAGGATTCATTTTGCCACCAATTACTTGTTTGTTTTTGTGCAGGACCATATTCTGCCGGTTCATCTGACGTTGCTAATTCTGTCGCGTATTGGATTAATTCCGTCTGCATATCTTGAAAAAAAATTACCATCGCCGGATTTTGTTCATTAGTGAATTTAATTATATATTTATGTGTTTCCGCCGTCACATTTTCCACGGTTGGATCATCTATATCCAATATCGTTAATAATTCGGATACGGTATAATTATCGATATTTGTATCTATATCTATATTTTGGGACATTGTTGTTTTGTTTGTTTTGTTTTGTTTTGTTTATATTAGTAGAGTTGTTTTTATTTTGTTTTATGTAAATTGAAATATTGTTTGAAATATATGTTGGATTGCTTGATGTAAATTTAGATTTATATCAAGACATTTTTTATGATTCATTAATTTATCGGGTAATAATGTCAATCCCGATCCGCGTTTTAAATGGGTTTTTTCTTTAAATAAAATGTAGTCCAATACCGCAACCAGATTATAATTGTGTCGTTCTAATTGTTCCCTCGAACAATAATGGGTACCTTTATAAATATAGCGATTATAATTACCTTCTTGGTACACTTTATAATATTTGTCGAATTGCGGTAAATTACGAATAAGTCCTATTCCTTCAATTTGATTGGTCGAATTATTCATTTCTATAATAAATAATAATGCATTTAATGGGATTTTAGGTGTTATTTGTAGCGGTGCGCCATATATGCAGATATTAGATTCATCTTGTTGTTCTTGTTCTTCTTGGTTTTGGTGTAAGTGCCGTTCTATTTGTCGTCGATATTTACCGTTTTCGATCCACGTTTCATTATTAAATCGACTCGTTGCTATTGGTATCGGCATTATTGTTCTGTTTTTTTGTTATGGTTTTGTTTATGGTTTTGTTTATGGTTTTGTTTATGGTTTTGTTAATCAATTTTATTTATTATTTGTATATTGTATGTATAAACATTTATATGATACTATGAAGAAAAATAATTATGATCCCAGTAATACAAATGTACGATTTTTAACCATAATGGCATGTCATACAAATAGTAAACTAAAATTAGAGTCAACAATCAACAATTTAAAATATTTATCTTTTACTAATAATGATATTGTAATTATTAATAGTGAAGCCGTTGAATACGGCGATCAATTAAAAGAGGCAGTAAAGTCGGCGCCCGGCATTATAGAATACACGACAATTCCAAATGATAAATGTTGCGATTTTGGGAAATGGGTTTATATATTGAAGTCATTTGGGTATGGGGATAGGGATAGGGATAGGGATGTGATGGAACTAGCGCTATACGATTATGTAGTTTTTATAAATGATTCTGTTGCCATTAAATCATCTATTAATCATTTTTTCAATATAATGGTAAAAGAATCAGTCGAATTATATGGATATAATGACAGCACCGAAATACGTCATCATTATCAATCTTATCTATTTGGAATATCAAGTAAATCGTGTTATAAATTAATTGATATGTTAAATAATAATATGAGTTTAATCAATACATTTTACGATTTGATTTTTAATATGGAACTTCCATTAATAGATAGGTTTAACACCCATAATTGTTTTATTAAAGTGGGAAATCATCCTGAAAATGTAGGTAAAAATATATATTTTGCAAATGATAAATTATATAACAGATTGTTCCACAATCAATTGTTACCGTTTGTTAAAATAAAAAAAATATCATAACAAAAAATATAATAAGATGTGATATAAATGAGTTATAATTTTGGGTTTATTATTACTCGACATGTTAATTCCGAACAAACAAATAAATACTGGAACCAAAATGTTAAATTGATTCGTACTTTATATCCCAATCGTAAAATTGTTATTATTGATGATAATAGTAATAGTGCGTTTTTAAAAGCAGATTATCCCTATAAAAATCTAACGATTGTTCAATCCGAATATCCCGGTAGAGGAGAATTGTTGCCGTATTATTATTACAGCAAACATAAATGGTTTGATCGGGCCATTATTATTCACGATAGTGTATTTATACACAGCAGAATTCCATTCGAAACGTTTAATATGCCTGTAATGCCATTATGGCATTTTTCTTCTAATAATTTAGATAATGTGGCAAACAATATTCGAATTGCGCGCGCATTAAATCACGGTTCGCAGTTGGTACCTTACCTAAATTCGAAAAATACGGCATTATTTCATAAATGGAATGGGTGTTTCGGAGTTCAATCATTTATTACACACGATTTTTTAACTAGTATCACCAATAAATACAATTTACATAATTTAGTAAATGTTGTACATAACAGAACAGATAGGTGTTCATTAGAACGTATATTTGGTCTTATTTTTGGGTTAGAGTATAGTAAATTAGTTGCAGTAAAATCGGCATTTGGAGATATTGGTAGTACTCCAATGGCATATGGATATAATTATAACGAATATATAAATTTATTACGTGGACAAAATAAAGTTATTAAAAAAGTTGTAAAAGTTTGGACAGGAAGGTAAGTATTAGTCTTATTTGTTATAATTGGGTGGAGGAGATTCTATAAGTTTTTTTAATGTTTCGTCTTTAAAATTTGCATTTTCATTATAAGAATTAAAATAATGTATATCTCTAATATTATTTGACGTACTAGTGCATACATCACCCCTAGTCATTTTTACTTTTTTAAAAAATTCTAAAGATTGGATCGGGTAATGATTTAACCGTATTAATTGGTTTGCTATACGAATTCGGGTTGGATGTGGATAATTTAATAATGCATGTATCCAAATGTGCGAACTATCTTTAATTGAGCGCGTTTTAAAAATATATTTTGTATTTTGATGTAACCCGGGTACTCGGTGAACAATCGAAGTCCGAATATCAGATGGATGATCTGTTAAGTTTTCATGACCAAACATTAACCAATTGACATATATTACATGATATTGGGATTCTAGTGTTCGGATTTTTATAGATAGTTTTTTATCTACTCCATAAAAAAATTCATCTAAATCACATACTGCTAACCAATATGTTGAATCCTTCAGATTTTCTCGGTCAAACATATTTCTATAATGTTCGACTTGTTTATATGGTTCGGGTTGATACGTATAAGTAACTATCCCATTATCTATATACGGTTGCAATATGTCTAATGGATTATCCGTACTTCCATTATCTATTAAATAAAAATGTTCAACGCCTTGCCATATATAATGATCTAACCATATCCTTAGATTCATGGTCTCATTTTTAAAAATACTAAGTACTGATAAGTAATACATTTTTATTCTATTATTTTATTCTATTATTTTATTCTATTATTTTATTCTATTCTATTCTATTATTTCGGTTTACAACAAATACAATATCATCATATCTATTTTTATTTGGCCGTAAATCATATGTTTCGATGTATGGTGTTAGATTATCTGGAACTACACCCTTTAATACCTCTATCCACTCCCACTCTGCAACATCTTCAATAATTAATATTCCATCCTCGGCTAATAATTGCGAATATTTTACAATAAAATATTTCATACTTTCTAGAGTATGTGGACCATCATCTATCATTACATCAAATTTCAAATTCTTTTTTACTAATGTATCAAAAAAGCCATCTCCATATGCATCGGTAGATGTACACAACACGATTTTGGTCTTGTGTTTTAATTCACTCCATACATTATTAATATGTATAATATCAAACCCGTATATAGTGGCATTATCAAAATAATCAGACCATAATTTAATACTACCTCCACGATCTATTCCTATCTCCAATACCTTTTTTGCTGTCGTTTTTTTGGGACTTAACAATGTTTCATATAAATCTAAATATGAATGTGTCGTGTTTTTATCTGTTCGCGAATTATCTATTAAATCAACTAAAGCCATTTTATTATTATATAATAATTATATAATAAAAATACTAGGTCATGTCTATTGAAATTATTGTTGCGCGATATAATGAAAATTTAAATTGGATATTGGAATCACCGTTCAATGAATTTAATTATACGGTTTATAACAAGGGAGATAATGATAATTTTGAAAAAACAGGCGTGAATAAAATTATAAATCTTCCTAATGTTGGAAGATGTGATCATACTTTTTTATATCACATATCTAAAAATTATGCATCTTTAGCAGATATAACAGTATTTTTCCCTGGATCGATTAATATTCCACATAAAAAGGATAGAGCGATTGATATATTGAATAGAATTAAATGTTTAAATTATAAAAGGGCGGTTTTTATTGGACAATACACGCCAAATGTTAGAACGTTATTTAGTACGTTTACCTTGGACAATTGGTCTGCGACAGATCCTCAAAATTTTGTTAAAAATTCCGAATCTACTTTACAAAAAAGTCCAATAAGACCTTATGGAAGATGGTTTTTATATAATTTTGGGCGTATTTCTCCTCAAATTGTTTGCATGAATGGTATATTTTCAATTGATCGTCGCGATATTCTTAAATACCCTATATTTAGATACAATAAATTAGTTAAACAATTATCCACTCATTCTAATCCCGAAGTCGGGCATTATGTCGAACGAAGTTGGAGTGCGATTTTTTATCCGTTAATATATACGTATCGCGCATTCATATAATCTATATGTCATGTTATATTATTTTGTGTTTTTGGGTTTTTAAATGTTTGTTTTTATTGTTATGATTATGATATTTGTATTTATGAATATATATTTTCTTAGTTTGTTCTTGCTTTTGTTGGTTTTGCTGGTTTTGCTGGTTTTGTTGGTTTTGCTGGTTTTGCTGGGTTTGCTGGTTTTGCTGGGTTTGATCAGATTTCTCATAAAATAATAATAATAATTCATTTAATTTTTGAAATAATGGGATGGTTTTATTATATGGTATCGCATCTATATTTTTTATTTGGTGTAAAAATGGATTTTGATTTTGATTAATCTGACCAAATAATTGTTTTATATTTTGGGGCTCAATATCAATATTATATTTTAATAATGATAAAAGTGCATATCTTACATTATTATTTATCGCATTTCGTTTAATTATTCCAACTAATTCTTCCCGCGAAACGCAATTTGCAGTGCGTAGCTGCATCTGTTTTTCCTTAATCTGTACAATTTCTCGGTTTATATTCACGTATATACATTGCAATTTTATTTCGTTTATATTTTCAGTATAATATTGCTCATACTCTTTATCCGATAATTCAAATTCATCAATCCAACTATTATTTAATGTGGTATCATCTTCATTTTCATCTTCTTCATCATTTTGCATTATTATATAATCAGGTTTTTCGGCAATGATTTGAACTTATTATTGTTGTTATTGCTATTGCTATTTCTATTCGTCATCATACTCATAATCATTATTATCCGAATATTCTTCATTGTCATTACTGTCATCAATATTAATGTTTTCATAAGGATCTTGGTAATTACCATAAACGCGAATATATGTATCCATTCCATTTATTTCAATAAAATTATCTACATTTTGTCGCCATTGTTGATTTATTTGGTTCATTTTTTCATTATTGTTGTTATTATTGTTGTTATTGTTATTGTTGTTATTGTTATCATTTGCATATACAATTTGGAATTTCCGATTTTTGTCGTAACTTAAATACGCCCATCCTGGTAATAATGGATTTTCTTTTAGTTCTTCTATTTTGGGTTGTGTTGTCGCTTTTATATAATCAAGCCGAGTGATTTGATTTTTTTTGGTTTGGTTATCGGCTTGGTTATTCGGACAATATAATTCTGGGAAGTCGGTGGCAACAAATTCTTGTTGCTTTTGCTTTTGATTTTGTACTGGTCTTTGATTTTGATTTTGTGTTGGTCTTTGATTTTGCTTTTGTCGTTGGTCAGAGTGTCTAAATGGATTCATTTTATATAATATATTAGATGTATAAAGTCCTCTAAGTATTTATTGTAAATGGTGTAGCCATTTATTTTATAATAATTATAACTTAAAATTATAATTATTAATATATATAAAAATGAATTCCACAAATAATAATGATGCGCTAATGCAGGCTATTATTAATGTACTAGCCGATATGCGCGAATTAGAAGAGTTACAAAATCAGACGCATAATTTTTTTGATTTGTCTAGTAATTATGGTTTTGGTATTGGTAGCAGTAGTGGCAGTGGCAGTGGCAGTAGCAGTAGCAGTGGCAGTAGCAGTGGCAGTAGCAGTGGCAGTAGCAGTGGCAGTGGCAGTAGCAGTGGCAGTAGCAGTGGCAGTAGCAGTGGCAGTAGCAGTAGTGGCTATAATTATGGTTATGGTTATAATTATGGTTATAATTATGGTTATAATTATGGTTATGGTTATGATTATGGGTTTGGTGGTAATGGATATGGTATTGGTTTTGGTAGTGGATATGGTGGTGGTAGCAGTGAATTGGAACAACACAGTGCATTATTGAATCAAAGTTTATACGAACGAAGTCCAATTATCAGGGTTGTCCCGGATGAAATATTAGAACAATTGCCTCGCATTAAATATACCGCATGTCATCATCCCGATAAAAATAGAGTATGTGCTATTACCTACGAGGAATTTGAAGATGATAGTATTATTATTCAATTACAGTGTAATCATTGTTTTTTCGTTGAACCAATTATTAATTGGCTTTCTCAGAATAGTTGCGAATGTCCCGTTTGCAGATTTGCGATGGAAAGTGTAGAAAAAAATAATACAATTGTACATAATAATGTATTGTCTACTGAATTTAATGAAAATAATCGCAGTAGTGTCGTTAATAATGTGGTTGTTGGGACTAATAATGACGGGTCTGCTGTTGATAATAGTGGGATTGATATTATGTTGGGTTTTTTAGATAACTAAACGTCGTCGAAATTATATTCTTCCATTGGCGGTACCATTGTCGGTGGTACCTTTTGCGGTTCGATTGTATTTTGAGCTTGATCTAATGATACTATTGCTTTAGCCGATACTGCTTTAGCCGACGCATCTTTAGCCGATGCATCTT
>Ga0209829_10001832_pt1 | contig 16745 bp, 19 predicted proteins | sample C_140205_EF_Meta_FD_187311 | JGI IMG/M metagenome (GOLD analysis project Ga0209829, IMG submission 187311) | Freshwater microbial communities from Lake Croche, Canada to study carbon cycling - C_140205_EF_MetaG (SPAdes) (version 2) | ecosystem: Environmental > Aquatic > Freshwater > Lake...
TCCTAACGCTGTTAGATGGAGGTCTTGAAGACCCAAAAATAAATCGACTATACCTTGAGCGGACAGAGAAAAGTATCGACCGTATGATTAGCGTGGTAGAGGATCTTGAATCAATTACGAAGCTTGAATCTGGAGAACTTGTCATCTATAAGGAGCCGTTTGATTTAATAAAACTCACCGAAGAGGTTTTTGAATTTGAACTGCGCGACGCGAAAGAGCGAAAAATGACCATGAATCTTGTGGTGTCAGCCCATAAGCCGCTCCTAGTTCTAGCTGACAAAAAACGAATTTTCGAGGTAATCAGCAATCTAATTGGCAATGCCATTAAATATGGAAAAAAAGGGGGCAATGTCAATGTGGCTTTTTACGATATGGATAAGATGGTCCTAATAGAAGTCGCGGACGATGGCATTGGACTTGAGAAAAAGGACCTTGTTCGTATTTTTGAACGATTCTATCGGGTAGATAAGAGTCGATCGCGAATGCAAGGTGGTACCGGACTTGGACTTTCCATTGTAAAGCATATCATTGAGGCTCATGAGCAAACAATTCATGTTAAAAGTCAGATAGATCAGGGTACGACATTTACTTTTATGCTCGAAAGAGCCAATAAATAAAAAAAATAACTACATTTATTTCACTGAAATTATACGTTCAATTTAGTTCAAAAACAATGGCTGAAAAAGATTTAACCCCAAGGATATTATTAGTAGATGACGAAGAGGATATCTTAGAGTTTGTTAGCTATAATCTTCAGCGAGAAGGCTTTCGGGTCTATTGCGCTCGCAATGGTGTAGAGGCCATAGAGATGGCTGGCAAAGTAAAGCCTGACCTTGTGATTCTCGATGTTATGATGCCCGAGATGGATGGAATAGCGGCTTGTGAAGAGATCCGGAAACTACCTAGCTGCAAAAATGCCATAATCGCCTTCTTAACTGCGCGAGGTGAAGATTATTCTCAGATTGCGGGCTTTGAAGCTGGAGCAGATGATTACATCACCAAACCTGTCCGTCCAAAAGTATTAATCAGTCGCGTGAAAGCACTTCTTAAAAGATCGGGTGGACTTCCAAATGAGGTGACTGATGGGACTAAAATCTTAACTATTGGGAATATCTCAATCGACAAAGAGCGCTACATCCTAACGATCGAAGGGAGAGAGCTTACCTTGCCTCGCAAAGAATTTGAATTGCTCTCCTTACTCGTCTCAAAACCAGATAAAGTATTTACTCGCGATGAGATTTACAAATCGGTCTGGGGAAACAATGTCATTGTTGGAGATCGGACCATTGATGTCCATATTCGGAAATTACGCGAGAAGATTGGAAATGATCAGATTCGAACCCTGAAAGGAATCGGGTATAAATTTGTGATCTAGGAGCTTCGGTCAGGAGTCAATTTGCAAAACTCAGAAGCACCTATGATTGCCGTTTTGCCCTTGAGATTTTGAACTTGATTAAAGCTCCTTTCGCATTCGCGCAACAGGAATATCCAATTGCTCTCGGTATTTTGCAATCGTTCTGCGGGCGATCTCGTACCCTTTGTCATTTAAAATCTGAGTGAGCTTGTCGTCATTAAGAGGCTTCTGCTTATCCTCATTATCAATACATTCCTGCAAAATCGATTTGATCTCACGCGTCGAAACCTCTTCTCCGTTATCCTTGTACATAGACTCTGAAAAGAAATATTTTAACGAATAGATCCCAAAATGAGTCTGAATATATTTGCTATTTGAAACTCGGGAGATCGTAGAAATATCGAGGTTGTGCGATCTGCAATATCTTTTAAAATCATAGGGCGCAATTTGGTCTCATCTCCTTCTAAAAAATAAGCCCGCTGATAGATTAATATCTCCGTCATAACGAGCATAAGCGTCTCTTGACGCTGTTTGATGGCATCGATAAACCATTTTGCCGAATCAATTTTTTGCTTTACAAAAAGGACCGCCTCTTTAACATCCCGAGATGATCCCTTCCGGTTATCTTCGTATGAACGGAGCATATTTAAATAATGTTTGCTTACATTTAACTCAGGAACATTTCGTTGATTGAGTGCCAATTGAAGCTCATCATCGACAGTCTCAAGAATAAAATCGGGAATAATTGCCTGGTTACCCTGACTAATTGAATTGCTGAACGAGTTTCCTGGCTTAGGATTTAGCTTTATAATTTCGTCAATTGCCAGTCGCAAGAGATCATCCTCGACTCCAAATTTCTTGGTGATCTTGTCGTAGTGCTTCCGCGTAAACTCCTCAAAAGCGGACGTGAGAATTTGGATTGCCAATCGAACCTCCGGGCGATGATCCTCCTTCCGAAGCAGCTGAATGGTTAGACATTCTTGCAAATCTCGTGCACCCACTCCAGGAGGGTCAAGTTGTTGAATGCGTGCTAAAACCTTTAAAAGCTCAGCTTCAGTAGTCTTAATATTCTGTGAAAACTCTAGATCATCAACAATAGCATAAACATCACGACGCAGATAACCATCTTCATCAAGATTGCCAATAATTTGCTCGGCTAATACGCGCTCATCCTGATCGAGTGTCTCCAGGCGGACCTGATCTTGAAGGTATTCATGAAATGAAGCTCCATCAGAAAATGGAACATCTACAACCTTATCTTCGGCAGAATAGTTTTGGGTATTGTAACGGTAGGTAGGATAATCTTCTTCGTTTAAATAGTCACTCACAGAGAACTCCTCATTGTCATGATCTTCATTGGACTTTAGATCATTAAACGGTTCATCATCAGAAGAACCAAACTCTTCATTCCCAATTTCCAGAACAGGATTTTCATCAAGTTCCTTCTTAATGCGCTGTTCAAGCATTAAGCTAGGGAGCTCAAGCAGCTTAATAACTTGGATCTGCTGCGGCGAGAGTTTTTGAAGTAATTTCTGTTGAAGACTTAATCTCTGCATAATAGGAGTACCCTTTTACAATATTTAAAGTTAGTGATTAATTAAAATCATCGCTTAAAAAAGATTGAAAATTCGCCCCTAATCATGATTTTAAAAAGATCAAAATTCAATGTTAGATGGAATCGCCTTTCCCATTTCTAGAATTCGCAATTCTTCGGTGTACGAGCAAATGGAATTACGTCGCGGATGTTTGTCATTCCAGTGACAAAAAGAAGTAACCGCTCGAAGCCAAGTCCAAACCCAGCATGCGGGCATCCTCCAAATCGGCGTGTATCGAGGTACCATTCCAAATCTTCTTTCGGAATATGCATCTCTTCCATCCGGCTTTCCAATACATCGAGGCGTTCTTCACGCTGTGACCCTCCAATAATTTCACCAATCTGCGGGAATAAAACATCCATAGCCGAAACGGTCTTCCCATTGTCGTCCATCCGCATATAAAAAGCTTTAATTTCTTTCGGATAGTTGGTTAAAATAACTGGTTTTTTAAACTCTACCTCCACCAGAAATCGTTCATGCTCACTCTGAAGATCAGCTCCATACCCCGTGATCGGATATTGAAATTTCCCCTTTTTATTTTGTTTCGAATTCTTCAGAATCTCAATGGCATCGGTATACGTCAGACGGACAAAATCATTCTCAGCCACAAATCTCAACTTTTCGATCAACTCCATAGAGCGCTGATCAGCTGGTTTATTTTTCTCTTCTTCGGTTAATCGGCCACTTAAGAAAAGCAGGTCATCCATGCAATGCTCTAACGCATAATTAATAAGATATTTTAAAAATTCTTCAGCCAGATCCATATTATCATTCAGGTCGAAGAAAGCCACTTCGGGCTCTATCATCCAAAACTCAGCCAAATGTCGCGAAGTGTTGGAGTTCTCCGCCCTAAAAGTTGGTCCGAAAGTATAGATTCTAGAAAGTGCCATCGCAAATAGCTCCCCTTCCAATTGTCCTGATACGGTAAGATTGGCCGCTTTCCCAAAGAAATCTTGACTAAAATCAACATCCCCCTCTTCGGTAAGTGGCGGATTTTTAGCATCAAGAGTTGAAATACGGAACATTTCGCCAGCCCCTTCAGCATCTGAACTAGTTATAATTGGGGTATGGACATTATAAAATCCCCTGTCATTAAAGAAGTTGTGAATGGCAAAAATCATGGCATGACGGATGCGGAAAATAGCACTGAAAGTGGCTGTTCGTGGTCTAAGATGAGCAACCTCACGTAAAAATTCCAACGAATGACGCTTTGGCTGTATCGGATATTTCTCCGGATCAGCACCACCAATGACCTCGATGGACGCCGCCTGAAGTTCAACTGATTGTCCTGAACCAGTTGATTCAACAAGCTTTCCAGTAACACCAATAGCTGCACCAGTATTGATAAGCTTTAGTAACTCTTCGCCAAAAGCCTCAACTTCAGCCACAACCTGTAGATTGTGATTTGTTGATCCGTCGTTAAGCGCAATAAAGCTTACGTTCTTACTTCCACGACGAGTTCTTACCCATCCCTTTACCGTTATCTCGGCACCTACCTGGCCCAATTTTAGAATATCAACAATTCTTAAGTTCTTCATCTTGTCTACAATCGGTTTTATTGGCTAATGTCAAATTTGCATTACAAATATTTCAACCCACAAAAGTAAAATTTTTGACCCTTATTCAAACCATTTGCACCTGGAAACTTTTGATTGTTAACAAACAACTAAGATTAGTATGTTTGTAAAAAACTTATCAGATGGTAAAAATAGAGAGTTGGAAAGAATTAGGTCAGGTCTTAAGTGCCAGATTTGGAGTCGACGTTGATTTAAATGGAGTCCTATTTCTCATTGGAATGCGAGAGCGAGGACTCTCTTTTCAAGAGTTTTCTAAGGAGGAGAAGTTAAATCTAATCAATCTAGGAAGCTGTATCCTATACCAAGAAATGGGATTGGTCTCGTCAAATGGTACTGGACCTGATGGCTGGCCGCTCTTTCATCAAAATGCACTCGCACCTATTATTCTGGAAGATCTTAAAATAAAAACACTTCAAGAGTGTGCGATCCGGTACTTTCAAAAAGTACTTGACCCTGAAAATTAAAGAGACCGAAGTTTCCGATTAGTCTTGCAAGATTGATTCTATTTTCGCCAATTGAGCATCCGAGAACAAAAGATTTTTTGTGGCAGCTAAATTGTCACTTAATTGCTCAACACTGCTCGCCCCAATTAAAACGGAAGTCACGCGTTGATCTTTTAACAACCAGGCAATCGCCATTTGAGCCAAAGATTGACCACGTTCTTGAGCGATCATATTTAGTTTTCTTGCCTTTTCGATTGTTGGCAATACCTGATCTTCACGCAAATATCCCCATGATTTAGCGGCTCTTGAATCTTCAGGAATCCCATTGAGGTAGCGATCTGTCAAAAGGCCTTGAGCCAATGGAGAGAAAGCGATAACGCCAATTCCCTCTTCGGCAGCTGTTTCCAACAAACCTTTCTCAACCCAACGCTCCAGCATCGAATATTTAGGTTGATGTATCAGGCATGGAGTCCCAAGATCCTTTAATATGGCGGAGGCTTTTTTTGTTAATTCTGCAGGGTAATTCGATATTCCAGCATAGAGTGCTTTCCCAGAACGGACCGCGTGATCAAGTGCCATCATTGTCTCTTCAAGCGGAGTATTTGGATCCGGTCGATGTGAATAAAATATATCCACATAGTCGAGGCCCATTCTTTTAAGACTCTGATCTAAGCTTGCGAGTAAATATTTCCGGGAGCCCCATTCGCCATAAGGACCAGGCCACATCAAATATCCTGCTTTTGTTGAAATAATTAATTCATCCCTGTAAGGCAAGAAATCTTTTTTGAAAATTACGCCAAAATTCTGCTCTGCAGAACCTGGAGGTGGACCATAATTATTTGCCAGATCAAAATGGGTCATCCCTTGATCAAAGGCATAGCGAAGCATCGCTTGACCATTCTCTAATCGATCGACACCACCAAAGTTATGCCATAAACCCAAGGAGATTTCTGGTAGGACAATCCCACTTCTACCACATCGCCGATAGCTAGTCGCCTTGTTATATCGCTCATTATCTGCAGTGTAGCTCATATGTTAAGAGATCTTAATTATGCATACAAATTTAAGAATAATAAGTGATGCAAATTAATTATTTCTATATTTGTTCAGTTTAACAAAATCAAAACCAAATAACTGTATTTAACCCAAACATTTTCTAATTATGGAACAAAAAAATGCCAACTACGGTCTGGGAATGACTGTGATCGGATCCATTTTCTTTATTTTTGGATTTGCGACGACCTTTATCATCACCCTAAGTAGTCAAGTAAAGGATATCTTTACTTTAACTGAGTTTAATGCTCAACTATTAAGTTTTGCGTTCTTTATTACGTACTTTTTCATTTCCATTCCAATTGGATTATTCATTAAAAAGATTGGCTATAGAAGTGCCTTGATTGCGGGTTTATTATTAATGGCTGCAGGTAGCTTTCTATTTTTCCCAGCAGCGAAATTGCTCTCTTTCCCTCTATTTTTAGGTGCTACCTTTGTCTTGGCATCGGGAGTTGTTTTCTTACAGACAGCTGCAAATCCATATGTTACGGCACTAGGTTCAGAAGAATCAGCTGGCGGACGTATCAACCTTGTGCAAGCACTTAACTCTATCGCAACCATGGTTGCTCCTTGGATTATTGCGGTGTTTATCTTTAAAGGTGCAAAAGAGATGTTAACCAATATTCAAAAAGCAGAAACCGTACAGATGCCATTTATCATCATCGGCATCATCGTTGTACTTGCTGCAATAGCGATCTTTTTAACTAAGCTACCTGAAGTTGGTGGCAGCTCTGACACAGTAAGAAAGAGTGTTTGGAAACATCCACAGGTTATTCTTGGTGCATTTGGAATCTTCTTTTATGTTGGTGCTGAAGTTGGTACAGGTGGACTTATCCTAAACTACCTTAAATCGACCATGGCTATGGATCCAATTTTAGCAGGGAAATATGTTGCTATTTATTGGGGAGGTGCAATGATTGGCCGATTCTTTGGTTCGATCTTATTATCAAATATCACCGACGGAGTTCGCAAATATGCCTACGTTGCAGCAGTGCTTGTTCTAGCGCTTATTTCAGGATCATTTGTGACTGACTGGACATGGAATATCGGCGGTACATTTATGGTTGTAGCCTTGGCAAACTTTATATTCATGCAACTTGGCAAAGGGAACGCAGGTCGTTCACTAGCAGTTTTTGCTTTATTAGCAGCTACACTTGCCTTGCTAACCGCATTTACCTCAGGAAGCGTTGCTCTTTGGGCTGTGGTCTCAATTGGCATGTTCAACTCAATAATGTTCCCGAATATCTTTACGCTAGCCGTGAAAGATCTTGATCCAGGAGAGCTTAGTACAGCTTCTGGAATTATCAATACCTTGATCTGTGGTGGTGCAATTATCCCTTTAATCATGGGTAAGATTGCGGATGTCTCAGGATATTCAGTCGCATTTATTGTTCCAGCGATTTGCTATCTTTACATTTTCTTTTATGCTGTTAAGGGAAGTAAATTACGCTCAACATAAACATCTAAGACTAGTTGTTTTCATGGAGATTAATCCATGAAAACAACTAGACTAATTAATACATAATTATTAAACTAGCATTCATGAAACAAGTAGCAATTGGAATTGATATCGGTGGTACAAATACTGCAATTGGGGTTGTTGACCAAGAGGGTAACGTTTTGTATGAAAAGAAGCCTCAACTTCCAACGCCTCAAAAAAGAGAAAATCCAAATCTTGCCATTGCAGTATCTGAAGAATTAATTGGCAAATATATTGCCGATTTAACAGCTGAAATAAATACTGCTATTGAAACAGTGAAGCAGATTAATGCTGATATTGAGGTTGCAGGGATAGGAATTGGAGCACCTAACGGGAATTATTACAGCGGCACCATTGAAAATGCTGCAAATCTCCCTTTCGTAGGTGTTATTCCATTCACTGATCTCATCCAGAAAAATTTTCCTCATCTGAAGCATGTCAAACTAACCAATGATGCCAATGCAGCGGCTCTTGGAGAGATGATCTATGGCGGAGGAAAAGGGATGAAAAACTTTGTGATGATCACCCTTGGAACCGGTCTTGGAAGTGGTATTATTGTCAATGGGGACTTAGTTTACGGAGCTGATGGATTTGCTGGAGAGTGCGGTCATATGACCCTTGTTCCAAATGGCAGACTATGCGGTTGCGGCGGCTATGGTCATCTTGAAGCCTACTGCTCTGCTACTGGAATCAAAAGAACGGTTTATGAATTACTTGCTCAATACAATGCTACTGAAAGCGAACTAGCCAAAGTTCCTTACTCGGATATGTCGGCTAAGATTGTTTATGATGCAGCAGAAAATGGTGATCCAATTGCGAAGGAAGTTTTCCAAAATGCCGGTGAATTATTAGGTCGATCATTAGCCGATATCGTGCACACCTTAAGCCCAGAAGCAATTTTCCTTTTTGGTGGTGCAGCTGCTGCTGGTGATTATATTTTCAAGCCAACGAAAGAGAGCTTGGAACGCTATGCACTTCCAAGCTTCCGAAATAAAGTAAAAATCCTTCCATCTAAACTTAAAGAGGGTACTGCGGCCATCGTAGGTGCAAGTGCCTTAGTTTGGAAAGAGATCGAGAAGAACTAAGAGTAGAATCTTATCTCCTTACAAACCCGTCATTCAATCCTTTTTTGAATGACGGGTTTGTTTTTTGAATATCTTTAATGTCTGAAAATAACCTGTAATAGAAATCATGAAAAGAGTTATCCTAGTCCGTCATGCTAAAAGTATTTCTTATGGGTACGATCAAGATTATGATCGTACTTTAACCGATAGAGGAAAAGACGATGCCGCTAAGATTAGTGAAGAGCTTAAACGATTAGGCGTTAAAGCCAATCTAATCATTGCAAGCCCGGCAGTGCGAACATCACAAACGGCAAAAATATATGCTCAAGCGTTAGGGTATGATGCTAGGACTATACGTTTCGAGAAGAAACTCTATAGTGGAAAGTCAGCTGAGAATTTTCTGGCCATGTTACAGGAGCTTGAAGACGAGAAGGAGACCATTATCGTCTTTGGACATAATCCAACAGTATACTACTATTTGCACTTTCTGCTAGACGACTTCACGGCAGATGTACCCACCTGTTCTACCGTGGGAATTGACTTTAAGGGAGACAGCTGGAGTCAGTTAGCAGAAAACCAAGGGACGCTTGCATTTCGACTGATCCCTGATCAATTTGACTAAATCACCAGTTAAAAATAACAGTCTGCTTAATCTCCGGATGCAAGCTCAATGCCACTGGACAGGTTTTTGTCACCGCCTCTAAAATCGTTTTGTCTTTATCCGTAAATTCTCCCTTCGGAAAAGTAAATTCAACAATTATTTCCCCGATTCTTCTGGGCTCAGCCGACATAAGTTTCGTCGTCTCAATCTTAGTCCCCGTTAAATCAAGACCCTTATCACGAGCCTTAATGCCCATAATGGTCATCATGCACGCACTTAGACCAGTTGCCACTAAATCTGTTGGAGAGAACGCCTCCCCTTTGCCTTGATTATCGACTGGGGCATCGGTAAGAACTTTTTTGCCCGATTGGAGATGCTCATTTTCAGTTCTTAGTTCACCTAAGTAGATCGTCTGTGAAGTTGCCATAGAGAATAAATTTTAGCTGCAAGATAATAAAAACTGAGATCTCTTTATTGCCTTTATAAAAGCGTTAACTTCGCAGTAAAATTAAAACCACACGATCATGTTTTCAGGAATTGTTGAAGGAATGGGCAAAATAGTGGCGATTGAGAAGGAACGCGAGAACGTTCACCTAACCTTAAGCTGCGATTTTGTTAGCGATTTAAAAGTCGACCAAAGCGTATCGCACAACGGCGTTTGCCTGACAGTTGTCAAAAAAACCAATTCAACCTATACGGTAACCGCGATCCAAGAGACGTTATTAAAGTCGAACCTTGGACTCGTTAAAGTTGGGGACCAGGTTAATCTCGAACGGAGCATGATGATGAATGGGCGCCTGGATGGGCATATCGTTCAAGGGCATGTGGATCAAACAGCCGTATGTTCTGCTATCAAAGAGTCAGAAGGAAGCTGGTATTTTACCTTTACATATGAGTTTGATCGGGAGAAAGCTTTAAAAGGATATATGACTGTTGAGAAAGGTTCAGCTACCGTAAATGGAGTTAGTTTGACCGTCGTTAATTCTCAAGACAACTCCTTTCAAGTGGCGATTATACCCTACACCTATGAATATACAAACTTTCATGCATTTAAGGTTGGCTCAGTGGTCAATCTTGAATTTGATATTATAGGCAAATACTTGAGTCGTTTAGCGAGTTATAAATAGACTAGGAGTAGTCAATCACAAACGAGGGTCTATTTTCAATTGAAAATAGACCCTCGTTTTATATCTTAATTGTGCTAATCTTAGTTTCTTGAAAGCCAATAACCAGATTTAGGATCTGATTCCTTTAAATTTTGCAAGGCGGTAAAGGCTTCATTCTTGTCGGCATAGGCCTGCACAATAATTAAAAATGTACCATTTGGCATAACCTTTAGTTCCGAGGTATATCCATCCTTTTGAAGACGCTCTAGAAATTTATCTGCATTTTCACGAATCTTAAAACATCCTCCAATTATCCGAAACCGAGAAGCTGCAGCAGTGACCTCTTTAACTGGAACTATAGCTTCCTTAACAACTGGCTTTTCAACTTCAACCTTCGTCTCAATTGGTTTTGCAATTGGCTCAACAGCTACCTTAGAAGTTACCGCATTAACAAGAGGCTCATTAACAAGAGGCACATTAACTGGAAGCGAAGCAGTGCTAGAAGTTTGAATATTAATTGCAGGTTTTAAATTCCACGAATTTTTAGATACTGGAACAAGAATTAGAGCTAAAACAATTGGTATTCCAATTGCAAAAGCTTTGACTTTTCCGGCACGTGAACCTCGACGAGAAGCATCCTTATCTGCAAAAATCCGTTTCGTTGGAGTAAGCTCTTTCCATTGTAATTGTGGGAACTGGAACCCTTCCATTCCATATGCATCTAATAGGAAATTTCCCTTTACCTCTGGTTCAAAAATAAGTTTCTCGTTGCGATCAAACTTCAGGGAGCCAATATTTTGAAATAATATGCGATCGCCATTTTCAAGTTTAGACCAAGTCTCATCAACAAACTCCGCAACAATCTGACGAGCCTCTAGGTAGCCCACCCCTTCGATTTCGGAGATATAGTTAACTAACAAGCCATCATTTTTCGATAATTTGCTCGTGAAGATTACCTCTTTTACTGGTGGATTAAAGCGATTATTCGCAAGATCCATCTCTGCCGGACGGTAATTTGTGACAAATCCGCCTAGCTCGGGAACGATCACACAGTCATGCAAACGCAATAATTCGATCAAATAAAATGTAATATCCATATCATGCTTTTTGAACGTATCAAATATAAGAATTAATTGTAATTTCGGAACTAAGTAATTAGAAAAATATGGGACGCCAAGTATTAGTTACAGGTGGAACTGGATATATTGGTTCACACACTGTTGTAGAGTTGCAATCCAAAGGATTTGAGGTAATAATCATTGATGATCTCTCCAACTCATCGGCGGAAGTTATCGATCAGATTGAGAAGATTACCGGAATAAGGCCCTCATTTGAGCAATTCAATCTGCTCGATGCGAAACGACTGGATACCTTCTTCCAGAAATACAACCACATTGAAGCTATCATCCATTTCGCAGCTTTCAAAGCCGTTGGGGAGTCGGTAAACAAGCCGCTGGCCTACTATCAGAATAATTTAATCAGTTTAATGAATATCCTTGAATGTATGTCAAGGTATAAGATCAGTAATTTGGTTTTCTCTTCCTCATGCACTGTTTATGGCCAACCCGACCAGCTTCCGGTGACAGAACAGACACCAAAGAAAGAGGCCGAATCACCTTATGGAAATACCAAAGCTATCAGCGAAGAGATCCTAAATGACGTAGTGAAAGCAACTCCTGAGATCACGGCTATTGCGCTTCGCTATTTTAATCCCATTGGAGCACATACCTCTTCGTTAATCGGCGAACTTCCACAAGGCGTTCCCAATAATCTAGTCCCATTTATTACACAAACTGCAGCAGGTATTCGTCCCCAATTGAGTATTTTTGGAGACGATTATCAGACTCCTGACGGCAGCTGTATTCGCGATTACATTAACGTTGTCGATCTGGCTAAAGCTCATGTTGTAGCCATCAATCGGTTATTGGATAACAAAACAAAAAGTCGATACGAATTTTTCAATATCGGAACAGGCAAAGGGGCATCAGTACTTGAGGTTGTCAAGACATTTGAAAAGGCAACGGGAGTAAAAGTAAATTATACCATTGTAGCACGTCGGCCTGGAGATATCGAACAAATCTATGCCGATACAACCAATGCCAATACGATCTTAGGATGGAAAGCCGAAGTCTCCTTGCACGATACACTTCTCTCGGCCTGGAATTGGGAGAAGAAAATTCGGAATATCAACTAAGAATAACTTTTAGAATTAGACCTAATACCCTATGAAAACAATACTGATCACTGGAGGTGCAGGATTTATCGGTTCACATGTCGTTCGTTTATTTGTAAACAAATATCCCGAATACAACATCGTTAATCTTGATGCTCTAACGTATGCCGGAAACCTCGAGAATCTAAAAGATATCGATACCAAACCTAATTACACGTTTGTAAAAGGGGATATTAACGACGTCGTATTTGTGAATAATCTTTTCGATAAATATCAATTTGATGGAGTCGTTCACCTAGCGGCAGAGTCACATGTCGACCGCTCGATTTCCGATCCAATGTCATTTATCATGACAAACATCGTAGGGACTGTTAATCTTTTAAACAGCGCACGCCATATTTGGAAGGATGGCTTTGAAGGTCATCGATTCTACCACATATCTACCGATGAAGTGTATGGTTCATTAGGTAAGACTGGCTTCTTCTATGAAACAACATCTTATGATCCGCATAGCCCTTATTCTGCGTCAAAAGCCAGCTCTGATCATCTGGTAAGAGCATACCACGACACCTATAAATTGCCGATTGTAATCACAAATTGTTCGAATAACTACGGTCCAAATCAGTTTCCAGAGAAGTTAATACCATTGGCTATTCATAATATTACCCACAATAAGCCCATTCCTATCTATGGGAAAGGGGAGAATATTCGCGACTGGCTTTATGTGGAGGATCATGCCATTGCAATTGATTTAGTATACCATCAAGGGAAAGATGGAGAGACATACAACATTGGCGGGCACAATGAGTGGACCAATATCTCACTAATTATTCAATTGTGTAAAACGATGGATAATAAGCTTGGCAGAGTCCCAGGCGAGAGCGAGAAACTAATTACCTTTGTGACAGACCGTGCTGGTCATGACCTACGTTACGCCATCGATTCAACCAAGATACAAAATGAGCTTGGCTGGGCGCCATCCCTACAATTTGAAGAGGGGATTGAAAAAACGGTAGACTGGTATTTAAAGCATGCTGATTGGCTTGAGAATGTCTCCTCAGGAGCCTACGAAAAATATTACGAGAAGCAGTACGCCAACAGGTAACTCAAATGCCTCACCCAACCAAAACTAGGCTGATTTTGCAGGCTTTAGCTTCACCGTTATCGGCCCTTCTGACGTTTGCGTACTCCCTTCCATGAGTCCATCTTTCAAAGTCAATTTCAAGAATATGGTGGTATTTTCAACGAGAAAACTCAATGATAAAATATCACCTTCGAATTGCACTTTATAGATCGATAGTGCGTGACCATCAATTGAAAATTCCCCAACTAATTTCTTATCTACCTCCTTAATCGTAAGGGTTCCCGAATCATAAGGCTGTGGAGCCGTTGGCGCTGAAAAACTCCAGGTTCCTAAGATCTTACCATTCCCCTTTGATTCCGCATGTAACGTCGTTACAAAAAGGACCATTATCAAAATTAATACATTGAAAATCTTCATTTGTTTATCTGTTTTATGTTAAATTAATTATCAGTTAAAGTCTATATTACTCTTCAAAAAGTGAATTCTCCTTATATGGCAAATGGTGAAAATCTAAAAACTCCATATACTCTTCTTGAAAAGAGCGCTTCCAATGGTGTTGCTCTTGATTTTGAATATAAAGTAACGTACTGTCAAGCTGCGAACGACCAATTGTATAGGCTGCAAATCCATTCGCCCATCCAAAGGACCGAAGCGCATCAGATTGTTGTCGAAGCCAGATTGTTGAACTTTGTTTTAAGGTGGTAATAGCCGACTCAACAGACAATTTCACTGGCAAAGCCACCAAGATATGTACATGATTCTCGGCTCCCCCTAACGCAATAAAGCTCATCCCCTTCGACTTCGCCACAGCGTTTAGATAACTCGAAAGTTGACTTCGAATCTCTGCAGTAAGGAAGTTTCTTTGTCGGGAAGTTCCGATTACGATATGCAACAAGCAGCTGATAAACTCTTTCGACATAATGATCTAATCTTAAGTGTCAGTATGGAAGAACAAGATGATTTTAAAATCTCCAATAAGCTTGATGAAGATATCTAATTATTTTAAGATTGCAAATACGTTAGAGATAGAAAGGAAAGCGAGTAATTATTTCGATGTCTTGTAGGTGACATATTTACCATCAATCAGCTTAAATCCAATTCGTTCCAGATACTCATTATGGACTTTACTTTGCGGTTCAATATAGATCTGGCGATAGCCCAAAAAATCAATACATCTTAATTCACATAGATAGAATGTCTTCGCGAGTTCTGAATTTCGATGTTTTGGAACGATATAGTCTAAGCAGATTTTCAAGGTTTGCGGGTCCCTAATTTCTGCAATGATTAAGCCTATTGACTCCATATCTGAAAATAACAAGGCGACTAAAAATTCCTCTTCAATATTAAAATCAAAACTAGGGAAATAGGTAGAGATATCTTTTTTATAAAAATCAAGGAAATAATTAAGGAGATGGTCATCGCGATCAGGCACAAGGATTACTTCAATCGTTCTGTTTTTCTCGATCTGAATTCGATAGCGATATATCCCAATCAGCAAGGCAATTATGGAGGAAATAGTTAAAAAAAGGCATTTGCCGATTAGTCCACCGATAAGAAATCCACCAAATAAAATTAGATAATAAGGCCAGGTCTTGAGGCTTGGCTTCGTCCATAGACTTCCAGCAACCACCAGGCAGGCGATAAAATCATAAATTAAATTCATATTTGGATTTAGCAATTCCATATACACCCGAACAAAGGAAAAGCAATATTGTTTAACCCTTAGTGAAATTAATTACGCTAAACAGCTTTTAAAAAGAAACTTGCGGGGGGAAACACAACTATTTATTAACGAATTTAATTACCCTTTCCCTTAAATTCTTGTTAAATTTGATCGTATGACGTATTTACTAAAGATCATAAGCGTTTCTATTGTTGCCAGTGTAAAATACTTCTGGGCAACACCTTACGCGTATGGGCTAAAACTAAATACCTGGGAAGCCCTCTTTTTTATTGAAGCAGGAGGGATTTTAGGCTTCTTATTTTACTATTATTTCTTTGCCTTTCTATTTAAAGAATTAAAATTACTCTGGCCTTTGGTCTATAACTTCACCCCCGCATTATTTAAAGTAAGGTTCGAAAACTGGAGAGTCGTGCGCAAAACGCGGATGGGGCAAGCTAGAAAATTCACAAAGCGAAATAAAACCATTGTGCATTTACGTAGGAAATTTGGTATTTGGGGTGTTGTAATTTTATCTCCAATAATCCTCTCGATTCCTCTCGGCGCCTTATTGGGAAGTAAATATTTTAAGCATAACAAGCACTTTATACCTCTGATGATTTTCTCAATTGCTATTTGGGGTGTCCTCTCGAGTGCCTTCTTCAGCCTGTTTATGAATCAATAGTTTTCGACTTATATTTTCTAATCGATTGATAAGCCCTGCAGAACCTCCCTTGAGCCGATAGCTTTCAATTACAAGGGTTAATTCAGATTTAAATTCCGGTACCTGCAGTGAAATATTGTAGAGTAGCTGCAAGCTATTCACTCGCACAGCAACAGCCTTGGAGGTTTCTATCAGGACCAAACACCTATCAATCAATTTTGCCAAGAATACTTCTGGAACTTCATGGCGCGTTAAAATACGAGTAAGATGACGCTGCAAAGAGCTATTTTCAGTCGTTAATAGTGGAATTAAAAGGAGATGCAACCTATTTTTAATCCATTCAGGGTTGCGTTCTAATAGTAGATCCAAGATCCAGGCCGATCGCCAAGCCAGAAGAGGTTCCGTTGAAGCTGTAAGATCAAGTAGTTTTTGAAACAGCTGATCATCTATGCTTGCGGCAGCTTCCCATATCCGAAGATCGCCAATTCGAAAAAAATATATTGACTTGCTAAATATATTATCTTCAAGACTGAGGTCCATTTTTTTCGCTGAGGTAATCATAAAAGAGAAGCTGAGATCTGACCTGCGGTCTCTTTTTCTGATTTTTAATCGTATTTGACAGTTCGTTATCCAAGATTCTAGCTGATGTATTATCCTGCCATTGCAGATTAAAAAAGGCCAATAAATCTTTTTTAATGATCGGATCGTAGATTGGAGCAGCAACTTCGACCCTCCGATCAAGGTTTCGGGTCATAAAGTCGGAGGACGAGATATAAATGCGCTCATCGCCCCCATTATAAAAGTAGAACATTCGAGAATGCTCTAGATATCTGTCTATCAACCCTATTGCAGGAACGATAACCTTTTGGTCTCCAGATTCCGTATACATTG
>Ga0209829_10001833_pt1 | contig 16745 bp, 13 predicted proteins | sample C_140205_EF_Meta_FD_187311 | JGI IMG/M metagenome (GOLD analysis project Ga0209829, IMG submission 187311) | Freshwater microbial communities from Lake Croche, Canada to study carbon cycling - C_140205_EF_MetaG (SPAdes) (version 2) | ecosystem: Environmental > Aquatic > Freshwater > Lake...
CCACCAGACTCATCTGATTGTCCATCCCGGCCTGCGAGGTACCCGCACCGACGAACAACGCCGAAAACGCGGCAACCAACACCACCAGAACACGACCGATTGGCTTCATGGTCTCCCTAAAAAGTTCGGCGGTGACCCCGTAGGACCACCGGCGGAGGCAGAAGTCGCTCCAATGACGGCGAGGACGGCTGCAGTTCGATGACTCGAGGAAGATATCGGTTGTTCGCCGGTGCGAGCAACGCGAAGCGGAGCGTCCGATGAAGCAACTTTCCCGGCCACCAGTTAGCTGACTCTCGGACGAGGCGTCGCGACTACGCGGTCGACGAGCGGGGACCAAGGAATCAGAGGCGCCCATTCGTCGCCCCAGGGGCATCACCGGTCGGCCGCCAAAACCGTTACCGACGGCTCAAACGCTGTGCGGCGGAACGTTATCCAGCAACCAGCGGTCCCGTTCGTCGTCACCGGCGGAAGAGTCGGGATCGCATTCATCCGTTGACGTCTGCGGAAGTTCAGAGCCGAAGATCTTGTTAACTGCCACCCGGTCGGGACGCGCTGTGCTCATCACCAACCGGCCGTATTGTGACTAAGGTCACACGGAAGGCGTTTCCGCTTGTCACAGCCTCGAAACATGGTGTTTACGGATCAGATCTCGAGGCTGGACAATTCGCTGATCACATGTGCAGCCATCGGGCCCAAGGTTGCCATGCCGTCGCGGACAGCCGCCCGCGAGTCGGCGAGGTTCACCACCAGGGTGCTGCCGGAGATGCCTGCGAGGCCGCGGGACAGCCCGGCCTCAGTGCTGCCGGCCGCCACACCTGAAGCGCGCAACGCCTCTGCGATACCCGGCAATTCCCGGTCCAGAATGGTTCGGGTGGCTTCCGGGGCCACATCGCGTGGTGTGACGCCCGTTCCACCAACCGAAATCACAAGGTCGACGCCGCCGATGATCGCGGTGTTCAACGCTTTGAGGATTTCAGCCTCGTCAGCCGAGACCACCACGACGCCATCGACGACGAAACCCGCCTCGCCGAGCAACTCGGTGACCAACGGACCGCTGCTGTCCTCTTCGACCCCGCGCGCCCTGCGGTCGTCGACGACCACAACCAACGCGCGCCCGGTAACCCCTTCAGGCTGTTCCATGGATGTAACCGTATAACTGTCCGCCGGTGGCCGCGCGGAGTCCGAGACGACCGTCAGTGTGCGCTCGCTAAAGACGGCAGCGGGCGCCTCACCCACCCCGCGGGCCGAGCGTCGCCGTCGGGTCCGCGTGGAGCCACCCCCGGAAGCGTGCCCGCGGGTCATTGATCCGCCTTTCCGAGCGTCACCTGGACGGTCTGGTCGGCGCCCGCGGAGTCGATGTAGGTCAGCGTGAGTTTGTCTCCCGGCGCCCGGGACCGAACAGCGGCCACCAGAGCGTTGGCGCTTCCAACGACTCGCTGATCGACCTTGGTGACCACGACACCGCCCGGTAGGCCCGCCGTCGCAGCCGGGCCACCCTTGACGACTTCGACGATCTTGGCGCCGTGCATCGTCGCATCATTGCTGACCTGAACGCCCAGCGAGGCGTGCGATGCGGTGCCGGTGCTGATCAACTCGTCGGCGATGCGCTTGGCCTGATCGACCGGAATTGCGAACCCCAGCCCGATCGAACCACTCTGAGCGTCAGGCGAATCGCCTCCGAGGGTGGCGATCGCAGAGTTGATGCCCACTAACTCGCCGCTCATATTCACCAGCGCGCCGCCGGAGTTACCCGGGTTGATCGCCGCGTCGGTTTGGATGGCATCCAGCACGGTGTTCTGATTGTTGGCGTCGCCACCGGCGGCCACCGGCCGGTTCAGCGCACTGATGATGCCGGTGGTGACGGTGCCCTCGAGACCGAGTGGCGAACCGATCGCGACAACGTCCTGTCCGACGCGCAGGTCGGCCGACGACCCCAGGCTGATCGGCGTCAGACCCGAGACTCCCTGTGCCCGAACCACCGCGATGTCGCTGGCTGGATCCGTACCGACAACGGTGAACGGTGCGGTGCTTCCGTCGGCGAACGTCACGGTGGACGTCGGTGCAGCACTGGGGCTTCCACTCGGGCCACCCTGATCTCCCCTGCCACCGGGTGCGCCGGGCACAGCGGGGGCTCCGGGTACACCGGGAGCACCGGGCCGGCCTGCTGGGCCGCCCTTGACAGCGGCGACGACGTGGTTGTTGGTCAGGATCAGCCCATCGGCGGACAAGACGATGCCGGACCCCTCCTCCGACGCGCGGCCCATCTTCGTCTCCAGTTTGACCACACTGGGCACAACCTTGGCTGCCACCTGCTCAACCGAGCCGATCGGAACGCTGGCGGTCGCAACGCTGCGACCGTTCGGGGCCGCGGTGTCGATCGTGGTGACCGGACCACTACTGGGCTGCGCGCTCATCGCGACCATGCCGCCAACGCCGGCGGACACGGCAGCGATGGCCAACGCGCCGACCGTCAGTGCGATCGGCCGGAAGCGCTTGCGGACCGGTGCCGCGGGCGGCATCCCGGGGGTGGCGCTGGGGCGCGGCCCTCGATAGGGATCATGGGCGGGCCCATAGGGCGGCGGGGTGCTCCCGTAGCGCCAGTCATACGGCTGGGTATAGCCAGCCGGGTTGTGGCCCGGCGCCGCTTGCTGATTCGGCACTCGCTGGCCGGGCTGTTGCGGTGACGAGTAACGCGGGTCTTCGGTCATTATCGCTTGTTTGCTCTTTCTGGCTAGAGACGCGCGAACGCGGTGTCTTGTTGAGACAAGCTTGCCGTGCACTACTGAGAATCGACTGAGATGACACTCGGTACGGGCGATGCGTTGTCGTCATCAGGGCCGAAATCGCTGGATCTCGCAGGGATTTCGCTATGGGCGGACTCTGACCGGTAGACAGAGGCGGTTGGCTGCCCGGGCAACAGAACATAAAAAGTCGTTCCGGGTGGCTGACCCCCGGGTATCGTCTCGCCGATCCGGATCATTCCGCCATGTTTGACCACAACCTGCTTCACGATCGCCAGACCCAGGCCGGAACCCGGCATGGCACGCGCCGACGTCGAGCGGTAGAAACGCTCAAACACCAGGCCTCGTTCCTCCGGCGAAATACCCGTTCCCTCATCGGAGACAACAAGTTCGGCGTGGGCAGCGTCAACCTGCCTGAGGGTCAGGCCCACCGTGCCGCCGGGTGGGCTCCACTTCGCGGCGTTGTCCAGCAGGTTGAGCACCGCGCGGGACAGTGCCGCAGCATCGCCGTGAACTTGCCAACCGATGACGTCGATGACGAAGTGAATGTCGTTACGACGGCGGCGAACCCGCTCCAGGCTGCGCTCGACGACCTCAGTCAGCTCGACATCCTCGAGCATGGCGCCGTGGGAATTGTCATCCCGGGTCAAATCGACGAGATCACCGACCAGAGTGGACAATTCCTCAATCTGGCCGATCACATCGGAACGCAACTCGGTCAATTCGGTCTCCGGAATGGGCGGCGCCCCGGGCGCACCGGAGGCCATCAACAACTCGACATTGGTACGCAGCGATGTCAGCGGAGTTTTCAGCTCGTGGCCCGCGTCAGCGACCAGCCGGGCCTGCCGGTCACGCGATTCAGCCAGGGAACGCAGCATCGAATTGAAAGCCTCGGTCAGCCGGGCCAATTCGTCGCTACCGACCACCGGGATGGGGCGCAGATCATCGGTTCGGGCTACCCGTTCGGCGGCCTCGGTGAGCCGGCCGACCGGCCGTAGACCAGTCCGGGCCACCATGCCGCCGGCCACCGCGGCGATCACTACACCGATGCCACCGACCGCGAGTAGCACCCATTTCAGTTTGTTCATCACCGCGTTGGTGGGCTGGAGACTCTTCGAGATCAGCAGCGAGCTGCCGTTGGGCAGATGAATCGCAAGAACACGTTGATCGCCGACCGTACGGCGCGACATGAACAACTCACCGCGGACCACCGCCTTCTCAGGCTGCCCGACCGGAAGAGACTGACCCTGCTGATTGGCGGTGTAGATGGATCGGCCAGGGTTGACCAACATGGCGTTGACATCGGAGTAGGCGGTGCCCTCGATGGCCTTCGCCGGGTCGGCGGCCAGTGAGCCGCTGGCGATCAGCAATTGGGCCCGGCTCTGTAGCTGATTGTCGATATCGGTGTAGAGCGCCGCCGACACCACTGCGTACACCGCGACCGCCATCAGAACGACGACCATCGCCACCATGGACATCGCGAGCAGCATCACTCGCCATCGCAACGACAGCGACGTGGTTGTTCTCCCCGGCCCGGCCAGTTTTTGAGCTCGCCGCTTCAGTCCGAACATCAGGGCGGTGTCTCACGCAGCACGTAACCCACGCCGCGTACGGTGTGAATCAGCCGCGATTCTCCTTCTGCTTCGGTCTTGCGGCGCAAGTACCCGACGTACACCTCAAGTGCGTTGCCCGAGGTCGGAAAATCGAAACCCCACACCTCTTCGAGGATTCTGCTGCGGGTGAGTACTCGGCGCGGGTTGGCGATCAGCATTTCCAACAGTGAAAACTCGGTTCGGGTGAGACTGATCGCCCGAGTGCCGCGGTGCACCTCGCGGGTCGAGGGATCCAGCGTCAGATCAGCGAACGTCATGATCGCGCCATCACCGACCTCATCCGGTCCGGTGCGGCGCAGCAGTGCCCGCAGTCTGGCCAGAAGTTCCTCGAGCGCAAAGGGCTTGGGCAGGTAATCATCAGCGCCGGCATCCAGGCCTGACACCCGCTCGGACACCGAATCGCGAGCCGTCAGGACGAGGATCGGGAGATCGTCTCCGGTGCTGCGCAGTTGACGACACACCTCCAGGCCATCCAAACGGGGCATCATCACGTCGAGCACAAGTGCATCGGGGCGTTCGTTGGTGATTGCCTCAAGCGCCTCAACGCCGTCCTCGGCGAGGTCGACGGTGTAGCCGTTGAAGGACAGGGAACGCCGTAGCGACTCCCGCACCGCACGATCGTCATCCACCACAAGTATGCGCACGGTGCCTAGTGTCAACCAGCCGTCTTAGATTCGTCTGAGAGACGCGCCGCAGGAGCAGGTGATTCGCTCGCGGCTGAACGGATCAGCGCTTGTCGAGATCGATGAGGCCGAGGCGGGCGGCCTTGAGCAGCCGACGCGGAACCTTGTGCTGACGGCCACCGACGGACACGGTGACGAGACCGGTGGCGGTCGCCTTCCACTGCGCACGCCGACTGCGGGTGTTCGAGCGCGACATCCGGCGCTTGGGCACAGCCATGACGAAAGATCTCCTTGTAAGTGCTGCTGCCGCGTAGACCGGCGGCTGAATATGCCTAAGGATAGCCGCCCAGGGCCGTGTTCTCCAAAGCAGACGGGCGTTGACACGGGTCCGGACCCAGCAGTTAACCTTCCGATTGGTTGAACCGGAGATCGGCCCGACCGACGTGGGAGGCAGGACGCAGCATGACGGCTGACCCCGACCCGGCGACGGGCCCGGTGCGGATCGGCAACTGTTCGGGCTTTTACGGCGACCGGCTCGGCGCGATGTTCGAAATGCTCACCGGTGGTGAACTCGACTACCTCACCGGCGACTACCTGGCCGAACTCACCATGCTCATCCTGGGCCGCGACCGGATGAAGAGCCCTGCGCGCGGGTATGCCAAAACTTTCCTGACCCAACTCGAACAGTGCCTGGGAACCGCGCACGACCGCGGAGTGCGGATCGTCGCCAATGCAGGCGGTCTTAATCCGGCCGGCTTGGCGGCGGCGGTTCGGGCGCTCGCCGAGAGATTGGCCATCCCGGTGACGGTTGCCCACGTCGAAGGTGACGATCTGCTGCCCCGGGCCGCCGAACTGCCACTCGGCCTCTCCTTCGGCGCGGACTCGCCACTGACGGCCAATGCTTACCTGGGCGCTTGGGGCATCGTCGAGTGCCTACACTCCGGTGCCGACATCGTGGTCACCGGCCGGGTCACTGATGCGTCGGTGGTGGTCGGCCCGGCGGCCGCTCACTTCGGCTGGGTTCGCGACGATTATGACCGCCTGGCCGGCGCCGTGGTGGCCGGTCATGTCATCGAGTGCGGCACCCAGGCAACCGGTGGCAACTACTCGTTCTTCACCGAGGTGTCCGATCTGCGCCACGCCGGTTTTCCCCTGGCCGAAATTCATGCCGATGGCTCATCGGTGATCACCAAACATCCGGGCACCGGTGGGCAGGTGAGCCTCGGCACGGTCACTGCGCAACTGCTGTACGAGATCGGCGGTGCCCGATACGCCAACCCCGACGCGACCGCACGGTTCGACACGATCGTGCTGAGCGACGACGGACCCGACCGGGTTCGGATCAGCGATGTGCGTGGCGAGCCTCCGCCGACGACGATCAAGGTCTCGATCAACAGCATTGGCGGATTCCGCAACTCAGCGACCTTCGTGCTGACCGGACTCGACATCGACGCCAAGGCCGACCTGCTGCGCGATCAACTGGAGACCGGGCTGAGCGTCAAACCCGCCGAGGTGCAGTGGAACCTGGCCCGCACTGACCACCCTGACGCCGATTCCGAGCAGACCGCGAGCGCACTGCTGACATGTACCGTTCGCGACCCTGACTCGGAGGTCGTCGGTCGCCGATTCTCCTCGGCCGCAGTCGAACTCGCGTTGGCGAGCTATCCAGGATTCCACACCACCGCCCCGCCCGCGGACGCTGCGGTCTACGGTGTGTTCACTGCCGGGTACGTGCCGGCCGCCGCGGTAGACCATGTGGCCGTTCGCGCCGACGGCACTCGGGTTCCGATCGCTGCGGCCACGTGCACGCTCGAACTCATCGGTGTCGACACCCCGCCGCTACCCGAACCATTGGCCCAGGGCCCCACCCGGTGTGTGCCCCTGGGCACTGTCGCCGGCGCCCGCAGCGGAGACAAGGGCGGCAGTGCAAACATCGGGGTGTGGGTGCGCACCGACACCGCATGGCGATGGCTGGCCAATACCCTGACCGTCGACACCCTGCGCGAACTGCTTCCAGAAGTGGCCGATCTGCCGATCTCCCGCCATCTACTGCCCCGACTGCGCGCGGTCAATTTCGTCATCGAGGACATACTCGGCGAGGGTGTCGCCTACCAGGCTCGGTTCGATCCCCAAGCCAAAGGCCTTGGCGAGTGGTTACGCAGCCGCCACGTCGATATCCCGGAGGAGCTTGTCTCGTGAGCATCTGGACCACGCCCGAACGTCAGCAGTTACGTAAAGCGGTGCGCGCTTTCACCGAACGGGAGATCCTGCCCCATGTCGACGAATGGGAGCGCATCGGCGAACTGCCCCGTGATCTCAGCCTTCGAGCCGGCGAGGCCGATCTACTCGGAGTCGGATTTCCCGAGGAGGTCGGCGGTGCGGGCGGCGACGCGGCCGATACCGCCATCATCTGCGAGGAACTGCACGAGGCCGGAACCCCCGGCGGGGTATTCGCCTCGCTATTCACCGTCGGTATCGCGGTGCCACACATGATCGCCAGCGGTGACCAACGGCTGATCGAGAAGTTCGTCCGACCCACCCTGGGCGGCGAACTGATCGGTTCACTGGCGATCACCGAACCGGGCGGAGGCTCGGACATGGGGCACCTTCGCACCAGCGCTGTTCGCGATGGCGACCACTATGTGGTCAACGGCGCCAAGACCTACATCACCTCCGCTGTGCGCGGCGACTACGTGGTAACCGCGGTGCGCACCGGCGGTCCCGGTGCTGGTGGTGTATCACTGCTGGTCGTCGAGAAGGGCACGCCGGGATTCACGGTCAGCCGCAGGTTGGAGAAGATGGGCTGGCGGTCATCGGACACCGCCGAGCTTTCGTTCGTCGACGCCCGGGTGCCGGCCGAGAATCTGGTGGCCGCGGAGAACTCCGGCTTCGCCCAGATCGCGCGGGCCTTCGTGGCTGAGCGCATCGGCCTTGCCGTACAGGCATATTCGAGCGCACAGCGCTGCCTGGATATCACCGTGCAGTGGTGCCGCGACCGTGAGACATTCGGCCGGCCGCTGATCTCCCGGCAGACCGTGCAGAACACCCTGACGGAAATGGCCCGACGCACCGACGTGGCGCGGGTGTACTCCCGCAACGTGGTGGAGCGTCAACTGGCGGGAGAGGACAATCTGATCACCGCAGCATGCTTCGCCAAGAACACCGCGGTTGAGGCCGGCGAATGGGTGGCCAGCCAAGCCGTGCAACTCTTCGGCGGAATGGGCTACATGGCCGAGTCCGAGATCGAACGTCAGTACCGAGATATGCGGATCCTTGGCATCGGCGGCGGCACCACCGAAATCCTCACCGGACTGGCCGCCAAGTCGCTGGGTTATCAGACATGACGCGGTATCAGGCGTGACGGGTTATCAGACATGACGTGGTATCAGTCGTGACGCCTCTGCGCACCACGGTGGACCCGTCCAGTCCGACCTATGCCGACGCCGCCGCGGCGATGGCCACCAAGCTGGCAGAACTCGACGCAGGGTTGGCTGCGGCCCTGGCGGGCGGCGGGCCCAAATACGTTGCGCGCCATCATGCGCGAGGGAAACTCACCGCACGCGAACGCATCGAACTCCTCGTTGACGAGGACTCCCCGTTCCTGGAACTCTGCGCGCTGGCCGCCTACGGAACGGACTTCACCACAGGTGCCAGTGTCGTGACCGGAATCGGCGTGGTCGAGGGCACCGAGTGCATGCTGGTGGCCCACGACCCCACCGTCAAAGGCGGTACCTCGAACCCCTGGACGCTGAAAAAGGTGTTGCGCGCCAACCAGATCGCGCGGGAGAACCGGCTTCCGGTGATCTCGCTGGTGGAGTCCGGCGGGGCCGATCTGCCCACCCAGAAGGAGATCTTCATTCCGGGTGGCCAGATGTTCCGGGACCTGACCCGGTTGTCCGCCGCCGGCATACCCACCATCGCCCTGGTATTCGGCAACTCCACCGCGGGCGGGGCGTACATCCCCGGCATGTCCGATTACGTGGTGATGATCAAGGAACGCTCAAAGGTGTTCCTGGCCGGACCGCCCCTGGTCAAGATGGCCACCGGTGAGGAGTCCGATGACGAATCGCTCGGCGGGGCCGAAATGCACGCTCGCACATCGGGATTGGCGGACTACTTTGCTACCGACGAACGCGATGCGATCGGTCTAGGCCGACGCATTGTCGCCCGGCTGAATTGGGTGAAACAAGGTCCGCGGCCACATCCCGCCGTCGACCCGTTGGCCGACCCCGAGGAACTGCTCGGAATCGTCCCGGCCGACTTGCGCTTCCCGTTCGATCCGCGGGAGGTAATCGCCCGGATCACCGACGGTTCCGACTTCGATGAGTTCAAACCGCTCTACGGGGCGTCGCTGGTCACCGGATGGGCACGCGTGCACGGCTACCCGATCGGCATACTGGCCAACGCACGCGGCGTGCTGTTCAGCCAGGAGTCGCAGAAAGCCACCCAATTCATCCAGTTGGCCAACCAGTCGAACACCCCACTGTTGTTCCTGCACAACACCACCGGCTACATGGTGGGTAGGGCTTACGAGGAAGGCGGCATGATCAAACACGGCGCGATGATGATCAATGCCGTGTCGAACTCCACCGTTCCGCACATCTCACTGCTGATCGGGTCGTCCTACGGCGCAGGCCACTACGGCATGTGCGGGCGGGCCTATGACCCCCGGTTTCTGTTCGCCTGGCCGAGTGCGAAGTCCGCCGTGATGGGCGGGGCGCAGTTGGCCGGGGTGCTGTCCATCGTCAACCGGGCCGCCACGGAAGCACGCGGACAGCAGGTCGACGAGGCCGCCGACGCCGCACTACGCGCCGCGGTCGAGGCGCAGATCGAAGCGGAGTCGCTTCCGATGTTCCTGTCCGGAAGGCTCTACGACGACGGGGTCATCGATCCCCGCGACACCCGGACCGTGCTGGGAATGTGTTTGTCCGCCATCGCCAACGGGCCGATCGAGGGGGCGTCGAACTTCGGCGTCTTCCGGATGTGAGGGCGGCCAGACCAATGTCTATCACCCGGGTCCTGGTGGCCAACCGCGGCGAGATCGCTCGCCGGGTCTTCGCCACCTGCCGACGCCTCGGTATCGGCACCGTCGCGGTCTATACCGACCACGACGCCCACTCCCCTCATGTCGCAGAAGCCGATCACCGAGTCTGGATCGACAGCTATCTCGACGCGGAGTCGTTAATCACCGCCGCCCGCGCGTCCGGTGCCGACGCGGTGCACCCCGGCTACGGGTTCCTCTCGGAAAACGCCGATTTTGCCCGCGCAGTGACCGATGCGGGCCTCATCTGGATCGGACCGCAAGCCGCAGCGATCGCCGCGATGGGTTCCAAAATCGAGGCCAAGAAGTCGATGGCGATCGCCGGCGTTGCGGTTCTCGCCGAACTCGACCCGACCACAGTCACCCGGGAAGAGTTGCCGGTGTTGGTCAAGGCGTCGGCGGGCGGCGGCGGACGCGGCATGCGAGTGGTGACAGAACTCTCGGAGTTGGCGGCCGCCGTCGGGTCCGCGCAACGCGAGGCGGAGGCGGCGTTCGGCGACCCGACCGTGTTCTGTGAGCGCTATCTGCCGCGCGGCCGTCACATCGAGGTGCAGGTGATGGCCGATCAGCACGGCACGGTCTGGGCCGTCGGTGAACGGGAGTGCTCGATCCAGCGCCGCCACCAGAAAATCATTGAGGAGGCGCCTTCGCCTCTGGTGCAACGTATTCCGACAATGCGGGAGCGGCTCTTCGAGGCCGCGCGGTCGGCCGCAACTGCGATCGGATACACCGGCGCGGGCACCGTGGAGTTCCTCGCCGATGACGACGGCGAGTTCTTCTTTCTGGAGATGAATACGCGTCTACAGGTGGAACACCCGGTCACCGAACTGACCACCGGACTCGATCTGGTCGAACTGCAATTGACCGTCGCTGAGGGCGCCGCACTACCTGTTGAACCGCCGCCGACAGCGGGTCACGCAATCGAGGCCCGGCTTTACGCGGAGGATCCCGCGCGAGGCTGGCAACCCCAGCCGGGTCGAGTCCACCATTTCGACGTGCCCGGAACCACAGCGCAATTCGGACCGCTGTCAACGACCGGTATCCGGCTGGACTCAGGCGTCGTCGACGGCTCGGTGGTGTCCATCCACTACGACCCGATGCTGGCCAAGGTGATTTCCTACGCCCCTACCCGCTCACGCGCCGCTCAGGTGCTTGCCGATGCCCTGGCCCGCACTCGGTTGCACGGCGTGACCACCAACCGTGATCTGCTGATCAACATCTTGCGCCATCCGGCATTCCTGGCCGGCCACACCGACACGGCGTTCTTCGACACGCACGGACTGATCGAACTGTCCGTGCCGTTAGCCGGCGAACATGCGGTGCGACTCTCGGCTGTAGCTGCCGCACTGGCCGCCGCCGCACACAACCGCTCAGCGGCAACCGTGCTCGCCGGGATTCCCGGCGGGTTTCGCAATCTAGCCTCCGGCAATCAGCACAAGGACTTTCGGGACGCCAACGGCCGGGAGCACCGGGTGTGCTACCGATTCACCCGCTCCGGATTGGATCTGCCCGACGACCCCGAGATCGGCTTGCTCTCGGCAACCTCGGAGGAGGTAGTACTGGTCGATGCCGATGTCGCAACGGGGTACCGGGTGGCCCGATACGGCGATGCCGTTCACGTCGACTCGGTGCATGGCCACGTCGCGTTGACCGCCCTGCCCCGCTTCCCGGAGCCTGAGTCGGTGGTCGAGCAGGGATCCCTACTGGCACCGATGCCCGGATCGGTGATCCGACTCGGCGCCGGCCTTGGCGATGCCGTGACGGCCGGGCAGCCGCTGGTATGGCTGGAAGCAATGAAGATGGAACACACCATCACCGCCCCGGCCGACGGTGTCGTGACCCAACTCAGCGTGTCTGTCGGACAACAGGTCGATGTGGGCGCAGTCCTGGCCCGAGTAGAGACGCCCGAGTAGAGATGTCCCAAGGAGATCAGCAATGACAGACACCAGTTTTATCGAGAGCCCTGAACGAGAGGCGCTGCGCAAGTCCGTCGCGGCGCTCGGTGCCAATTACGGCCAGGAGTACTTTCTGGACAAGGCTCGCAACGGTGGCCATACCGACGAATTGTGGCGCGAGGCAGGCGAACTCGGCTTCATCGGTGCGAACCTTCCCGAGGAGTTCGGCGGGGGTGGCGCCGGGATGTACGAACTCGCCATGGTGATGGAGGAACTCGCGGCAGCCGGCTGCCCGCTTCTGATGTTGGTCGTCTCCCCCGCCATCAACGGCACCATCATCGCCAAGTTCGGCACCGAAGAGCAGAAGCAGCGCTGGGTTCCCGGCATCGCCGACGGCTCTATCACCATGGCATTCGCCATCACCGAACCCGATGCCGGATCGAATTCACACCGCATCACCACCACCGCCCGCCGTGACGGCAGCGACTGGATTCTCAGTGGCCAGAAGGTGTGGATCTCCGGGGTCGACCAATCCCAGGCCGTCCTGGTGGTCGGTCGCACCGAAGAGGCCAAGACCGGCAACCTGCGGCCGGCCCTGTTCATCGTGCCTACCGACACACCAGGATTCACCTTCACCAAGATCCCGATGGAACTCGTCGCGCCGGAGAGCCAGTTTCAGGTGTTCATCGATGAGGTGCGGCTTCCCGCCGACGCACTCGTTGGCGCGGAGGACGCCGCTATCGCGCAATTGTTCGCCGGACTGAATCCGGAGCGGATCATGGGGGCGGCCAGCGCGGTGGGTATGGGGCGCTTCGCATTGGACAAGGCATGCGACTACGTCAAGACCCGGCAGGTGTGGAAGACCCCGATCGGCGCGCACCAGGGCATCGCGCATCCGCTGGCGCAGAACCACATCGAGTTGGAACTGGCGCGGCTGATGATGCAGAAGGCCGCCACGCTCTACGACGCCGGCGACGATGTGGGTGCGGCCGAGGCCGCGAATATGGCCAAATACGCCGCGGGCGAATCCTCCACCCGCGCAGTGGATCAGGCGGTGCAGTCGATGGGTGGCAACGGTCTGTCTCAGGAATACGGGGTTGCCTCGATGCTGGTGGCCTCGCGACTATCCCGGATCGCACCCGTCAGCCGGGAGATGGTGCTCAACTTCATCGCGCAGACCTCGCTGGGCCTGCCTCGGTCGTACTGATGGCTGATCTGGTCTCGTATTCGGTCGACGGCGCGGTGGCGCGGCTCACGCTGGATTCGCCACACAACCGCAACGCGCTGTCGTCGACTCTGGTCGGACAGCTACGCGCCGGACTGGCATCCGCAGCCGCCAACCCATGCGTCCGTGCCGTCGTCCTGGGCCACACCGGTGCAACCTTCTGCGCGGGCGCCGACCTGTCCGAAGCGACCAGCGGGGACCCGCAACAGGCCGCTATTGGGCGGGCCCACGAGTTGGTCGCGCTACTGCGCACCATCGTGGAATGTCCCCTACCGGTGATCGCGGCGGTCGACGGTCACGTGCGCGCCGGCGGTATGGGCCTGGTTGGAGCGTGCGATATCGCGGTCGCCGGGCCGCGCAGCACGTTCGCCCTCACCGAAGTTCGCGTTGGCGTGGCCCCGGCGATCATTTCGCTGGCCCTGTTGCCGAAACTGACGCCACGGGCTGCCGCCCGCTACTACCTGACCGGCGAAGTCTTCACCGCGCATCGGGCCGCCGAGATCGGACTGATCACCGAGGCAGCCGAAGACGTTGCGGCAGCTGTGAACGCCATCACCGCCGACCTGGCCAAGGGCTCACCGCAAGGCCTGGCCGCGTCCAAGGCGTACACCACCGCGGCTGTCCTGGCCGGGTTCGATCGCGATGCCACACAATTTGCAGAACAGTCCGCCGCGCTCTTCGACTCCGATGAGGCCCGCGAGGGAATGCTCGCGTTCCTCGAGAAGCGGCCGCCGCGGTGGGCGCGCACCGAGTGACGGTTCGGTGACCGGGCTTCCGCAATCCCGCTACCGGGTCGTAGGCTCGGGCTGTTATGAGCGATCCAATGCCGCGCGATGCCTCGCCGTTGGCTTCCGACGATGATCGGATCCAGGTCGCCCAGTTGCTGTCCGAGGCGGCTTCGAACGGCCGGCTGAGTATCGATGAGTACGAGGGCCGACTGGCGAGGGCCTACGCCGCAACGGACTACGAAGAACTTGAGCACCTCACGGACGATCTGCCCGAGTCGATGGAATACCGGCGCGGGAAAAGTAGGCCGGCACCGTCGACCATGCTGATGGCCATCCTCAGTGGCTTCGAGCGGCGCGGCCGCTGGAATGTGCCCGGACGGATGACCACCTTCACACTTTTCGGCGGTGGCGTGGTGGATCTGCGCTACGCCGACTTCACCTCCTCCGATGTCGAGATCCACGCCTACTCGATCCTGGGTGGGCAGTCCATTGTGTTGCCGCCGGAGGTGAATGTGGAGGTACACGGCATCGGGGTGATGGGCGGTTTCGACCAGAAGGTCGACGGCACCGGCACCAAGGGTGCGCCGACGGTCACCATCCGCGGTTTCTCGCTGTGGGGCGGTGTGGGCATCAAACGTCGCAAGCGCAGTTCTACTGAAACAAGCTGAGCAGTAAACAATTTCGGCCCCCTCCCGGTGAGGAGGGGGCCGAAATTGTCGGATCGGTCGTGACTAGCCTGCGCTGGCGGCCGCATCCGCCGAACCGTCGGCGGCCGGAGCCGCCTTCGCGGCGGGGCCGGAGATGGCAGATGCAATCTTCTTGGTCGCCCGCTCCAGCGCGCTGCGAACCGGCCGCTGCTGCCTGCTCGCCTTGGCCGGAGCATCAGCCGGCTTGATAGCCGCCGGGGCCTCCGAAGCGGCGTCCGCCACCGCACTCGACGGGCTGTCGACGGCTGGCTTGGTGTCGGCCGGCTTGGTGTCCGTTGGCTTGGTGTCGGTTGACTTAGTGTCGGTTGACTTGGTGTCGGTTGACTTAACGTCAGACACGGTCATCTCCGAAACCGCCTCGGTGGAGGTGCTCTCCGCCGATCCACCCGCTGCCGGTGTCGAATCTGCCGACGGGGTGTCGCCCGCCTTGGGTGCCGCAACCTCGGCCTTGACCACAGCCGGAGTGGCCGTGGCGGTGTCGGGCGAGGCCGACTTGGCGGCAGCCACCGGACTGGACAGCGCGGCGACTGCGGCAGTCGGCTCAACGGGGGTTGTCGGATAGGGGTTCGGGTTACCGAAGGGGAGTGTGACTCCGTTGAGGGGCCCTCCCTTTATCGTCACCGGGGTGGTGAGCACACCGATCACGTAACGCAAGACCCCCGGCGATAAGCCGGCGATGTTGCTGTAGTCATAAACAGAGTCCACGGTCTGGAATGCGGGCCCGATGTAGGAGCCGATTCCGCGGTAAATGTACTCGCCGATGAGCGGAATGTTATTGGCCAGCACTGCGATCGTCGACAGCGCCTGGTAGTAGAGATTCGTCAACGCGGTACCGCCCTGGAACAGCACATCGATAGCGTCGAAGATCACCGAGTTCGCCAGGGGAGCCCCGGCGTCGAACGGCCTCTGCAGGATGTACTGGATTGCGGAGGTGATGCCGCCCTCGTAGAGGTAGTTGATTGCTGAGGTGCCCCACGGCTTCGTCGTATAGGGGTTGTACTTATCCTTGGTCGGATCCGGCTGGTACGGCTCGGTCGGGTCCTGCAGAATTCCGCCGACGTTCGAAATTCCGGCTCCGTTGCCGTTGATCAGGGCGTCCGAAGCCAGGTAGATCAGGCCGGAGAGACCGGGAATGGTGCAGTCGAAGTTGCAGCTCGGTGCCCACCAGTTGTCCGGGTGGGCCACGGGGGTGCTCTGGTTCGCGCCGATGGCGCCGCCCCAACCAACGAAGAAGTAGTTGCCCCAATCCGCCGGGGTGATCGAGAGCAGATCCGAGAACGTGGTCAGTTCCACCTGTGCCGCAGAGAGTGCGGTCGGGGCGGGGGTGAGGTTGGGCGCGATAGCCGGAGAAGCGACGGCGATCGCGGCGGCGCTGGCGAGTGCCGCGGCCGTGATTAGAGGCTTGGTACGAGTCGCCATGGTGCTGGTACCCCTTTTGTCTGTGGTTCGCGCCAGTTCGCAGCGAACTCGTCGGTTTGCTGACAGATATCTTAAGTCAACGACTCAATAGTACGGGCAGGTTTGCCATACGGCAAACGGACCCGTGAGATTTGCCGTCGAACTGGGATCCGGATGTTGCTGACCATTGTCTAACAGCTGTTACTAACCAGTTTCTCAGTTTGCCCTCAGGGTTGACGGACCTCGAAAATGTTTGCCAGAGATCCGGGAATCCACCTCAGCTCTAAGCGAAATTCCCAACCGCCAGGTTAGCCCACCAGCAAACGTGGATCCCTGGCCTGAGTCACCGTGACCACGCGATAACGGACAGATAACATGAGCTGAGCAACCACATGCTCCTGCGCGGGTCGATTCGACCGATCTGCTGCCGACGTCCGCACCCGAAAGCCCTCACCGCCGGCGGCGTCGTGAGCGCAGGTAATCCCCGACCACCGCCGCTCCCAGGCCGTCGAGTTCGGGAACCACTACGCGACCCTCCACGCGTCGGGCTATCTGGTCGATGAACCGCGCGAGCCCCGGGTCGTCGCCCAGTCGGAAGATCGTCACCTGGGCGCCCAGTCGGGCAATTTCGTCGAAACCCCGCACGGTGTTCGCGATCGTCCGGGGGTGCGGCGGGTAGTCGAAGAACACCGAGGTTCCGTCACTCCCGTAGTTCTCCAGGTGCGCGGTCGGCTCACCATCGGTGACCACCAGCACCACCGGTTGGGCGTTGGG
>Ga0209829_10001837_pt1 | contig 16725 bp, 19 predicted proteins | sample C_140205_EF_Meta_FD_187311 | JGI IMG/M metagenome (GOLD analysis project Ga0209829, IMG submission 187311) | Freshwater microbial communities from Lake Croche, Canada to study carbon cycling - C_140205_EF_MetaG (SPAdes) (version 2) | ecosystem: Environmental > Aquatic > Freshwater > Lake...
GTACTACCAGTACAAGAATGAAAGGTAACATTTGCGGTTAATCCGCTTAAATTATCACTAAATATTGATACACCACAATCTGCCATGTTAATAAATACTTTATTTTTTCATTTTAATTACATAATCCAACAGTTAATATTTGACCATTATATATGTCTATTTGTATAAATGTCGCACTATCTGATATCATATTATTGGAATTTATTGGTGGAATTGTTAAAGATGAATTACCATAAACATAATCTCCGGCAACTAAAGATGAAAAAGCCTTTTGACAATAAATTGTAACATTTGATGGATTAGGTACATTAACTAAATTACAAGCGTCTTCAAAATATCCTGCAGTCCATATATTATACATTAAGACCATAGTTGGTGTGACTGTTGGAGTCATATGTGGTGTAGGAGTTGGTGTTTGAGTTATAGATGTTGGTGTAATAGTTGGAGTTTGAGTTGGAGTAGGAGTTGTTGAAGGACACAATCCAGCAAAAGCAATTGTTAATGGTGCACCACAATCTTGACCATATAAATCTTTAGCACAAACATAATGAGATTGTAAGGGATCTATTGGTGTAACACTAACAATACCAGTACAACCTGTCCAAGCATAATACCCTTGTTGTACATTATTGTAGTTTGTTATTTTATAATAATTGCAATCTGTTGGATACATTTTATATAAATTGTCCTGTTTTTGTATTAAGATTATATTGTAAATTTGAAACTAATTCATATGGTTCACAATCTTGCACATTTAAAGTTATTATAGTACCATTTGATTCAACCAAATATGTTCCTGTTGCAGTTGTGTTTTCCCAAGTAAAACCATTTTGTACTGGTGTGCCACCTTTCCATAATGTTGCTCTCATATACACAGGGTTTGTGCCAATAGTACCATACCAATCAGCAGTAAATGCAAATTCAATATTTACCGTAGAAGGATTTTGATTTTTAAATTCTATCAAATCAAATAAAATTGATTCGGTACCCGTACCTAAATTATCACCACCATAAATTAAGAATGGTGTTGCAGGCGAGAATGGGAACTGAGGACCACTTGATGATAACGCACAAGTACCAACATAATCATAATACTTACCATTAACAGGACCAATCGCATTAGGATCAGAGCTATTACTTTCCATAATTGATGGGACTGTCATGTACGATACTGTATCCATATCAGTACCATCAGTAAAGTAATATTCACAAAGCATATAATCAAAATCAAATGTGAATAGACCTTTATTAAATCCACCTTGTGATGGTGTTACTGTTGGCGTTGGAGTTTGTGTTGGTGTTATATTTTGAGTTGTTGCAATTGTTGGAGTTGGTGTTTTAGTATTTGTAGGTGTTAAAGTTGGAGTTGGTGTTGGATTTTGAGTTGATTCAATTGTCGGAGTTGGCGTAGGTGTTTCAGAACTTGTTGGAGTAGGAGTTACAGTATTAGTTGGTGTAATTGTTGGAGCTGGGCAATTATACATTTCATATCCCAAATCATTACAAGGTAGTGATAGGTATATCAAATCATTACAAGGCAATGGTAAGTAATATAAATCATTATTAGGTATTGTAATTCTACAATTAAGACAATTAGGATTTAATAAATTATATCTATTTTGTAATATTCTAAAATTATGGGCAATTTGACCAGCGTTCAATGGTTCGGTATACATTCTAAATGCACTAATATCTCCAATCATACTACCACCAAATATTTCTTCTAAATGGATATGTGTTGTTAAACCAGAATAAATTGTATGGTCTAAGTCGTTGGTTGTTAAACATTCTGGATCTTGTTGGTAAACTATTTCATTCACAGTATCAGGACATCCTCCTGAAAAAGTTAAGTTATCGTGTAACCCTTGAGTTCCTCCACCCAATGAAATGTTATAACCAACACCAATTTGTTTTTCTTTTTCAAAATTTAAAAGTCTTGGGATTATTTCTTCAAAATTTTCAGCAATCATAAACAATCTACCATTCACATAAATTCTTAAAGTTCCAACTCTAAATGGTTCTTCTAATAACCAATTATCATTAAAACTAACAACTTCAGTTGTTGCTGGGTCATAATCCTTTTCGTGAGTTATTGGTGGTTGTATTAAGCTTAAACTATTATTGGCTGTTGTTGCGGTATATTGTTCCGATACTATCAGACCAAGACCTCCTTTATCCCATAAATCACATTCTCCAAACCATTCTCTTCTTCTAAAAACAGCGTCTATTTGAACCCAATGTTCAACATTGGCATAAGTTGTACCTGAACAATCATCAAAAATTCCTCTTGTTGAACACCATTCATTTACTGATGTTCCTGTCACATATGTTTGACCTGTAAGACAAGTTCCTGTTGATTCACAATGACCTGTTATGGTATATGTTTTAATACACAATCTTGGACTACCTGTATCACCACTTAACCTTAAAGATAATGCATTTGAAACTTCATCATATAATGGGTCTTTTTCAGGATATTCGGCATGTGTTGAACAACTACAAGGACATCCACAAGTACAAATTGTTGAAGTAACTCCTGACGGTTGATAAACAGGTAAACATCCATGAGATGCGGTAATACCTGTTTGTTCACATTCACAAGTGTACATACAAGTTAAACCTGAAGTAACTCTTGTATATCCAGTATCTTGTTTCGGATGACCATCAGCATAATGATAAAACTTATTTTCTGCTCTTGCCCCCATATAAAAGAACGTACCTTTATTGTTTGGGTATCTATTATTAAGACCTCCTGAGGTATCTCCAGTCCATCTATATCTTAACATAAATTCTGCAGTCCAACCTAAATTGACTCTTTCAGGAAATATTTGGTAATCATAACCTGGCATTTTATAAAATCCTTGAAAAAATCCACCGTTAAGTTTTGTAAAGTATCCTACTGGATTTCCATCAGTTGAATAAGATAGATTGTATGTATATGAATTATCATTCCATAATCTATTTTCTGTTGTTGTAAAACCAGTGATAGGGTGCATTTTCATTCTCCTATCATATTTGTATCTACTATATGTGTCTGCTGAAGTTGTATATAAACCAGTTGTTAATTCAATTGTTTCACCTGACATTTTTTTAACAAGTCCATTATCAATTCCTGTAAGGCCGACATCACATAATTCCGTAACTATAGGACAAAAATTAGGGTCAATATGGGTAGGGTTCCAATAATTTTCAGAAACAATTGTATCATAATCAAAAGAACAAGTTGATGTTTGGCAAACAGTTGTGGCAGAATTATTGAAATCAAATTTAAATGGCATTCTATTACCATCATCTTCCCCAATTAATAATGGTGAAAAAATAACTTCTTGGTCATAATCTTTTTCATCAGATGCCAAGCAAATATCTGTTATTTCATTCACAGGGATAAGACCCAAACGCCTAAAATTATATTGATTAATGTTCTGATATGCCATATGATATTGATAAATACCTTATTGCCGAGTATTTATAAATTAAAAAGAAACAGATGTTAACTGTAGACCAAGAATTTTATTCATCACCGTATTATTTTTTCCTTAAAGACAAGGGAAATGAGTATTCTTTATACTTATCTGCTGAAAAAACTATTACAGAAGCAAGAGATAAAGATATTATTATTAAAGTACCAAAATCAAAACTTGAGGCGGTAAAAAAATATTTGGAAAAAGTTTTAAAAGAAAAAAAGAAAAAATCTACTAAAGAACTTAAAGGTGAGATTGAAGAATTAGTAAATCTTGACGGAGCGTTATCAAATTCAAAAATTCCTATTTTGGATCCAAAACTTCACCCCAAAAAGACTATGGACCAAACTGTTGCTGCGGCAAGAATCACAAATGACCCAATTGCTCGTGGTTATAGAACATACTATGGTGAATCAATAGAAGAAGATGTAAATGAAGTGGACATGTCAGGAGCGTTTGGATATGAAGAAACTAAAGATATGGATGGTAAAGAAACATTTGATTATTTTGTAAAAAAATTGAATATGTCTCCTGAAGAAGCGGTAGAAAGAACAGAACAACAAGGTAAAGACCCTTCAGGTAAAAGAGATAAAACTAAGGAACCTGGATCTGATATGAAACTTACTATTAGCGAAATTCAAAAACAAAAAGCAATTAAGATGGTTGAAGACCTTTTAATGAAAAGTAAAAATGGTGATAGTTCCGAAGTTGGAAAAAAAGAAAAAGAAGATACTCAAGCATCTTCAATGATTAAAAGAAATATTAAATCCATTATTAAACAAGCAGAAAAAGAAGGTTTATCAAAAAAAGACATAATAAAATTATTAGGAAGTGAATAAAGATTTATATAATAACCCCAAAGGAGAAATAGAATTTCCAAAAGATAGACAAGAACATATGAAGAAATGTTTTCATATGGTCAAAGGCGTTGACGAAAATACTGAAGGGTTTAAAAGAAATCAAGAACTTCAAACCAAAAACTTTATTGATTATAAACAATTAAAAAGAATAAAAAATTTCTTTGATAATTTTAAAGGTAATCATAAAGAACCATCTTTTATATTAAATGGTGGAGTTGAAATGAAAAATTGGGTGGATAATATTTTAAGAAAAATGAGACAAGGATTGGATTTATCCAAAAGAAATAAGGCAGATGCTGGAATGCAAAACCAATACATAAAACCACATGAGAAAAAAGATTTTACAAATGTGAGAGCCTCTCAGAAACACCAATCAACCCTCAATAAGTATGATTCGGCAGTTACTGAATCTTTAAAAAGAATAAATGAAATAATTTCTAAACTATAAAAATATGGCAAACGAAATAACCGTAGATTTAACACAAAATGAACCAAATGCATTAACAGCAATCGCTGATGTTGAAAGGTCTAAACTTATCCCAAAAAATGACTATAACCAAGTAGGTAATCCTTATTCATCAGTAAACCGTGATGCTGTTGCCGATGGAGATTCTATGGGAAGAGGTACAGGAGCTTTTTTAGATGTATATAATACAAATGCCGGTACCATCACAGATGTGATTGAAAGAAAAAGTGAAATAAAAATTAACAAATTTAATTCATCTAAACCTTATCCTAACTTTTAATGAAACTCCAAGAATCACTTAAAGGAATAATTAATGAAATTGCATCTTTAGATAGTATTATAAATGCAATAAAAAACAGGCACAGAGTCATAATTTATTATGATGGAGATGAGCCAGGAGGTAGAGGTATAAGAGAAATTGAACCAGTTTGTTTAGGAATAAGTAAAGCAGGAAATAAAGTTTTAAGAGCATGGGATAATGAAGGTTCATCCCATACAGCCTATATTGGAGACCAACCATTACCAAGTTGGAGATTATTTAGATTAGATAAAATATTATCTAATAAACCAACAGGTGAGGTTTACAATGAATTAAGACCGGGTTATAATTTAAATGGCGATAAAAGCATGGTAAGTGTAATAATAAACGCCAAATTTGGTAATGAACCTACACAACAAAATTTAGCATAGTATGTCTGACTTAATGGAAAAATTAATGAAATCAAAAGCCATCATGGATAGAGCCGATGGTATAAAAAATAGTAATGCAATGAATGGAGGTTTACCTCCAACATCACTTCAACAATTTGATGTACCAAACGCAAAATATAATATACCTGCAGAGTTTTTACAAGAACAACCATCTCAACAAACACAACCTTACTTATCCCAATTACCAAGAGAAAATACAAAACCTGTTGGTGTTCCAAGCGTAGATGCAATTAGAAATTCAAAATTACCTGATGAAATTAAAAAGTTAATGATGGAAAACCCAATTGCACAACCACTACAACAAAATGTTACAATTTCAGATGACTTAATAGAAAGAGCCTCAAGATTAATGAAAGAACAAAGCGGATATGTTCCAGAATCCGCAAAATCAAAAACTGTTCAACCTCAAGTATCATCTACATCTCAAGTAGATTATAAATTAATAAAAAAAATGATTTCAGAAGCAATTAATGAAGCATTAACTGAAAATGGGCTTATGGTTGAAAGTACTGAAAAATCTAATGAGGTGTTTACGTTTAGAGTAGGTAAACATATTTTTGAAGGAAAAGTCACTAAAATTAAAAAAGTTTCTTAACCGCTTTTCTTATTTGATATAAAGTATTATATTTTTAAAAAATATATTATTACTAATGTCAAAAATTAAAGTACTTGTAATCCCATCCGATAGAACAGGAGTGGGTAAATTTAGGTCAGTTGACCCTCACATTTTTTTACAAAAATTATATCCTAACGATTTTCATGTTGATATCATTTATGATGTTCCCATGACTGATATGAATTTTTGGAAAGAATACCAAATAGTTGCATTTCATAGAAGTATTAATCCTGATTTTGAATCCTCATATAGTTTAATTCAAAAACTTAATGAAATGGGTATCATAACAATAGATGATATTGATGACTATTGGTTACCAACAAAAGATCATCCAATATATGATGTTATTAAATTTAACAAGATTAATGAAAAAATTACTAATAATCTTAGAGTTGCAAAATATGTAACAACAACTACAACATTATTTGCAGATGAAATAATGAAATTAAATAAAAATGTTGTTATTTTTCCAAATGCAATTGATCCAAATGAATCTCAATTTAAAGAACCAACACCTGAATCAGATAGATTAAGAGTTGGATGGTTAGGAGGTTCTTCACATCTTCACGATTTACAACTATTAGACCAATCATTTAGTAAGCTAACTTCATTAAAAGATAAATTACAATATGTTATATGTGGATTTGACACTAGAGGTTCTGTAACTGAAATAAATGGAGAAACTGGAGAGCATAAAAAAAGGGATATTTTACCTCATGAAACTGTATGGGCTCAGTATGAAAAAATATTCACTCAAAACTATACTACAGTTACAGAAGATTATAAAAAATATTTGAATAGTTTTATTAATGAAAGTTACCCAAATGAAATGAATGAACCATACCTAAGGGTATGGACAAGACCTGTTCAATCTTATGCAAAAAATTATTCAAAATTTGATATATCTTTGGCACCAATTAAAAATCATATCTTTAATAGAATGAAATCTCAGCTTAAAGTTATTGAAGCAGGATTTTATAAAAAAGCAATTATTGCATCTAATTTAGGTCCTTATACTATTGATTTAAAACATTGTTTGGAACATGGTAACTTTGTTGATGGAAATGCATTATTAGTTGATGAAAATAGAAATCACTCCGATTGGGCTAAATTCATTGAAAAGTTAGTTAAGAATCCAAACATGGTAAAAGATATGGGAGAAAGACTTTATGAGACAGTTAAAGACAAATACGATTTAAACGTAGTAACAAAAGCAAGAGCAGAATTTTATAAATCACTAGTATGATAACAGTACCAATAACCAAAATACTTTTTTTAGATATTGAAACAGTTGGATGCGAATCTAATTGGGAATCTTTTAAAAAAAATAAACCAGAATTATCGTTTCAATTTGAACACATTCAAGACAATCTTAGAAAAAGATTTCCTGAGGAATCTGATACTCCTATTGATAAGTTATTTGTTAATAGAGCAGCGTTAGTACCTGAATTTCTAAAGATAGTTTGTGTTAGTGTCGCATTTGTTTTAGATGACGGGAGTGTTAAAATTCAATCTTTTCATAGTGAAGATGAATCAAAATTGCTTAAGGATGTTCAAAAATTGTTAAACCGCACTGGCGATTTAGGATTTTTCCTATGTGGACATAATGTTAAAGGATTTGATATCCCTACATTAGCTAAACGTATGATGATGTATGGATTAAAACCACCAAAATTATTACCAAGTTATGATACAAAGCCTTGGGAAATTAAAGCAATTGACACCAAAGATATTTGGCAATATGGTGGTTATGGACAATTTGCATCTCTTGAGTTAATGTGTGTTTGTATGGGGGTTGAATCGTCTAAAAATACTGAAATAACAGGAAATAGAGTGCATGAAGCATATTGGACAGATAAAAATATTGATGGTATTGTAAAATACTGTGAAAAAGATGTTATAGTTTTAATAGATTTAATAAAAAAATTAATAAAATTACAATGATAGAAGATATAGAAGGGATAGACCCAAAAATGATGCAAGAAATAATGGAACAGTTTGAAAAAATAAAAAAAGAAGCTGGAATAGAACCTGACGACCAATCTAAAAAAGAAATGGAAGATATGTTAGGATTTACTATGGATGAACTTGATGAAGATATTATTTTAAAAGCAAAAACAAGAATTTTACAAGTAAAAAAAATTCATCCAGATGCCTATAGTCCAGTTTACAATTATAAGTCAGATTCAGGATTTGATTTACATTCAGTAGAAGAAGTTAACTTAGAACCTTTTGGTAGAGCAATAGTCCCTACAGGTTTAGTTCTTGGTATTCCAGAAGAATATGAAATTCAAGTTAGACCAAAAAGCGGATTAGCATTAAAACAAGGATTGACTGTTTTGAATACACCAGGAACTGTAGACGCAGGGTATGATGGAGAAATAAAGGTAATAATATTCAATACCACTAATAATCCAGTTACAATTAATAAAGGAATGAAAATAGGTCAAGCAGTATTATGTCCAGTTGTTTGTGGAAAATATGTTGGTATTGAACTTGTTGAAAATATTGAAAAAAGAGAACGTGGTGATAACGGATTTGGAAGTACTGGATTATTTTAAAAAAATAAATAAAAAATAATTAAATAATGTTAACAATAGCATATTCAACAAGAAAACCAAATCCTGAATTTACAGAATATTTGAAAAAAAGTTCTGGATTTAAAAAAATTAATGTAATAGAAAAAGTTAATAATGGAGAAAAATCATTATCTCAAGTTTATAACGAAATTTTATCTGAATCAAAAACTGACATAATTGTATTTTGTCATGATGATATCTATTTTGATACGTCAGGATGGTACAACAAAATAATGAAACACTTTGATAAAACTGATTTTGGTATTATTGGTATGGCAGGATCGACAAGTTTACCAAGTAGTGGACAATGGTGGGAAGATAGAAAGAAAATGATTGGTATTGTTAATCATGAACATGAAGGTAAAAAATGGGCGTCAAAATATTCTGAAGATTTAAATAAAAAAATTAAAGAAACCGTAATGGTTGATGGATTATTTTTTGCCATTAATAAAACAAAATTAAAAAGCAATTTTATTGAAGAGTTTAAAGGATTCCATTTTTATGATGTTGCATTTTGTTTTGAAAACTTCCTTAAAGGTGTTAAAGTTGGAGTCATTACAGATATTAGAGTTACCCATAAATCTATAGGACAAACTAATGAACAATGGGAAGAAAATAGAAAATTATTTGTAGAAAAATATTCAGAATCTTTACCTGCAAAAACAGATTTTGATAAAGATAAAAGATTAAAAGTTTTAATATCGTGTCTGTTTTTTAGAACCCTAACAGGTTCAGAATTGTATGTTTATGAACTTGCAAAAGAGTTAATTAAACTTAATTGTAGCGTCACAGTATTATCACAAATAGGAGGACCTTTAACCGATATGGCAAGAAAAATTGGTATTAAATGTCTTTCATTTGAAGAAGCTCCAGGATTTAAACTTGGTGATGGAAAGTGGGGATTTAATACTGAAGAAGGGTTTAAACCTTCAGTATTAAATAATTTATATAGAATTTCTGAAGTTAATTTTGACATAATACATATGCAACATAAACCAGTTGCCGAAAGAATGATTCAATTTTACCCTGAGATAGATAAAATATATTCAATACATTCTGAAGTTATTGATTTGGAAAATCCAATTAAACATGAATCTATAAAAAAATATATTGCAATTAGGCCTGAAATTAAAGATTATATTGTTAATGATTTTGAAATTCCTGAGAAAGATGTTGAGGTAATTTACAATCCTGTTGATAACGTAAAGTTTCAACCAAAAGATAAAAAAGACGATAATTATGTTTTATTTGTTGGTACAATAGATTACTTAAGAAAAGAAACTATTTTAGATTTAATGGAAAAAACAAAAGAAGAAGGGAAAGAACTATGGTTAGTTGGCGAAGACAAATCAAATTATTTACAACAAGTATTATTTGAACAACATGTAAAACATTTTCCTCCTACGTGGAACATTGAAGGATTTATTCATTCTTGTTCTGAAACAGCTGGAATCCAATTAGGAAGGACAACTATAGAAGGTTGGATGTGTGGAAAACCAAGTTGGATATATAATGTAAATTCAAATGGATTTATACAATCAAAAGAATTATATCAACCTCCAGTTGATATTGAAAAATACTTTACATCAAATGTTGTAAAACAAATAAAAGAAAAATATATTGAAATTCTGTCGTGATAATATTAACTACAACATATAATTGTTCTTCGTATGTGGAAAAATCTTTGTTGAGTATTATGTCGCAAAGATTTAAAGATTTTACTTGTTATATTACAGATGACTTATCTACAGATAATACAAGAGAAGTTATCAAAAAAACTATTGAAGGAGACTCAAGATTCATATTAATAGAAAATCACATTAAATTATATCAACCAGGTAATTACGACCAAATTATTAATTGGAGAGCAATACCTGGTGAAGAAATATGCGTAGAAGTAGATGGTGATGATTGGTTGCCTGATTCAAATGTTTTTACAAGAATTAATGATGCATACCAAGATACTAATGTTTGGATGACAAGTGGTTCATTTAAGTATCACGATGGTAGATCGGGGTTTGCAAGTCCCCCAAAACAATTTAATAATATTAGACATCAAGCCTTCACATTATCTCATCTTAGAACTTGGAAATCTTGGTTATGGAAAAAGATTAAAGAAGAAGATTTAAGAGATGAAAATGGTAATTATTGGAATGTTGCAGGAGATTTATCATTTATGTTTCCAATGTTTGAAATGTCAGGGGAAGAACATTATAGATTTTTACCCGATATAAATTACATTTATAATGAGTCAAATCCGATTAATGACCACAAAGTTAACATGAATAATGTTATATCAACAGTAAATAAAATAAGAAACAAACCTGAATACAAAAAAATATGACACCAAACGAAAAATGGAACGCAGATAGGGGTGATGACACATTAATAATTGATTACCCTTTAAATGAAAATTCACAAGTAATTGAATTAGGAGGATATCATGGATTATGGACTAAAAGAATATCAGAAAAATTTAATTGTAATATTTTAACAATTGAACCAATACCTGAATTTTATAATAATATGGTAAATGATTTTAATTATTATTTAAAAAATAATAGAGATAAAATTAAAACAGAAAATTTTGGAATATCAACCGAAGAAAAAGAACTTTCATTTTCAGTTAATGGTGATGCAACATCTGCGCATCTACCATCCTCAAACCAAACTACAATTACTTGTCACACTTTAGAATATTATTTACAAAAACATAATATTGATAAAGTTGATTTATTACAAGTTAATATTGAGGGAGAAGAATATCCTTTATTAGAAGAATGGACTAAATCAGGAATTATTAATAAAGTAAAATATTTACAAGTTCAGTTTCACAGATATGGTGAAAACTATGAACTAAGACATAAAACCATACAAGAAAACTTAAAAAACTTAGGATTTAAACTTAGGTTTGAATACGATTTTGTTTGGGAGGCATGGGAAAATACAAATATCTAATTTATGGGTAATTTAATATCTTGTAATTTAATGGGAGGATTGGGAAATCAAATGTTCCAAGCTGGACACGCATTGGCTCAAGGGTGGAAACATAACAGAGATTCTATTTTCTTACCTAAATCTTGGACTCCAATGCAAGGAAAAGATACTTCTCACTACAAAGAAAATGTTTTCAGAAATTTAACATTTGTTGATAGTATTGACGGATTTACCAAAGTTCATGAAGGGCCTTGGGAATTTTCAGAAATAAATCCTATTGAAGAAAATACTGTATTTGAAGGATATTTCCAAAGTGGAAAAAACTTATTAGGATTTAATGATAAGATTAGAGATATGTTTGGTCCGACAGAACAATTCATATCTGAAATTACACAAAAATATCCACAATTAAATCAGGATGATACAGTTTCAATTCACATCAGATTTGGTGATTACAAACAAAATCCACATATACATCCGAGTGTTTCAAAAGAATACTTAGATAAAGCATTAGAGATGATTGGTTCTTACAGTCATCTATTTTTATTTGGGGATGATAAAGAATGGTTATCAAATAACTTTGCAGGTGACAACATCACTTTGGTAAATGAAGATGATTATGTTGATATGTGGATGATGTCTCTTTGTAAAAATAACATAATACCAAACTCCACATTTTCTTGGTGGAGTGCATTTCTTAATAAAAACATAAATAAAAAAATAATTGCTCCATCAATTTGGTTTGGTCCAAGTGGTCCTCAAAAATACTATGATATGTATGAACCTGATTGGACTAAAATGGATGTAATTTATTCTGACGGAGAATTAAAACCAACAAAATAATATGAACGAAAAAATTAAAATTAGAAAAGTTTCTGATTATTGGGGACAATATGATTGTTCTTCAGCAAGAAACACTCCAAAAACATTACATTGGTTATCAAGAGATACCCAAGACCCATATGAGATAAGTGTATATGTTGATAACTACATTAAAGATTTAGGATTCAATGACCCATCAAGAGAAAAAATTGGATGGTTATTAGAATCACCTCAAATGAACGAAGGGACTATTAAATATCTTCTTGATAATTTAGATATGGTAAAAGAACATTATAAATACATTTTCACTTGTATGGATAGTTTAATTGCTCTTGGTTCTCCATTTACATACACTATTTCAAACGCAGTGCCTTGGATATGGGAACAAAATAGAAAAATCCATGAAAAAACTAAATTAGTTAGTATGATTGCTTCTAATAAAGGATGGTTACGTGGTCATCAAAATAGATTAGATTGGGTTGAAAAATTAAAAGATAAAGTTGATTTATTTGGTACAGGAAGGCCAAATCAATTGAATGATAAAGAAGATGGATTGAAAGATTATATGTTTTCTGTGTCAATTGAAAATGATGATTCTGATGGATATTTTACAGAAAAATTAACTGATAATTTTGTTACAGGAACAGTTCCAGTATATTGGGGTTCAAGAAAAATTGTTGAAAAATATTTTGACCCAACAGGTGTAATCTTTTTAGAAGACGACCCAACACTATCAACTTTATCAGTTGAAAAGTATAAATCAATGATTCCTGCAATTGAAAGAAATTTTAAGTTAGCACAAGAACTTCCTATTTCGGAAGATTATTTTTTTGAAAATTATTTAAAACAAAAAATATGATTATTAACACAAGTCCTAACCCAAAAATATGTGAAATACGCACAATAAAAGAAATGGTTAAACTTTATAATTTAACTGGTGATATTGTTGAATTTGGGACATTTAGTTGTGAATCGGCGATTCATTTATCAACGGATTTTAAAGACCGTAAAATATACACTATTGACCATTTTGAAGGTTTAGAAAAAACCTCAAAAAATTTACCAATAGGAAGTGATTGGTCTGAAGGTATGTTTAATTTATCACATCCTGAATTTATTGATAATTCAAGGATACCAAAAACAAAAGAGGAGGCATTATTAAAATTATCACCATATAGTAATGTGACAATGATTATTAGTGATGTTCATAAATTAACAGAACCAAAAGATTACAATATAGGAAAAATTGCGGCAATTAATCTTGATGTTGACATTTATGAACCTGCAGTGTCATCTCTTGAGTTTGTTTCAAAATGTGAATGGAATGAACTATTCATTAGATTTGACGATTGGCATGGTGGAGAATCTGAATATGATGAACATGAAAGATTGGCATTTACCGAATGGATAAATAAATACGGTTACGAATATGAAATAACACACGGAGGATATATTGGTGGTGTTTATGTAAAAAGATAAAAAATATGAAATATTTAGTTTTAGGTTCGGAAGGCCAAATTGGCTTAGAACTTTGTAAATTTTTAAAAAAAGAAGGTCATGAAGTTTTAACTTTTGACATAGAAGAAAATTTTATGCAAGATTTAAGAATAAAAGGTATTGTTGATTCTCGTGTAAAAGAAGCTGACTTTGTAATGTTTTTAGCATTTGATGTTGGAGGTTCAAGATATTTAAAAAAATATCAAAATACATATGAGTTTATAGATAATAATGCAAGACTTATGGTTAATACATTTGACGCATTAAAGTCATATAGAAAACCTTTTATTTTTGCATCATCTCAGATGTCTAATATGTCATATTCTCCTTATGGAGTTGCCAAAGCTTTAGGAGAATGTTATACAAAGGCTTTAGGGGGTATTACCGTTAAATTTTGGAATGTTTATGGACCTGAACATAATTTAGAAAAATCTCATGTAATTACCGATTTTATTTTAAAGGCTAAAGATTATGGACATATTACAATGATGACTGATGGAACAGAAGAAAGACAATTCCTTCATGCTGAAGACTGTTCAAATGCACTAATGATTTTATCTCAAAAATATAATGAAATAGATAGGAACAAAGAATTACACATTACAAATTTTGAATGGAATACTATTTTAGAAGTTGCAGAAATAATTAAAGAACAAATCTATTGTAAAATAACACCATCAACAGAAATTGATACGGTACAACTTAATAAAAGAAATGAACCAGATCCATATATTTTAAATTATTGGAAACCAAAAATTTCATTAAAAGAAGGGATTGAAAAAATTGTAAAACAAATTAATGATGGAGTTATTTTCTGATATATTAACATCACACCATTATGAATCATATTCACAAGAATCAAAAACTTATATTTCTAAAAAAGATTCGGGATTATATTCAATATTAGTTTGGATTGTTAGAAAAATAGCATTGTTAGAATTAAATGGATTTCCTGTAGAAAATTTAGAAATTCAATATTATAATGAAGAATTATACGAATTACTTTTTGAAAAAAAAGATATTCAACTTGATTTTTCAAATATATCAAATGAAGAAAAAATCTTTTTTAAAGAGGAATTAAACACTACAGGATTTGGATTAGGTAGCAATGTTAAATTATTAAACTTTAATATTACTAATCAAATTATTAATAAATTTTTTACACCAAATAAAACAGTATTAAATTATTATGATAATCTAATTAAAAGAAATAATATTGATTTAGATAATACAGTATTTGTATGGGCAAGAAGTACAGATAAATCTGGTGAATCAAGACTACCAGGAGTATTTGCGTATCTTAGTGTAATACGATCAATTGACCTTTCAGGTAAAGAAGTTTTAGTACAGACAGATGATATTAGAGTTTTCAAAGAATTTAATAGTACTAAAATTAAAATTAAAACTATTCCTGAAATTCCAATATCAGAAAAAATAACAGGATTTCATAATGAAATGAATGAAATGAGTGATGATAAGTTTAAAACTTTATATAATATTACAAAACACGAATATTTTTTACAAATGTATTGTTTGTCTTTAATTGGAAAAAATGCTTACAAAACAATACTGTACCCCGGAAATCCAACAACATATATACCAATGTTAAAAGGTTCTTTTGATAATTGTTATTTATTTAAGGATGATAATCATCTATTTTAATAAAAAAAAACTATGAAGTCATATTCTCAATGTGGACAAGATTTATTTGTCTATTATCTAAATGAAGGAACACCAGGTAAATTTTTAGACTTAGGATGTTCTTTACCTAAAAAAATTAATAATACCTATCTTTTAGAATTAAACGGATGGGATGGAATATCATTAGATATTCAAGATTTTAATGAACAATGGAAAGAAAGAAAATCTAAGTTCATACAAGCAGATTGTCTTAACCAAGATTATAATGAACTACTTAAAGATTATTATGATAACACTGTAATTGATTACCTAACATTAGATATGGAAGGTTGTGGAGATAGGTACAGACTACTTCAAAAAATTATTGAAAGTGATTATACCTTTAAAATAATCACAATAGAACACGACGCATATATTGGAAGTGAATTTGTAAACAAAGAACAAATACCTCAACGTAAATTGTTAGAATCAAAAGGTTATAAATTAGTTTGTTCAGATGTATCTCATTCAAAAAGTCCTGAATTATTTTTTGAAGATTGGTGGGTTAATCCTCAATATTTTGAAGAATCAGATATCACGGCTTGGAGCGACAATAAAATTAGTTGCGATAAAATTTTTGAAAAATTAAATATTGTATATGAAATTGCAGACGAATCCAAAGATAGGTAAAAAAATAGTTGTTCTCGGTGGAGGAGGCTTCATAGGTGGACACTTAGCAAAAAGATTAAAAGAAGAAGGTAATCACGTTAGAATTTGTGATATTAAAAAACATGAACATTTTTTTCATGAAGAAATATGTCACGAGTTTATTTTAGGTGATTTAACTGACCCTAAGGTCGTTGATACGGTTATTGAAGAAGATGTTGATGAAGTATACCAATTGGCTGCAGATATGGGTGGTGCTCTTTATATCTTTACTGGTGAGAATGATGCAAACCTTATGCACAACTCAGCAACAATTAATTTAAACGTATCAAGAGAATGTGTTAAGAAAAAAGTTAAAAAAGTGTTCTATTCATCATCGGCTTGTATGTATCCTGAACACAATCAATTAGACCCATTAAATCCAAATTGTGAAGAAAGTTCAGCATATCCCGCAAATCCAGATTCAGAATATGGATGGGAAAAATTATTT
>Ga0209829_10001838_pt1 | contig 16725 bp, 15 predicted proteins | sample C_140205_EF_Meta_FD_187311 | JGI IMG/M metagenome (GOLD analysis project Ga0209829, IMG submission 187311) | Freshwater microbial communities from Lake Croche, Canada to study carbon cycling - C_140205_EF_MetaG (SPAdes) (version 2) | ecosystem: Environmental > Aquatic > Freshwater > Lake...
CACAATCAAGATTCACAGTTTGCACGTGTACGAGTTCGTACCGAAGCACTCCCTGTCTTAGAAAAAAGTATTGGTCCAGGAATTTCAGATGCGTTAGCTAGAAGTGCGCATCTATTGCGAGATGACGCAGATGCACTAGATAGTTGGGCACAAAGTGAAGTGACTCATCTGAATCTTCAGGATCTGGACTGCGCCCATCTTCAGGCCTTACCTCGCGCAATTCGCACCCGAATTCTGCGATCTGCCATCTATGCCGCTGGTGCTCCTTCAGGATCGGTCTCAGCCGACCATGTAAGTGCGGTCGAGGCCCTAATCTCGGCGTGGAATGGCCAAGGTGCGCTCAATCTTCCCGGCGGTGTGAGAGTTGAGCGAATTTCGGGCAGACTTTCGCTCTCACCGCACCGACCATAGGGAGAACCGTGGATTTAGAAGCAGTCAAGGGCGATATCGAACGCGTAATCGTGACCGAAGAACAGTTGCAAGCACGAATTAAAGAGCTTGCTGCACAGGTTGATAAAGATTACGAAGGTAAAGACCTTTTACTTGTTGGTGTTTTAAAAGGTGCAGTTATGGCTGTTGCTGATCTTTCACGTGCGCTGCAACGCCATATAGATATGGACTGGATGGCAGTGTCATCGTATGGATCCGGAACTAAATCAAGTGGTGTTGTTCGCATTCTTAAAGATTTAGATCGTGACATCACAGGTCGAAATGTGCTGATCGTCGAAGACATTGTTGATTCAGGTTTAACGCTTTCATGGTTGAAAGCAAACTTAGAATCACGTGGTGTTGGTTCAGTAGAAATTCTTTCAATCTTGCGTAAGCCAGAAGCAGCAAAGGTTGAAGTAAATGTTAAGTATGTTGGCTTCGATATTCCAAAAGATTTCGTAATCGGGTACGGACTTGATTTCGATGAAAAGTACCGCAACCTTCCTTTCATTGGTGTGCTTGCTAAGCACATGTACGAATAACACCTAGAAACGAGAATCCCCAGATATGTCACAAGCACAAAAGCCAAATAAGCCAACGAAGAAGAGTTTTTCTAGTAAGAACTCACCGAAGAAGCCGGCTACAAAAAGTAGCAAAATTTTCCGAGGCCCACTTTTTTGGATTGTTGCGGCAATCTTTGCGGTAACAGTGTTTGGTCAAATTACGTCTGCTGGCAATAAGTACACCCAAATCGAAACGTCGCAGGCTATTGATGCGATTTCACAGTCAAAAGTTTTATCTGCCGAACTCGTAGATAAAGATCAAAAGATTCGCTTGATCCTTACACCTGGCAACACAATTAAGGGATCCTCAAAGGTTGAATCCTTCTATGTTGCACGCCAAGAGCCAACGTTGGTGGATGCGTTAACGGCTAATCCGCCCTCAAAGGGTTGGAATGTTCGAGTTCCTTCACAATCACTGTTGGTTTCATTCCTATTTTCTATAGTTCCATTTTTATTAATTGGCTTCTTGTTCTTCTGGATGATGGGTCAAGCCCAAGGCGGAAATAAAGTTTTCCAGTTTGGAAAATCACGTGCCAAGTTGCAGGACAACGATGTACCAAAGACAACATTCAAAGATGTTGCCGGAGCTGATGAAGCCCTTGCCGAACTAGATGAGATTAAAGATTTCCTTGCAAAGCCTGAAAAATATGCACCGCTTGGAGCAAAAATTCCTAAGGGTGTTTTGTTGTTTGGCCCTCCAGGAACCGGTAAGACACTTCTTGCTCGCGCAGTAGCTGGCGAAGCCTCAGTTCCTTTCTATTCAATTTCCGGTTCTGACTTTGTTGAAATGTTTGTGGGAGTTGGAGCAGCGCGTGTACGCGATTTGTTCAATCAAGCTAAGGCAAACGCTCCAGCAATTGTGTTCATCGATGAAATTGATGCCGTTGGTCGCCAACGTGGTGCAGGTATGGGTGGTGGTCACGATGAACGTGAACAAACACTTAATCAATTGTTAGTTGAGATGGATGGCTTTGAAGAAAACTCGAAAGTCATTTTGATCGCTGCAACAAACCGCCCAGATGTTTTAGATCCAGCATTACTTCGCCCTGGTCGTTTTGATCGTCAGATTGCTGTTGATCGTCCTGACCTAAAGGGTCGCGAAGCAATCTTGCAGGTTCACGCAAAAGGTAAGCCACTAGGTGATGAAGTAAAGCTAGTTGATTACGCACGTCGCACACCTGGTTTCACCGGCGCTGATTTAGCGAATGTACTTAATGAAGCAGCACTTTTGTCTGCTCGTGAGGATAAAGCGGTCATTGGAAATCCAGAACTAGATGAAGCAATTGATCGCGTAATGGCTGGACCGCAACGTAAATCTCGTTTGATGAGTGATGATGAGCGTCGAGTAACTGCGTATCACGAAGCCGGTCACGCACTTGTTGCGCATGCGTTGCCTCATACTGATCCAGTTCACAAAGTCACCATCATGCCTCGTGGTCGCGCACTTGGTTACACAATGGTGTTGCCTGATGAAGATAAGTACTCAACCACTCGCAATCAATTACTTGATCAGTTGGCGTATTCATTAGGTGGTCGTGCAGCAGAAGAGTTGATTTTCCACGATCCATCAACTGGTGCTTCAAATGATATTGAAAAGGCAACCGAGCTTGCTCGTGCAATGGTTACTCAATATGGAATGACTGAAGCGATTGGTGCAATCAAACTTGGCGGAGGAACATCTGAACCATTCTTGGGTCGAGATTATGGACATCAACGTGATTACAGCGAAAACATTGCAGGAATTGTTGATCGCGAAATTCGTCGCCTAATTGAGAACGCGCATCAAGAAGCCTTTGATATTTTGGTCGCTAATCGCAAGATTCTGGATGAGATGGTTATTCAACTTCTCGAAAAAGAAACATTAAACAAGGATGAAATTGCAGCCATCTTTAAAAAAGTAAAGCTAGTAACTAAGCGCCCTGCATGGACCGGCTCTGCAACTCGCATTCCATCCGAACAACCACCAGTGGATGTTCCAGAACGCATTGTTGCGACACCGGTGGAAGCAAAGAAACCGGCTCGTCGTAAGAAGGCTGCAAGTGACGGTAAATAAAGTAACTGTCTCTGACGGTCGTGCATCTGGTCCTTATGACCAGGAACGTGCTGAAAAGGCTGTCCGTGAACTACTTATAGCCCTTGGCGAAGACCCTGAACGTGAAGGGCTTAAGGAAACTCCTGCACGTGTGGCACGGGCGATGAAGGAAAATTTTGAAGGATTGTGGCAATCACCAGAAGACGTTTTAACAACAACTTTCGATATTGGCCACGAAGAGTTAGTAATCGTCCGCGATATCGAAGTATTTTCTCATTGCGAACATCACTTAACTCCGTTTCATGGTGTTGCACACATTGGATATATCCCTCGCGGAAAAATCACCGGTCTTTCAAAGCTTGCACGTTTGGTTGATTTGTATGCAAAACGTCCACAGGTACAAGAACGTTTAACCACTCAGATCGCTGATGCAATGGTAAAAATTTTAGATCCACTGGGCGTGATCGTAATTATTGATTGCGAGCATCTGTGTATGTCAATGCGTGGAGTTAAGAAGTCTCACGCTCGAACTACTACTTCAGCAGTACGTGGTGCGTTAACAAATCCTGCTACTCGCGCAGAAGCTATTTCACTTATCACTAAGGCGTAATACTCATGTTGATCATGGGCATCTTGAATGTAACTCCTGATTCCTTTGCTGATGGTGGAAGACATAATGATTTCGAAGCCGCTGTTGCGCGTGGTTTAGAGATGATCGCCGAGGGTGTTGACATCATTGATATCGGCGGCGAATCAACTAGACCTGGTGCAGAACGTGTCAGTGAAGCAGAAGAATTAGAACGCACGATTCCGGTTATAACTGAACTTACAAAACATGGTGCAAGAATCAGTATCGATACTATGCGTGCAAGTACAGCAGAGGCTGCAGTTAAAGCTGGCGCTTCGATAATTAATGATGTCAGCGGGGGATTAGCTGATCCAGAAATGTTGAAAACGGCTGCACGTTTGCAGCTCCCATACATTGCAATGCACTGGCGCGGACAGTCAAAAGATATGAATTCAAGGGCTATTTACAACGATGTAGTCATCGATGTGATTTCAGAGCTACGAGAGCGTATTACGGCGGCTTTAGATGCAGGTATTGAAGTAGGCAATTTAATAATTGATCCAGGTCTAGGTTTTGCTAAAGATACCGAGCACAACTGGGAGATCATAAATTCAATCGATTCCTTTGTTGATTTGGGCTATCCCGTATTAGTTGGCGGATCACGCAAACGTTTTCTAGGTGGGGATTCTCCGGATGAACGCGAGCAAGCAACAATTGATTTAACCAAGCGACTTGCCACCACAGGTGTGTGGGCGGTTAGAGTTCATAGCGTGAAACCACATAAGGAGGTGTTAGCGCAATGAGTGATCAGATTGTTCTAACAGGTATCCATGGTTTCGGTTTTCACGGATTATTTGAACAGGAGCGCAAGGATGGACAAGATTTTTTTGTCGATCTGACACTTTCAGTTGATTTACGAGCGGCATCAACATCAGATGCAATTGCCGATACCGTAAATTATGCCGAGATTACAGAGTTAGTTGTTGAAGAAATTACAAGCAACCCAGTTAACTTAATTGAAAAATTAGCCGCCCGAATTGCAGAACGCGTCTTGAATCAACACCTAAAAGTAGATTCTGTAACTGTCACTGTGCACAAGCCTCAGGCTCCAGTAGCCGCGCAATTAAAAGATATTGCAGTCGTCGTAACTAGATCCAGATGAAAGCTGTAATTGCACTAGGTGCCAATATTGGTGAACCAAAGGAAAATCTTGATCTTGCAATTGCATTACTTAAAGAAGCATCGGATGTGCAATTGGTATCTAGTTACTACACAACCGCACCCGTTGGTGGACCAGAGCAACCTGATTACTTAAATGCTGTATGCATTATTGAAAGCAATTTACCTGCAATGGACTTATTGTCATTGCTACACGGCATCGAAAAGAGCCTGGGCCGGGAAAGAACTGAACATTGGGGTCCTCGAACAATTGATCTAGACCTTATTCAATATGGTGGTTTATTGAGCAAAGCTGATGAACTTCAGTTACCGCATCCACGTGCGCACGAGCGTCGTTTTGTTTTGCAACCGTGGTTTGAAATTGAGCCTGACGCAATTCTGCTTACGCATGGAGCGATAAAGGAACTTTTGGAGCAATTGCCTGCTTAGAGGTAAACTATCCACTATCTCGCCCGGTACCCCGAAAGGACTGGAGCCACTGAAATGACTGTATTAGTGCCAACTATGGGCGCCTTGCATAAAGGCCACCAAGCGTTGATTAAACGTGCACGGACATTGGATAAAGATGTAATTGTTAGCATCTTCGTTAATCCATTGCAGTTTGAAAATAAAGATGATTTAGAAAAGTATCCACGTTCACCACAACGCGACATCGAAATTGCAACAATTGCTGGTGCAAACGAAGTGTGGTTTCCCGAGTACGAGGATCTGTATCCAGAAGGCTTTAAAACCGTAAGTGCTGGAGCGTTGGGAAATGTATTTGAAGGTGCTTCGCGTCCTGGCCACTTTGATGGCGTAGCAACTGTTGTGGATCGCCTGTTTGCAATTGCAAAGCCAAATGCAGCAATCTTTGGTGAAAAAGATTTTCAGCAGCTAACAATTGTTAAAGCAATGAAGGGCAAGGTTGAAATTGTCGGGGTACCAACCGTTCGTGAATTTGATGGCTTAGCAATGTCTTCGCGTAATCAGCGACTCAGTGAGACAGGTCGAAATGTGGCATTGGTCATTCATCGGGCGTTAGCGGCTGCAAAGTTAGCGCCAACAGTAGAAATTGCACAGGAGATTTTGAATACGACGCTTTCTACTGAGCCGGGTTTTGATAGGGATTATGCAACGATTATTGATGAAAAGGATTTTTCATTAGCACACGAAGGTACTGAAAACCGTCGAGCAATTATCGCCGGATGGGTCGAAGGTGTTCGCTTGATAGATAACATGCCAATGGTGGGGAGATAACAATGTTATTAACAGTTGACGTTGGAAATACAAATACTGTACTTGGAATCTTTGATGACAAGGAAATGGTTCATTCCTGGAGGGTTAAAACAGATCCTCGCAGTACCGCAGATGAATTGTGGCTGCAGTATCGTGCTCTAATTCAGGATTACAAAGTTTCAGGTTTAGCTGTTTGTTCTACTGTTCCTGCTACTTTGCGTGAACTTCGCACAATGATTGCCGATTATTTCTCAGATGTACCAGTAACAATTGTTGAACCAGGCATCAAAACTGGTGTGCCACTACTAGTTGATAACCCAAAGGAAATTGGCGCCGATCGCATAGTTAATACATTGGCAGCCCACACTTTGTTTGGCGGCCCAGCAATTGTTGTGGACTTTGGAACTTCTACAAATCTAGATGTTGTTTCTCCTAAGGGAGAGTTTTTGGGCGGAGCACTTGCCCCAGGAATTGAAATCTCAGTTGATGCATTAGCTGCTCGTGCTGCACAGCTTCGTAAAGTCGAATTGATTAGACCCAAAAATGTAATTGGAAAAAACACAGTCGAGGCGTTGCAATCCGGAACAATTTACGGATTTGCGGGCCAGGTCGATGGCTTAGTCGATCGAATTACGGCAGAGCTAATGGATTCATATTCTGAGAAGCCAACAGTTATTGCTACTGGCGGATTAGCCCCACTGATTATTGGAGTTTCAGAAACTATTGACCACCACGAGCCTGATTTGACCCTCATCGGACTTCGCCTAATTCACGAACGAAATGCCTAAATAGGTAGACTTCGCAGCCTATGAGCAACGAGAACGCACCGATTGAAGAGGATCTGCCTGAGCAGCTCCGTATTCGACGCGAAAAGCGCGCCTCATTATTAGAGCGCAACATTGAGCCATATCCAGTCTCGGTTCCTCGCACAAAATCACTTACTGAAATTCGTGAGAAGTATGTTGGCCTTGAAATTGATGTGGCAACAGGTGATATCGAATCTTTAACAGGGCGAATTATTTTCAAACGCGATACCGGCAAGCTCTGCTTTGCAACGTTGCGCGAGGGTGACGGAACAGAACTACAGGCAATGTTGTCATTGGACAAGGTTGGCCAAGAAGTTCTTGATTCATGGAAATCAGATATTGATTTAGGTGACATTGTGTCTGTAACCGGTGAGATCATTACCTCAAAGCGTGGAGAACTTTCTATCCTTGCTAATTCGTGGACGCTGGCTTCAAAGTCGCTTCGTCCATTACCTAATGATCACAAACCGATGTCTGAAGAGACACGTGTTCGTATGCGGTATGTAGATTTAATTGTTCGCCCCGAAGCACGTACTAATGCACGTCTACGTCCGGCTGTTATGAAGTCGCTGCGAGATACATTTGATAAAGCAAACTTTGTCGAAGTCGAAACACCGATGCTTCAAGTAATGCATGGTGGCGCAGCGGCACGTCCCTTTAAATCTTTTTCAAATGCTTATGACATGGATCTTTACCTGCGAATTGCGCCCGAACTATTCTTAAAGCGCTGTGTGGTTGGCGGCATCGAGCGGGTGTTTGAAATCAATCGCAATTTCCGTAATGAAGGCGCTGACTCATCTCACTCTCCTGAGTTTGCAATGATTGAAAGCTACATGGCATATGGCGACTGGATGTCTATTGCAGACTTAACTCGCACACTTGTTCAAAATGCTGCTATGGCGGTTTCTGGTTCACATGTTGTTACACACCATGATGGACGTCAGGCTGATCTTGGTGGACAGTGGAAGCAGATCTCCTTATATGACGCTATTTCTAATGGCGTTGGCGAAACTGTTACAGCCCTTACTCCTATTGCAGATTTGAAGAAAATCGCTGAGAAATTAGGCATGAAGATTGATCCAAAGTGGATTACCGGAAAGCTTGCAGAAGAAATCTTTGAACACGTTGCACGTCACGAATTAGTTGAACCAACTTTTGTTATGGGATTCCCAGTTGATACATCTCCACTTGTTCGTGCACACCGTGAACTGCCAGGTGTTGCCGAAAAGTGGGATTTGTATATTGATGGATTCGAACTTGCAACCGGATATTCAGAATTAATTGACCCTGTAGTTCAACGTGATCGCTTAATTGAACAAGCAACACTTGGTTCAAAGGGTGATCTTGAAGCAATGCAAGTAGATGAAGATTTCTTGCGCGCGATGGAGTTCGCAATGCCTCCAACTGGTGGAATGGGAATGGGCGTTGATCGTTTGCTCATGGCACTTACTGGACTTGGAATTCGCGAAACGATTTTGTTCCCACTCGTTAAACCCGAAATTGATTAATCAATGGAGATTCGTCCAGCACGCACCAGCGACATCAAGGGTATACGTCAATTAATTGACTCGTATGCACCCCAGGGTCGACTGCTGTCAAAAGAAACAGTGACTCTGTATGAAAGCGTTCAAGAGTTCACTGTTGCTGTAGAAGGTAATGAAGTTGTCGGTTGCGGAGCATTACACATTTTGTGGGAAGACCTTGCAGAGGTTCGTACAGTTGCAGTGTCAGAAAAACTTCGCGGCAAGGGTGTCGGTCATCAAATTCTTGAATCAATTATTTCTCGCGCACAACACATTGGCGTGCAGCGGATATTTTGTTTGACCTTTGAAACAGAATTCTTCGGCCGCCACGGTTTTGAAGTGATTGAAGGAACTCCGGTAGAGCCAGAGATCTACAAGGAGCTGCTGCGTTCTTACGATGCCGGTGTGGCCGAGTTCCTTGATCTTGAGTCGGTGAAGCCCAATACCCTGGGAAATACCCGAATGCTCAAGAAGCTTTAGGCACCTAGATTTAGTCCATTTTCGGGCATAACCCCGCCACATTTGGGGTTGTAAAAGTCAGAGCCAATCCACCTCGCGAGCGTGGCCCTGCAGGTATTAGGCTTAACGAAAGATCAACCCAAAGGAGCACCGCCCATGTTTGAGCGCTTTACCGACCGAGCCCGCCGCGTTGTCGTGCTGGCCCAAGAAGAAGCACGCATGCTCAATCACAACTACATCGGCACTGAACACATCCTCTTGGGTCTGATCCACGAAGGTGAAGGCGTTGCAGCTAAAGGTCTTGAATCATTGGGCATCTCACTTGAAGGCGTTCGCGCACAAGTTGAAGAAATTATCGGACAAGGTCAGCAGGCACCAAGTGGTCACATTCCATTTACTCCGCGCGCGAAAAAAGTTCTAGAACTTTCACTTCGCGAAGCGTTGCAGTTAGGTCATAACTACATTGGTACCGAACATATTCTTCTCGGTTTGATTCGCGAAGGTGAAGGTGTAGCTGCACAAGTTCTTGTAAAGCTTGGCGCAGATCTCAATCGCGTTCGCCAACAAGTCATTCAACTTCTTTCTGGTTACCAAGGAAAAGAAGCTGTACAAACTGGTGGACCTGCAGAAGGTACACCATCAACATCTTTGGTACTTGATCAGTTTGGTCGAAACCTCACACAAGCTGCCCGCGAAGGAAAGCTCGATCCAGTTATTGGTCGCGAAAATGAAATTGAACGCGTTATGCAAGTTCTTTCACGTCGCACAAAGAACAACCCAGTTCTAATTGGTGAACCAGGTGTTGGTAAGACAGCTGTTGTTGAAGGTCTTGCACAAGCGATCTACAAGAATGATGTCCCAGAAACTTTGAAAGACAAGCAACTGTACTCACTAGATTTAGGTGCACTTGTTGCAGGCAGTCGCTACCGTGGAGATTTCGAAGAGCGTTTAAAGAAGGTGCTCAAGGAGATCAAAACTCGCGGCGACATTATTCTTTTCATCGATGAAATTCACACACTTGTTGGAGCAGGAGCTGCAGAAGGTGCAATCGATGCTGCCAGTATCTTGAAGCCAATGCTTGCACGAGGTGAACTACAGACAATTGGTGCAACAACTCTTGATGAATACCGCAAGCATGTTGAAAAGGATGCAGCCCTAGAGCGCCGCTTCCAGCCAATTCAAGTTAAAGAGCCTTCTGTTGCGCACACAATTGAGATTTTGAAGGGTCTTCGCGATCGCTACGAAACACATCACCGTGTTTCAATCACAGATGGTGCGCTATCAGCTGCTGCAAACCTTGCAGATCGTTATGTTTCAGATCGCTTCTTGCCAGATAAGGCGATCGACCTTATTGATGAGGCAGGATCACGTCTTCGCATTAAGCGCATGACAGCACCAGCTGAACTTCGCGAGTTTGATGAAAAGATTGCAAGCGCTCGCAAGGAAAAAGAGTCTGCAATTGATGGTCAAGATTTTGAATTAGCAGCAACTCTTCGCGATAAGGAAAAGACTCTTATCACTGAAAAGCAGGAAGCTGAAAAGAATTGGAAAGCAACTGATCTAGATAAGGTCACTGAGGTTGATGAAGAACTCATCGCCCAAGTTCTTTCTGCATCAACTGGAATTCCAGTCTTTAAGTTAACTGAAGAAGAGACAGCACGTCTGCTTCGCATGGAAGATGAATTACACAACCGTGTTATCGGACAAGATCAAGCGATCAAGGCGTTGTCACAAGCAATTCGTCGCACACGCGCAGGTCTTAAAGATCCACGTCGTCCTGGCGGATCATTTATCTTCGCTGGTCCATCTGGTGTTGGTAAGACAGAGCTTTCTCGCACACTTGCGTCGTTCTTGTTTGGTGATCAAGATGCGTTGATTCAGCTGGATATGTCTGAATACTCAGAGCGTCACACCGCATCACGTTTGTTCGGTGCGCCTCCAGGATATGTTGGTTACGACGAGGGTGGACAGCTAACTGAAAAGGTTCGTCGTCGTCCATTCTCTGTTGTGCTCTTTGATGAAATCGAAAAAGCACACCCAGATATCTTCAACTCACTTCTACAGGTTCTAGAAGATGGTCGCTTAACAGATTCACAAGGTCGCACCGTTGACTTTAAGAACACTGTCATCATCATGACAACAAATCTTGGTACTCGTGACATCTCTAAGTCACTCGGGCTTGGCTTTGCTAACAGCGATGACGACATGACTAATTACGAGCGCATGAAGGGCAAGGTAAGTGATGAACTTAAGTCACACTTCCGCCCTGAGTTCCTTAACCGTATTGATGACATCATCGTCTTCCACCAGTTGACTAAGCCACAGATCATTCAGATCGTTGACTTAATGCTCAAGAATCTTGATGATCGTTTGCAGGCAAAGGACATGGGCATCGAGCTCACTCCTGCTGCTAAGGATCTTCTTGCAGAGCGCGGTTACGATCCACTTCTTGGTGCACGTCCATTGCGTCGCGTTATTCAACGAGAGATCGAAGATGGATTGTCAGAGCGCATCTTGTTTGGTGAGCTAAAGGCTGGCGAGATCATCGTTGTTGATGTTGAAGGAGAAGGTGCCGAAGCAAAATTCACATTTGTGGGAGCACCAAAGGTGGCAACGCCTGATACTCCTGAAGATCTTGCTGAAGCACCAACTGCTTAAATTATTCAGCTAGTTTTTTAAGTGCTTCTCCGCTAACGCGATACACAGTCCACTCATCCATGGCCACTGCGCCTAAGGATTTGTAGAAATCAATGCTTGGTTGGTTCCAATCCAGAACCCACCACTGCAATCTTTCGTAATCCCGTTCAACGCAAATCTTTCCTAATTCTTTAAGGAACGCTAGGCCGTAGCCCTTACCGCGAAATGCAGGATCTACATAAAGATCTTCAAGGTAGATACCTGGCTTACCAACCCAAGTGGAGTAATTCAGGAACCAGATAGAGATTCCAACTACGACGCCGTTATCTTCAGCAACATGGCAGTATGCAACTGGACGCTCGCTAAAAAGTGACTCTTCGATTTGTTCGATCGTCGCTTTTGCTTCTAGCGGTGCCTTTTCGTACTCAGCAAGATCTTTGATCAGCTGATGTATTCGCGGTGCATCCGCTTTAGTTGCGTAACGAATCCCAGACTGACTCATTGCGGCAGTCTATAGCGACGCCGGGGAAGTGCCTGAATTAGTTGGTCCTCGAGCAATGTTTTAAGGGCTTTTTCGACCTGTGATTCTTCAGGCCACAACTTCTTTATTGCAGACTCGGTTAATGACTCGTTTTCACGAAGTGCTTGCACAATTGTTCCGCGGCATTTGCGATCAGTGCCATGCCAATCTTGTGATTTACGAACTAGATCTGTTTTTGGATAGCCATTCTTGCGCCAGTTGCACTGACCAATTATTGGACAGAGTTCACACGCAGGATTTTTTGATGTGCAAACAAGTGCGCCAAGTTCCATGGTTGCAGCAGCCCAAAGGTGCGCGTTCTTACTTGGCAATATTTCTAATCGTCGTGCCTTTTCGCGAGCAGTTGGAGCAGGCTTTGGATGCTCCTCACCATCAATTGCGCGTACTAATAATCTGCGAATGTTCACATCCATTACAAGTGATCTTTGTTCGAATGCAAACGCTGCGATAGCAGCTGCTGTGTATTCACCGATACCGGGCAACAGTTGAAGTGTTTCTTGGTCTTCTGGTACTTGGTTATTGAAATCCTGGGCAATAATTTGTGCCGCACCGTGTAGTCGCAATGCACGACGTGGGTATCCAAGACGCCCCCAAGCGGTAATGACTTCAGCCGGAGTCGCCTTAGCTAAATCTTTCGGGGTTGGCCAACGCTCCATCCATTCATTCCATTTAGGAAGAACGCGAATAACTGGGGTTTGTTGCAACATATATTCGCTGACCATCACACCCCACGGAGATGTATCGCGCCACGGTAAATCTCTTTTGTTCTTTTTAAACCAGGTAAGAATTGGTTTTTCTAACGGACTCATTCGCCGGAGATTTTTACCCGTTTTAGCGCGGCATCTAATCGTGAGACCTCAACGATTTCCATGCCATCAATCTTTGTATCTGATCCAGTTGGTACTAGTGCACGTTTGAAACCAAGACGATATGCCTCTTGGAGTCTGCGATTAACGCCACTGACTTTGCGAATTTCACCAGCTAAGCCAACTTCACCGATTGCTACTAAATCTGAAGGTAGAGCAAGACCTTTTGCAGCAGATGCGACAGCCAAAGCAAGGGCTAAATCAGCGGCAGGCTCTGTCATTTTCATACCGCCGACAGTTGCTGCATATACATCTCGGCCACCTACGCGAACATTTGCTCGTAGTTCTAATACTGCAAGTGTCATTGATGTGCGAGCAGAGTCCAGACCTGAAACAACACGGCGTGCATTTCCGTAATCATTTTCACGCCCTGCAGATACCAACGCTTGGATCTCTGCAAGAAGTGGACGACGTCCTTCAAGAGTTACGGTCACACATGTTCCCGGTACAGGTTCTGCATGTCGAGATGTAAACAATCCTGTTGGATCCAGAACAGATTCGATTCCGGTATCACTTAAATCAAAACATCCAACTTCATCTGATGCACCAAAACGGTTTTTGATTGCACGGATTAGACGAAGGCGTGAATGACGCTCACCTTCAAACTGTAAAACAACATCAACGATGTGTTCAAGAAGTCGAGGACCAGCAATGGATCCATCTTTGGTTACATGCCCAACAAGCAACAAAGTGATGTCACGATCTTTACAGATACGAATAAGCGCGCCAGCGACTTCTCGAACTTGGGTGACTCCACCAGGTGCGCCATCTGCTGCAGAGCTTCCGATAGTTTGTACCGAGTCAATAATTAAAAGTTGAGGCTTTACAGAATCAATGTGTGCGATGACAGCGCCAAGATCTGTTTCAGATGCAAGAAATAGTTGTGGGTCGATTGCATTGATGCGCTCTGCGCGAAGTCGAACTTGGGAAGCAGATTCTTCACCGCTTATATATAGCGCTGAAATACCCTTTGCTGCAGATTGCGCAGCAACTGAAAGTAATAGCGTTGATTTACCAACACCTGGTTCACCGGCTAATAAGATCGCCGCACCTGGTACTAATCCGCCACCAAGTACGCGATCAAGTTCTGAAACACCTGTAGGACGTGCATGGGCTGCAGATAAATCAACATCGCCAATAGGAGTTGCTTTAGCGGTTACATTTCCTGCAACTAATGAAAGCTTCTTAGGCGCAGCAATCTCTTCAACTACGCCCCATGCTTGGCATTCACCGCAGCGACCAACCCATTTTTGGGATGTCCAACCGCATTCGGTGCAGCGGAATGGATCTTTTTCAACCTTGGCCATGAGGTAACCCTATGACAAGGGACTGACTATTTCTTCTGGGCAGCCAATGTTGCTGGATGCTGAATGATAAATAGCGGAAGGTTGCGGGCTGCGGAGTCACGAATATGTTGCATGCGGACATCGCACAGGCGCGCTAACTCGTTGTAGGCGTCTTTGCCCATCAGAAGTTCTAGCTCGTACTTGTTAGAGACATACACAGGCTCTGTTCCAACGTGGGCATCACTGTTGCTTGTGCAGTACCAGTCAAAATCTTCTCCACCATCGCCCCATGCAAGACGTTCGTACTCACCAATTACTGTTACTGAGTATTCGCGCTCGCCGTATTCGCGAGTTTCAAAGCTACGACGCAATGGCAACTGCCAGCACACATCAGGTTTGGTATCTGCAAAGTGCTTTCCATCGCGTTGTGCAACGTGGTGAAGTACGCAACCAAATGATCCAGTAAAGCCTTCTGCTTCGTAACCCTTGCGGTTTAAGAAAATACATCCATTATCAACGCGACGAGTTTTGCGTTCACCATCTTCATCTTTTTCAGAAATTCGTAAATCTCCGCCAGGTTTCTTTGGACGGGCCTCGCTATAGAACTGCCACATTTCAGGAGTTAAATAAGCAGCAGCTTTAATTGTGCGCTCTTCATCTGCTTTATCTGTATACATCGCACCTTCAGTGCAACATCCAGAAAACGGTTGACTTTTAAAAACACCTTGGCAACCATCGCCATAAATACAAGTCCAGTACGAGGTCAACCACGTCAGGTCGCACTTGAAAATAGTTTCAGCATCATTTGGGTCGAAGAATTCAACCCAATCACGCGCAAATCCAGCTTTAACTTCTGACATAGTCGCAGAGCCTACAGGCATAACAGGTAGGCTTGTTACATGGATCAGCAATCAAAGGTTGCAGTTGTTGGCGCCGGCATTATGGGCGAGGCCTTGATTTCTGCATTGATTTCATCTGGTGTTAATCCAGAGTTGATTACGATTTCAGAAAAGCGTGCTGATCGAAGCGCCGAGCTGATTGCAAAGTATTCAATCAAACAAGCACCATTGGCAAGCAATGTTGCCGCCGCAGATGCGCTGTTATTGGTGGTAAAGCCTCAGGATATGGCTGGTGTACTTGAAGAAATTAAGGGTTCGATTAACCCATCCGCGGTCGTAATCACCTTTGCAGCAGGCAAGACAATTTCATTTATTAGTAATGGTTTAGGTACTGATAATCCAGTAGTGCGCGTTATGCCAAATACACCAACAATGGTTGGTGCCGGAATGGCTGCAGCATCAATGGGTGCAGGTGTAACAGATACACAAAAGCAATTCGTGTTGGGATTCTTGGCAGCTACCGGGAAAGTGATTGAAGTAGCCGAAGAGCTGCAAGATGCGGTCACGGCAACTAGTGGTTCTGGACCTGCGTACTTTTTCGCATTTGTGGAAGCAATGGTTGCTGGAGCAAAAGAACTTGGCCTCAGCGAGCAAGATGCAACAACTCTGACAGTTCAAACAATTGTTGGTGCTGCAAAGTTATTGGATGAGTCAGGCAAGAGCGCAACAACTCTGCGCGAAAATGTAACAAGCCCAAATGGCACAACCGCAGCTGCGCTCGCATCATTTGGATCTAGTGATCTCAACTCTATGGTTGCTAAGGCAATGAAGGCGGCTAGCGATCGTTCGCAGGAATTAGCGTGAAACGCTTTGTAGCATTTGTTGTACTCGCATCACTTGTAGTTGCTCCTGCTTCTCGAGCAGCACCTAAAAAAATTAGCGTAAAACCAATGCAATTGTTAACGACTATTGGTTCGCCAGAAGAAGTAAGCGGAGTCGTTGCTAGTGGCAATGCAATAATTATTTTTGGAACCAAAACTTCAAAGGCTTATGCCCGCGCAATCGATACAACTGGCAAAGAGCTTTGGAACTTATCCCTAGATCAATCTGCAGCATCGATTGCGACTGCTGCAGTAGTTGATCCGGCAGGGGATATTTGGATTACCGGTGCAACTCCGCTCGTCTCAGGTGCAACTTCACCTGCGCCCACAGGGACGCCATTAAATCCAGATAACGCCGTTATCCCGCCATCTGTGTTTATCGGTGATTTAAAAGCTGTAGCTATTTGGAAAGTTAGTGCAGTAGGCACATTAATACTTACAAATAAATTGCCAACAAGTTCTGTGCTATTTCCAACCGCAATTACGGTAGATAAAAATGGTACGTCCGTTGTAGGAATTTTGGCAACTGACAAAGGTAACGCCGGCTTTCTAACCAATACAGATACAGCAGGTCTTTTTTCAAAGTTGGTACAGATCGGTGTTTCATCGACAACAGCTGATGCGGTTGTAAGACATAGTGATGGTAGTTTTACAGTTGCCGGTTCAAGTGCAGAGGCGCTAGGTGGTAAAAAAGTTGTTGGAATAACAGATGGCATATTGGTCAAGATTTCAAAAGCTTTAAAAGTAACATCTGTTGTTAGGAGCTCGGTCGCAAAGGGTAAGCGAATCTGGAATAGCGCTTCTTCGTCGTTGCTACTTGCTGGCGAAGTAAGTGTAGGAAGCACAACAGAATCAGCAATTACAAAGTTTTCTCCGACCTTTGCGCCAACATGGACGTATC
>Ga0209829_10001839_pt1 | contig 16722 bp, 15 predicted proteins | sample C_140205_EF_Meta_FD_187311 | JGI IMG/M metagenome (GOLD analysis project Ga0209829, IMG submission 187311) | Freshwater microbial communities from Lake Croche, Canada to study carbon cycling - C_140205_EF_MetaG (SPAdes) (version 2) | ecosystem: Environmental > Aquatic > Freshwater > Lake...
TTCTATGGCTACGACGGGTTTTTATATTCCATCGGATTTTTGGCCGGTTGGGTCGTGGCGTTGTTTGTGATTGCCGAACCGATCAAGGCACTTGGAAAATTTACGTTCGCCGATGCGTTGGACAGCAAGTTCAACAGCCGCGGCATTAAGCTGGCAGTGGCGATCTCGACCCTTGTAGTCAGCATCTTCTATCTGATTCCGCAGATGGTGGGGGCGGGCGATCTGATTACACCACTCTTGGGTTTGCCGCACGCGGCGGGCGTGATTCTCGTAGGTGTGGCCGTTACGCTGATCGTCGTCACTGCCGGTATGGTTTCGACCACGTGGGTGCAATTCATCAAGGGGTCGTTGCTGGTGTTTTTTTGTGGTGTGCTGGCGGCAATGATTTTGAACCGAGGGCTCGTTGAAAACACAGGCAGCCTCGAGCCGCAGGTTCGCACGGTACGGCCAGACGGCACGGTGTTGATCGACGGTCAGCCTCAGTCAAAGGGGCACGACCTGCGGCCGGTTGGCTCGATCAAGCGGTTGCCCGAGCGCTATGGAGAAAAAACATCTACCGGGCCGCTACGGCCGCTGGAATATTTGTCTGTGCTCGAAGATTCGACGATTGTGACGTGGAGTTCGAAGAAGCATGCGGATGCCGATGGCGTGCACACAACCTATTTTCCAGTCGAACGACAGGGGGCCGATCTCCTCAAGCCCGGCGGCTATTTCAAGGGGCTTACCACCGGCAAGCTTGCCGACAAACTTGACTTTGTGAGCCTGATGTTGGCGCTTTTCTGCGGTACAGCGTCGTTGCCCCACATCCTCATTCGTTACTACACCGTGAAAGATCAGGCTGCAGCGAGGAAAAGTACCGTCGTGGGGATTGCTGTGATTGGCGCGTTTTACGTGCTTACGCTTTACCTAGGCTTGGGTGCGATGGTGAGCGGTGCGCTTGATCCGACGAGCTCCAATATGGCCGCCCCGCTACTGGCAAAAACATTCAGCAACACGCTCTTCGCGATCATCTCGGCGATTGCGTTCACGACAGTGCTTGGCACCGTGAGCGGTCTGATCATGGCGGGCAGCGGCGCCGTGGCTCACGATCTACTCGAAAACGTCTGTGGGATTGCGATGACAGACCATGAGAAGGTTCGGTATGGCAAAATCGCAGCAGTGGGTCTTGGAATTGTGGCTATGGCGCTCGGAATTGTGTTTCGGAATTTTAACGTGAGTTTTTTGGTCGGATGGGCATTCAATATCGCCGCCTCGGCAAATCTGCCGGCGTTGGTGATGCTTCTCTTCTGGCGTCGGACGACGAAGCAGGGCATCACAGCGGCCGTCACGCTGGGGATGTTGTCGTCGCTGGCGTGGATTTTGCTTTCAGCAGATACGTTTGAAAAAGTATATGGGTGGAGTCGCGAAGCATCGATCGTGCCGTTTAGCCAGCCGGGTTTGGTGACAATCCCGCTGGGATTTCTGGTGCTTATCGTCGTGTCGCTTTTCACGCCGCCCCCCGCAGAGAAGCCCGCGATCGTTTCATCGCAACCCACATGGTAGGCGATCCCAAGGTGATTCGCTGTGGACCGCAGCACCTTAATGCCATTGGCGCGATTTACAATGACGCGATTCTGAACACGACTGCGCTGTATGAATACGAACCACGCAGTGCCGAGGTGATGGTGGCATGGTTTGCAGGCAAGGAGGCAGCCGAGTTGCCGGTGCTGGGTATCGTGAAGGAAACGGGCGTTTTGGCCGGCTTTGCGACGTGGGGGCCATTTCGCCCATTCCCGGCATATTGCTTTTCGGCCGAACACTCTGTCTACGTCGACAAGCGTTTTCGCGGCCAAGGCATCGGTCAAACGCTGCTGAAAGCGATCCTAGCTGAGGCAGTCGTTGCCGGTCTGCACACACTGATTGGTGGAATTGATTCCACGAACGTAGCCAGCATCGCGCTTCACAAAAAACTTGGATTCACGCACTCCGGCACCATTCGCGAGGCCGGCTTTAAGTTTGGCCGCTGGCTTGACCTCGATTTCTGGCAAAAAACGGTGCCTGCCACCCAAAGTGGTGCCCATGGGTAGTGGAGGCAATACGCAGACACACCAAGCCTCCAAAGTTACCCAGTTTTGTTGGCAGGCGCCGTTTTGGGGAGTTCGAAGCCTTTGCGGTATTCGCGCGTAAAAAGAGCGTTGGCTTCTGGGTCGGTGGAGCGTTCTGTCTTCGGATTGATCGTGAGTTCGCGGCCGAGCTTGAGCTTTGTGGCTGCGAAGTCAACGTTGTTTTCCTTGAGGTGCGATTCAAAGCTGTCCAGCGTGGCGGCCACGTGCTGCTCGCCAGCAGCTAGATTTGGGCGCGTGCCAAGCGAGACTGTTTCGCCGAGCGACCACGAGACATTCCCAAGGTGGGCCAAAGCACTCGAGAGGTGGCCGTCTTCAATATCCAGGTTGAGATCCAAACGGTTGCGGCTCTTGATCGCCTTCACGAAATTAGCGAAGTGCTGCTGGTCGTTACCACCTGACCACTTGCCCAGTTCATTGCCGTCGTAATCAAACGCTACTCCAGAGGTATAGGTTGGGCCGACAGCGTAGCCCGTCGTACCGTACCAGATGTTGGCCACGCCCAACGGGCCGGCCTTCAAGCTAAACGTCGCCGGCGACTTGATCTCTAGGCCGCGCACATCAGAGATCAGTAGGGCATCGTCCCACTGAAAAATCGTGACTTGGCTATTGGCAACGTCACCGTTGTCTGTATAGCCCAGACGGCCGCCCAGGCTCACGACACGCTTCGGGAGCTCCTGCTTGCCCAAGCCCCAGCGGGCTTTGTCGATTTCGTGAGGGTTCTGGTTGCCGAGGTCGCCATTGCCGGTGATGTGGTTCCAATGCCAGTCGTAATGAAGCTTCTTGCGATGCGGCACAACATTTGGCGAGGGGCCTGCCCACAGATTGAAATCGAGGCCAGGCGGTAGTGGCGCGGGTGTGTCCACCAGACCAATGCTCGGCCGACGCTTGTAACAGATCGCCTGAGCCACTTTCACATCCCCAATTTTTCCACTTTTGATGAAGTCGATCGTTGCTCGCATGCCTGTTGTGCTGCGGCTCTGCGCCCCCATCTGGCACATGCGGCCGAGTTTTCGGGCCCATTCCACAATCACTCGCCCTTCCTCAACGTTGTGGCTGCAGGGCTTTTCCACGTAGACATCTTTGCCGGCTTGCATGGCCCATACGGCCATCAAGGCGTGCCAGTGATTTGGCGTGGCAATCGAAACGACGTCGACATCTTTGCGATCGAGTAGCGTGCGGAAGTCCGGCACATACTCTGGCTGGTGCGGCTGATTCTTGAACATTCCACGATGCTTTTCGTAGGCAGCTGGATCGACGTCGCAGATCGCGACGACATCGGCATCTGGATTGGCCAGCCATTCGCCAAGATGGACGCCGCCCCGACCATTGACACCGATCACGGCTACGCGGATTTTGTCACTCGGACCTGCGGGGCTAGCGGCAGTTTCCGCAGCGGTACTTGCCAGCGGTCGCACGCCAGCCAACGCAGCGGTAGCAAGCACAAGGGCATTTTCAACGAAATTGCGACGGGAAACAGACATGGTGGACTCCTCCGAGAAGAGCGGGAGCGGATGACGACAGACCAAAGACGCTGGATTCTCAAACACTGGATTCACACAATGGATACTGAAAAGTATACAGCAGGATCCACATCAGGAAGAGGCTGTTTTGCCCACCAAAGAAACGGCCCCTCGCTCCACGGCACGTTTCCAACATAACCCCGACCTAATCGGAGTGCTTTGTGTTGGGGCGCTGCTTGGCGCGTTATGAACGGGCCTTGGCCGCAGGCCGCCCGGTGGGTGTCTCGGTCTCGTGGAGATGGCCGTTGTGCGTTTGAGTGCCAGTGGGTTGCGCGTGCGGTGCGTGTGAAACGCTCAGCACGCGAGCCTTCTTGCGGCCGGAGGTGGTGATGCTGTGCGGGATCGTGGCATCGATGTAAATACTGTCGCCCTGCGATAACAGAATAAATTCTTGGCCGTACTCCACCTGCACAGCACCTTCGAGCACTATCAAGAAACGTTGGCCATCCTTGCTCTCGACATCTCGATGACTTTGGCCACCAGACACGTGCAGAATGACTGGGTCCATCGACCGGCCGCGCCACTCGTCGGCCAGATACTCATTGGTGCTGCCCGCTCTCCCATTCCTGCGATTTTCCATCCGACCATTGCCTGCCTTCATGACCACGTGTCTGGGTGCCACGGAAAGGCCCTCGACGAGTGCATCCACGCCGCATTCCAGCACCTGCGCCAACTTGACTAATCCTTCAAGAGATGGCGAAAGCTGCCCATTCTCGAGTTTGGAGAGCCAACTGATTGTGAAATCGGCGCGAGAAACAACGTCTTCGAGCGTGAGTCGCCGCACCATACGGGCGGCCCGCGCGCGGCGGCCGAGATCAACCAAGTTCACAATCGATGCCACAGAATGATTTTTCAACGTGCTAAACCATTTTCTTTTTACGAACAATGTTGTTTGCAAAAACTCAGAAGGCAGAATCCCACGAGAGTTTCGTCACTCAAGCAGCCAGAAATTCAGTCTTTCTCGGCTTCAGATGCAAGCGTGCGATGCAAGCTTACAAAGAGTGAAGGATCCCCACAAGAGATGGGTGAGTGAAAGATCACATCGAAAGGAGTTGCTGCTAGATCGCATCTCGGATGCCTGTAGCGGCGACTCGGCAAACTGGAAAAGGGAGGCGAGGGGGTCGGCGAACGCTCGACGAGCATTGGGCCGCCGCGGCCCACGCGAGGAGACTTTTGCCGCCCCCGCGCCGGTGCTACACCAAAGTCGAATGTGCTCTAGAAGAGGGCCAAAGGCTAGGAAATGGAAAAAAGAGAGTGTTTTTTTTGCAACAACACAGCAGCCAAATGAACGCACATGCGAAGGCAACCTCACGCCAGTGCTCTCCCCGAAGAGTGGCTGGCTGACGTCGGAGTTTAGGCTACCGGGCGGCGGAAGTGGCGGTAGGCGTGCAGAACGTCGTGGAGATCCGACGAGACTGTGATCTCGTCGGCCGCAAAGTCGGACAGCCATGTGCGACTGCTCGCAACGGCATCTGCCAGCAAAGGTAGAATTTCGCCTAACTTCATTGTCACAGTGTTTGCATGCATCGATTCTCGCAGCAGCGACGCGGTCGGCTGATCCAAATTTGGACCGTTGTAGACGCGAAGTTTACGCATTCCCATGAGCACACTCCCTTGCTGTGGTGGTTGAACGGGAAGGTGTGTTGGCCGTTCGAGGCCAACTGTCATCTTGACTGGCACCGTCTCCCGCTAGGAGTTGTATCGGCATTGCTTGCCGTTAAAGTTTGGCTAAATCCACGAGTTGTATCGAATATGCCTACTGTACGTGGCAGTTTCGGTAGGCGAGGAAAGCAGGCAAGGAAAGGGGAGATTCCAACGGGCACCGTGGCCAGCAGAGGCCGACTATGCGTCGCGGCGTCACAACTGTTTTGCCACGGGCTCTTCGCGACTCTATTGCGGAGCCTTGCCGTTGTTGACCGTTAGGCTTTCCATTCTGCCGGCCCGGAACGCCGCCCCCATGGCCTTTGGCACAAGTGCCTCGGCCTGCAGTACTCGGGCCCTGTTTTCAGCTGTGGAAGCCTTCATCTCCTGCTCGCGAGCGATCGCAAAACTGCGGCGTTCTTCGGCTTTGGCTCTGGCCACTCGCGTGTCGGCCTCGGCTTGGTCAGCCTGGAGTCGGGCGCCGATATTTTCACCCACATCGATGTCGGCAATATCAATTGATACGATTTGAAATGCCGTCTGAGCATCCAAGCCGCGGTGCAGCACGGCCTTCGAGATTTGATCGGGATGCTCCATTACTTCGAAGTGACTCTCCGCAGAGCCGATGGAGGTGATAATTCCCTCACCGACTCTTGCGATAATTGTTTCTTCCGTGGCGCCGCCGATGAGCTGCTTGAGGTTTGTGCGGACAGTCACTCGGGCGCGGATCTTCAATTCCACGCCATTTTTCGCGACAGCCGAGAGCGTGGTTTTTCCGCTGGCGCTATCGGGGCAGTCGATGACCTTCGGATTCACGCTCGTCTGCACCGCGTCGAGTACATCGCGGCCAGCCAAATCAATCGCACACGCGCGGTCAAAATCGAGGTCGAGATCGGCGCGGTGGGCCGCGATTAACGCACGGATTACACGGGGCACGTCGCCGCCGGCCAGATAATGTGCCTCGAGCCGGCGCACCGAAACGTCGCGGCCAATCCCTGCCTGCGTGGCCATGATGTTTGCCTGCACGATTGTGCGGGCGTTCACTTTGCGGAGGCTCATTCCCAGCAGTTCGAGAAACGTCACCGGTGCCTTCGACCAGTAGGCCTGAAACCAAAGCTGGCCGTAATTAAAGATCAAAAGCAGCATCATCAAGGCGACAAGGCCCAGCACGAGGCCAGCAACCACGATCGCTGGCAGGGGCATTTGGAATGGCAGTTGATTCAACGGAAACCTCACGGCTCAGGTATGGGTGCTGGTATGGATGCTTGCTGGCCAACAGGGACCACCTGTTGGAGAACCCCTCAAGCCTAGTTCGCGATGCCGCCAGATGAAAGCAGTTGGAAAATGTCACTAAAAACGGCACGAATGGGAAGGGAATGTGGGTTGCGCGACGTGAGAGGGCCGGATTGAATGGCTGGCTAGAAAACCGAGTCACCCAACTAGTAGGCTGTGCCGAATGGATCTCACTCGCTTTATCCGGCCCGTGCCAGACTTCCCAAAGCCAGGCATTCTGTTTCAGGACATCACGCCGTTACTCGCCGATCCTCGGGCCCTTGCTGTGGCCGTTGAGCGGATGGGAGAGCCTTGGCGGCACGCGAAACTGGACGCCATTGCCGCGGTTGAGGCGAGGGGTTTTTTGTTTGCCACACCGTTGGCATTGGCGCTGGGCATCGGCGTTATCCCGGTGCGAAAGCCAGGCAAGCTTCCGGCCGCCACGATCTCGCACGCATACAAACTTGAGTACGGCCACGACCGACTGGAGATGCACGCAGGCGTGCTTGCCGCAGGGTCGCGTGTTCTTGTCGTAGATGATGTGCTGGCGACCGGCGGCACCGCCGAAGCATGCATGCGGCTGATCGAGGCTGGAGGCGGAACGGTGGTTGGAGCAGCGTTTCTGCTGGAGTTGGAACAGCTCGGTGGCCGCGAACGCCTTGCCCCGCATCGCATCGAATGCGTGCTGACGTATTGAGCGTCAGGCGCGGTGCCGGAGTTGGATCGTTGCGCGTGGCACACCATCGAATTCGAGGGCCAAGCTGGCCAGCGTTTCCGACTCGATCTGCCTCACCCGTTCGCGCGTGAGCCCCAGCACCCCGCCAATCTCCTTGAGGGTCATCGGCTCATTCCCTTCGAGCCCAAACCGTAGCTTGAGGATCGTCGCGGCGCGGTGATCGATGGTTTGGATGCGCTTGAGCACGTGTCGCATCGTGTCGGCATCCAGCAGCACTTCTGCCGGACACTTCATGTTTTCGTCGCGAATGATATCGCCAAGCGACCAACCGCCGTCAGGCTGCTCAGTCTGCGGCGTGGAGTGATGCACGTGGATCGCTTTCTGAATGATCGGGAGCTTTTTTCGGGCCAGCCCAAGCATCCTCGCAATCTCTTCTTGGGTCGGCGTGCGGCCCAGAGCATCAAAAAGCCTTGCTGTGGCCCGACGCCATTTGGAGAGCAGCTCCACCATGTAAGCCGGAATCCGAATCGTCTTCCCTGAGTTAATCAGCGACCGTTTGATCGACTGTTTGATCCAGTAGCTGGCGTACGTGCTGAAGCGAGTGCCCATTGTGGGATCAAAGCCCTCGACTGCCCGGAGCAGGCCGAGGTTGCCTTCCTCGATCAAGTCTGGGAGCGCGAGGCCCCGATTGGCATAGCCGCGGGCAATATTCACCACCAGCCGGAGGTTGGCTCGGATCATGTGATCGCGGGCTGAGGCATCGCCTTTTCCAATCGCTACTGCCAGTCGCTTTTCGTCGTCGGCGGTGAGAAGCGAGGTGGCGTTGATGTCGCGCAGATAGGTTTCCAGAGGATTCTGTACAGCAGCGGAAGGCAGTTTACGACGTGGAGCAGCCATGGTGTGGTGACAACCGTAAGTGTTTGGTGGTGGTGTGACGGTGAACGGACTGCAGACGATGGACGAAGATTGCACGCCGGAGGTGAGCGGTTTTCCCAGTGGTGTGTTCCACTGTGGCCGCTGCTCCATCCGACTCACACCCGTGATATCGGTGCAGTCCATAGGGCAACTGGACAAGGAGGGAAAGAAAGGCGTTCTGTATCGCCTGAATCGAGCGTGGCGATTCTCCGGCTTCAGCCGACTGCGGTGGCTTCAGTTGAGCCAAGCGACCAATCAATATGGACCAACTCGGGCGTGGCTCCGATGCGCACCGGGAGGAGCGAGGTGCCAATGCCTCTCGAAACATAGAGCGGCGGCCCGTCGCCTTCATACCATCCGGCCACATAGCGGCCACTGCCTCTGGGCCGCACCATCGCAATTCCCAGCGGTGCAACTTGCCCGCCATGCGTGTGTCCAGAGAGTACAAGACTGGCAGGATGCTCTCTGGGTAAATGCATGGCATCGCGAGCGGCTGGACAATGAGTCAGCACGAGGTGGTGTTTGGTGGGAGTGGCATCGCGTAGGGCGGCTTTGGCGTCGGGATGGCCGCCAACAAAATCATCCAGCCCAGTCACTCGCACTGGCACACCATTTTTTTCCAATTCGACTGAACGGTTGATGAGCAACTCGATGCCGTGCTGGTCGTAGAGGCGATGAAGCGCTTCCAAGGAAATACCCGAATGGTGCTCCCAGTTCCCAACGATGGCAAACGTGCGAGGCTGCCGAGGGCACTCTCGTAAAAATATTTCCAGTTGCCAGAGCGCAGCCGGAGTGTCCACGATGTCGCCTGTGAACACGAGCACGTCAGGCTGGCACTCGTGCAATTGCTCGAGTAATCGCTGCTCGAGGCCACCCATCCGTCGCAGGTGCAGATCGCTGATTTGCAGGAGCCGCAAGTTGGCGTTTGCTTTGGAAGCAGCATTCCCAAAACGATGCACGCTGGTTACAAGCCGATGCGGTGTGATCAGGAAGCCATCGATGGCACCCACAAGCGGCACGGCGGCTGTGAGCAACCCAGCCCGTGCGAGCAGATCACGACGACGATACCTAACGTGGAGAGGCGACTGCTTCACGTGCAGGCTCCTCGCGGCGGACGCCCGGACCGAGCGTGTTATCGAGGAATTCAAGCAGAGCCCGGCCAGCGGGTGACGAGCGATCTAGCATGGGCTTGTGGCCTCCGCCCTCGAGTACCAGCAGTGAACTTTCGACGCCGGCGGCCCGCAGGGCAGCATCCAGTCGCACGCTCTGGGCAACGGGGATTGTCTGGTCGCCATCGCCGTGTACCAACAGGAAAGGGGGATCATCGGCCGATACGTGTGCCAGCGGACTGGCTCGCTGTGCCGCCTCACGAAACTCAGGCAGTGGCCCGCCAATGAGCAGGCTGGCCGGAGATGCCGGACGATCGTGTTCTGGTCCAAGGGTTGTGAGGTGGCTGGGCGCGGCAATGGCGCAGACCGCTGCCACGCGTGCTGTTGGAGTGGACAGGCCAACGAGCGACGCCAGATGCCCCCCCGCTGCCGCACCGACGACAGCGATGCGTTTGGGATCGATTCCCCATACATCGCAGTTGCCTGCGATCTCGGCAATGGCGGCGCGACAGTCGTCAAGTTGCGCAGGGAAGACGGCTGTGTCGCTGAGACGGTATCCGATGCTGGCCACCGCATAGCCCTCCTCGGCCATCCACGCAATCGGACAGTCCGCCCTCGAGCCATCACGCCACGTGTTGCCGTGGATCCACACCACCAGCGGGAGGCCCCCACCGCCACACTGGGCAGGCAGAAAAATATCGAAGCGTTGTTGGCTGGTTTGCTGTTCGACATACGCTTGATCACGGTGTGCGATCACTTTTTGTACAGCCGAAGGAGTCGGTGACGAGAGGGCGGCAAAGGGCGACGCGAGCGTTGTTTCTACAGGGATCACAACCCCCTGCAGGGAGGCCTGCGAGCGTGGGATCACCGACTGCATCGCTGGCAGCTGGATCGGGGTTTGAGGCAGGGACGATTGCACATCTACGGGGAGATCGTCCAGCGGCATCCGTCGCCGTGACATGGCGCGTCGCTGGGCTCGTCTGGTGCCCCGTCGGCCGGCGGGCACCTCCGCCTCAAACGGCGTATCGGCCGTAGCTCGTGGGTCGTCTCTCCACGCCAGTTGCACAGTCGACCAGTCGCGGTCCGGGGCAGGATTTTCAGCAGCCCACGGCCCTGGGGATGCAATGCAGGCCAGAACCACGAGGCTAGAGGTCACGAGACGCAGGGGTGAGTGCCTTGGAAATGACGCAGCAGAGTACGCGAAATCGACGAATGTCATGGCGGGTCCAAGCGGCGTCATGAGGTCATGGGCTGGTCCAGCCCAAATGCATGCCGTTGAGAAGTATACCGTATCTTCCTCGGGCGCGTCCGACGCGGGAGCGGGCCGCGCGGCATACACACGGCCCGCTCCAAGCGAATCCTCAAAAACGGCAAACTCCAACGGCTAGCGTCTGGCCTGCATCTGACCGCTTGGCGTGAGTTCATCGATGATCTTCGGAATATACCGGCTGAGTACCTCGGCGAGTTGCTCCCGATCGATATTCCGCTTGCGTGCCAGTTCATCGATTTCACGAGTTCCAAACACATCCTCGATCTGACGACGGTCGACCGGCTTGTTAGGGCCGGGTCGCACCCACGAATCGACCTGGTCGCGCATACCCTTTTCCTCAAATTGCTTGACGACCTCAGGCAATTTTTCCGCGCTGCCGCCGCCGAAGATCTGCTTGAAGATATCAGCCAGATCATCGGGAGATGGCATGCCCGGAGGCGCGGCTTGGGGCGCCGGCTGCTGGGGTGTTGGAGCCCGCTGCTGCGGAGCTTGCTGTTCCGCAGCTCCAGCCAAAACCTGCTTCAGAATTTCGCCCAGAATGTCCATGAAAATCTCCTATTCAAAAACAAGGAAGTGAGACACGTCCAGTATTTTAGATGGGAGATGCATCAAAGAAAAGGATTGGAAACCCTCGGCGACATTCAGGGCATAGCATCCGTTTCACCGCCCGCCCGCGTGACCAACGTGCACAGCAGTCGCAGCGGGGTTGTGTCGCTTAGAAATTGCACCGACCCATCGGCCATCGCCACATTCGCGCCGCCGGGATGAAATGCATAAAAGCAGTGGCCCCATTCGTTCGAGCTATTGATTGCCGGAGCGGTGGGGATATCGCCGAGCGTCGGCAGGCTTCCGGATGTCCACGGCTTGATCGATCCGATCATGAAGGCGTTGTCGGTCGTGGCCCACGCCCCGCCCCGGGCGCGGATGGCTTTGCCGAACGGTCCGGTGGCAAAGTAATCCACGGCATACTTTGTGCGTCCACGGTAGACATCCTCCCGGCCGGCACACTCCGCCAGCAGAATCGTTTTTGATGTGCCGTCGGTGATGTCTTTGAGGCTGTTCTTGGAATTTGCGAATCCCTTGTTGTTGAGCCCGGCGAGCTTTGTGTTGGTGCCGGAGGAAAACCAGCACAGAGCGCCGCGTGTGTCCCCGGTGATCTGCTCCCCTAAAGATAAAAAAACATTTGCGTCAACAGGGTGGACGCCGGCCGGCGTAAAATAGTCGCCGCACGCACCAGTCTTATATTCCGTTGTCGTCTCAGGCTTGTCTTGGATCCGGTTGAGCGTGGGAGTGGAAGGGCATTGCACGGCGCTCAACTGGCGGGCCACGATCGGCCGATTCGTGGGCGACAACCACCAACCGACAGCGGTGTCGTACTGTGCGACCATGCTGGCTTCCTCGAGGAAGGGCAGCACCTGCGGTGCCCAACTGAAGATGGCCTTCGTATCCAGAGCCAGCGGCAGCCTCCTCCTTCCATTTTCGTAGTTCAGACACGCAAGCGAGACCTGCTTCATCGTGTTGACACACTGGCTGCGACGCGCTGCCTCACGGGCGGCCTGCACGGCTGGCAGCAGCAGGCCGACGAGCGTGCCGATGATGGCAATCACGACGAGCAGTTCCACGAGCGTGAAGCCACGGCAGCCTGTTTTTCGAGTGTGGGTATGCATGCCAGCCCAACCATGCATACGGTGTGCCAAGCGAGGTTCTTACTCAACCCGTGCAGGCAGTGACCGACGAAACACTCGCCGGTGTCCACGCAGACGCGGTGGAACCGGTCGCACAAGAGTGTTCGGGCTGTTTTGGGCGTGAAAGAGATTTCGTTGGGTTGCTGGCTAGCGAGGATTCTTTCACCGCGCGGTGAATCTTTCACCGCTTGAGTTTGTCGCGGAGCGTGGCCCGGTCGAGACCGAGCAGTTTGGCGGCGGCGGTTCGGTTGCCCCCGGTGCGTTCTACAGCTTCTTGTGCCAAGATCGCTTCCACCAGTTGGATGAGCCGCTTGTGTAGCGATCCGGATTCCGATTCGTCCTCCTGCCAGACCGCTGTTATCCACGCCCCAATCGCGGCGGTCATCTGTTGGTCGGCCGTCTGGTCAGTCGGCCGCAGGAATGCGTTTTCAACCGGGAAAGCGTTGGTTGTCGGCGGGAGGTGTTCTGCCCGGAGCGTGCTCCCTCTGGCCACGACGCGGGCATACTCCACCGCGTGCTTGAGTTCGCGGACGTTGCCAGGCCACGGCCTTGCGCATGCTGCTGCCAGAAATGCCTCCGATGCCGCTGGTGCATGCAGACCGTCGGTGTGGCGGCTCAGAAAACACGCCACCAGCGCCGGCACATCCTCCAACCGTGTGGCCAAGTTCGGCATGTGAATTGGAAACACCCGCAACCGGTGGTAGAGATCCTCGCGGAAATGCCCCGAGGCCATCGCTGCTGTGAGATCCCGATTGGTCGCTGCGATCACACGCACGTTCACCGACCGCACGGCAGCCGATCCAACAGGCACGATCTCGCGGTGTTCGAGCACCCGCAAGAGTTTCACCTGCACTTCCGGCGGCGCGTCTCCGATTTCGTCGAGGAAGATCGTGCCACCGTCGGCCAGTTCGAAGAGCCCTTGTCGATCGACTGTGGCGCCGGTAAATGCGCCTCGCACGTGGCCGAAGAGTTCGCTTTCGATCACGCTGGGCGCCAGCGACGCCAGGCTCGTGGTGAGAAGCGACTGGTTGCGGCGATGGCTATGGGCATGAATGGCCCTCGCGGCGAGTTCCTTGCCAGTGCCTGTGTCGCCTGTGATGAGCGCGGGCAGATCGCTTGGAGCCACCAGAGCAATCTGCTGAAACACTCGCTGCATCGGGAGCGAACTGCCCACCAGCGCAAGGCCTGGGAAGAGGCTTGCGTTTGTCGCAGCCAGCGCCGGCACGGCTTCGCTGGCCCGATCCGCCAATGCCCGTGAGACAACATCCGACACGCGATTCAAGTCGAACGGTTTGACCAGATACTCAAACGCACCGGCCTGCACGGCCCGAACAGCCGAGTCGAGATCTCCGAAGGCCGTCATGACCACAACGGCCGCGTGCGGGGCCAGTGCGCGAAACTCAGGCATTGCAGACAGGCCGTCGCGGCCCGGCAGTCGCACATCCAAAAGCAAGACATCCGGTGTGAATCGCGAGCAGATATCAATCGCTGCCTCGACGCTGGCGGCCAGTTCGACCACATGACCGTCATCGCAGAGCAACTCGCGCAGGCTCCAGCCAATAGCCGGTTCGTCGTCAACAATCAGAATGCGGCTCATGCGATCACGCAGACGTTTTGCTCGGTGCGGCTGTGTAGCATGACGCAACGAGCAGGGAGGTGCGAGCAGGATTGTACCGCGCCATTTGGCTCACGCACATTCCCAGTGGCTCGCGCCTTCACCACTTCTTGGGAGCAGGATCGTAAATCGCGTGCGGTCGTTGACGCGATCCCATTCCAGCGTGCCTCCATGTTCTTCGGCCACGGTTTTGGCCACGGTCAGTCCTAGGCCGATCCCTTCCATCTTGCCGGTCACGAAAGGATCGCATAACGCTTCACGGATCGCTTCCGGCGGACCAGGACCCGTGTCTACAACGGCCAGAGCCACATGCTCCTGCGACCCAGCGCCGGAAAGAAGAGCAGTGCCCGAAAGCCACACAGTACCCCCGTGCCCTGCCGCGTCGATGCCGTTGAGTGCGAGATTGACCATCGCAGCACGGAGCGTGTCGTGACGGCCGAACACCTCCAGGCCCATCGGATGTTCGCAGTGCAATTGCACGCCAGCGTGCTCGCACCGCGGCGATGTCAGATCGCGAACCTCTGTCAGCAGCGTATCGACTGAGAGCACGCTTGGCTTCGCTTCTGTTTTCTTTCCCAGAGCCAGCAGGCCGCGAACCTCCTCTTCGACAATGCCCAACTGACGGATCGCGACGGCTAGGCTTTCATCGGGAGGGGAATCAAGCAGGCGGGTGTGGGCCTCTTGGGCACTGGCAGTCATTGGACAGCGGCGACGGTGCAGATCGATTGCGAGTCGGGCGCCGGTGATGGCGTTTCGCAGTTCGTGTGCGAAGCCGGCAGCAAGTTGACCGAGCAATCGCTGCCGTTCGCCGGCAACCAGCGACGTTCGCAGTTCGCCGAGCATCGTGCTCATCCGATTGACACCGATGACGAGCCGGCCGATTTCGTCGGTTGGCTCCGGATGGGGCCAGGTGTGCTGGGCCCTGGCTTCCACCAGACGTTCGCCAAATTGCCCTTCGGCAATCCTCCCGACATGCCGCTCGATGCTGCCGATCCGCCGAGCCAACGTACCCGTGGTGCGCATACCGAGCGGAATGAGCACGGCGAGCGTGGCCGCGGCGACTGCCAGCACCGGCCAGACGGCGTCCAGCGTGGTGCCCACGAGGGCATCTCGCGGAGTGAGCACGAGCACCGTCTCTGGCCGCACGCCTTGCGAGCGCACAACGCCGATCTGATACCGCTGTGTGCCAACCGTGATTGCGGCGACCGCGATACCCGAAGCGATTCGGGCGTTGTCTATTAAGTTGAGCGAGTCTGGCGTGAGTGTGGAAAGGCCCCGCACGCTCGAAGCTTCGTTCCAGACGATAAAATGGCTGCCGGTCAGCCGATGCAAAGCATCCAGCACCGGCATCGAAAGCGAGACTCGGGATGCCGCTAGAGCCGTCGCCACTTGCATCTGTTGCTTCCTGACTGCCTCCGTCGACCGTCGTGCCGCCAGCCATGCCGCAAAGGCTACGTTGGCCAGCACGGCGGCCAGCAAAAGGCCCACCACTGGCACGACCAGTTGCCGCGTGAGCGATGAGTGATGGGTGGGAGATACCATGCGGCCCGATTCTACCCTGCCTGCTGGGATGCTGCGGGGCTCGAGCAAGGTATGCTGGTGCGATGCCAAAGAGATCGATCATTGTCCGGACGCTTTGCCACGCTCTGGCAACCATTGTGATTCTGACTCTGGTTGGAATCGATCCGGCAGGCGGGGGGCGTCTGGGCGCCCGTGCCCACGAGACCAACTTTCCGAGCGAACTGGTCGACTTTGGGCCAGCCTCTGGATCGCCGCTGTTTGCCGGCGGCGGCGAGGGGGCGTGGGATCGCGACCTACGAGAGCGGGGCTGGATTGCTCGCGACGGCGGCCGCTGGCACCTCTGGTATACCGGGTCCAACTCTGACCGCGATGATGTGCGACGGCTGGGCTATGCCACGAGTGCCGACGGCCTCAACTGGAATCGATCCGATCGCAATCCACTCGTAGCCAATGCGTGGATCGAGGATATGTGTATTGTCAAACGGTGTGGCCGCTACCACATGTTTGCCGAGGGCATAGGCGACATCGCCCACGCGCTGACATCAGTCGATCGCATCCACTGGCAGCAGCAGGGGCCGCTCGACATCCGCCTCACAACAGGCGCGACGATTCCCGAAGGCCCGCGCGGCACGCCGACAGTGTGGCACGAAAAGGGCATCTGGTATTTGTTCTACGAACGCCGGGATCGGGGCGTGTGGCTGGCCACCTCCCGTGACGCTCAGATATTTACAAACTTCAGCGATGAGCCCGTGCTCGCCTGTGGCCCCGATCTCTACGACCGCCATGCCATCGCAGTGGACCAGATCATCAAGCACTGCGGCCGCTACTACGCCTATTACCACGCCAGTGCCTTGGAAGATTGGGGCCAGTGGAGCACGTGCATCGCCACGAGCCGCGATCTTTTGCACTGGGAAAAATATGGTGGCAACCCGGTTGTGCCGGTCGACCCCAATCACCCGAAGTGTTCCAGCGCGATGCTTGTGGACGACGGCATGCACCACCGGCTCTACACCACGCACCCCGATGTGCGCGTACGATTTTCGGTCGTCAGACTGCTGCGGCGATGAGTGTTTCCCTCGGCTGGTGCCTCAAGTGTCCGCAGTACGCTCATCTATTGCGTCTCAGATCCCTGTGGCGACGGGTGTACACTTGGCAGGGCAATCCCTCGCGTAGAACGCGTAGAAACGGGTGCCAGCCATGGGGCAGGTCAACATTCGGCAGGAGAGCAAATATGACGACGAAGGCGATGGCCACTCTGGCGATTCTGCTGGCTGCGCATGTGGTCATGGCGGAGGAGAAAACGTATCCCAAGGCCAAGGTGAGTTACGACGACTTCAAGAGCCTAGTCGCCGAAGTTGAGCCGCATCGACAAAAGCGACTGGTCGATCTAGGC
>Ga0209829_10001841_pt1 | contig 16704 bp, 14 predicted proteins | sample C_140205_EF_Meta_FD_187311 | JGI IMG/M metagenome (GOLD analysis project Ga0209829, IMG submission 187311) | Freshwater microbial communities from Lake Croche, Canada to study carbon cycling - C_140205_EF_MetaG (SPAdes) (version 2) | ecosystem: Environmental > Aquatic > Freshwater > Lake...
CGCCGGCAAGCGGATCAAAGGGCGCAAACGACACCTGCTGGTGGACACTTTGGGGCTGGTGCTCGGCGTGGCCGTGACTCCGGCCAGCACCACTGAACGCGACGGCGCGCAATTGCTGCTGGGCCGCGTTCTGGGTTGGTTCGCCTGGCTGAACATCCTCTGGGTGGATGGCGGCTACACCGGTGACTCCTTCGCCCAATGGGTCAAGGGGCTTCGCCCCAAACTGAAGGTTGAGGTCGTCAAACGTTCCGATGACATTAAAGGATTCAAGGTGTTGCCACACCGTTGGGTCGTCGAACGGACCTTCGGCTGGTTAATGCGCCAGCGGCGACTGATGCGTGATTAAGAGACCACGAACTCCAGCGCAGAGGCCATGGTATACATCGCAATGATATGAATCCAATTCCGCCGAATCGCTCGATTCGTGGTCGCTCATGACTTTTCAGACAGGCTCTAAGCTCTGGCCACCCAGTCGGGCAGTTCCCCGCCCCAAGATGTTTTTCAGGCCGCAGTCAGCGCCGCGCGTTCGTCAGCAAGTCCACCGGACTTCTCCAGAAAATAATCGTAACCTCCCGAATATGGGGTGATCTGGCCCGAGTTCACATGAAGAACCTTCGTGGCCAACTGCCGGATGAAATGGACGTCGTGGGAAATGAAAAGAAGCGTGCCATCGTAGCGCTCCAGCGCCAATGTCAGGGACTCCACCGTGTGAATATCCAAATGCGTGGTGGGCTCGTCCATGAGCAGGAGGTTGGGAGGATCGACCAGGAATTTGATCAGGTTAAGCCGGCTCTTCTCCCCGCCGCTCAGGACTGCGGTCTTCTTGAAAATGTCATCCTTGCGGAACAGGAACGACCCGAGGATTCCGCGCGCCTCGTTCTCCGGGAGCAGCGGCGCACTGGCAATGACCTCATCGAGCACTGAGCGCTCGGGATCGAGGGTGTCAGCACGATGCTGGCTGAAGTAACCGACCTTGGCATTGTGTCCCAGATCCCGTTCGCCCTTTTGAAACCCCACCACGCCGGCCAGAATCTTGAGCAGGGTGGATTTGCCCGCGCCGTTGGGCCCCACCAACACGGTGCGTTCGCCCCGCTCCACCGTCAGATCCAGTCCTCGATACACCTGATGCGCGCCGTAGGCCATGTCGATACCCACCAGTGAAACGGCGCGCTGCCCGCCGCGGGGCGGCTGGGGAATCTGGAACCGGAAGGGCTTGCGCGGTGCCAGCGGCTGTTCGATCAACTCCATCCGCTCGATTTGTTTGAGCTTGCTCATCGCCTGGGATGCCTTGGAAGTCACGGAGCGGAAACGCGACACGAACTCCTGCAGGGCGGCGATCTCCTTCTGCTGGTTTTTGTAGGCCGCGAGCTGCTGCTCGTAACGCTCCTCCCGCTGCCGCAGAAAATCCGTGTAGTTCCCGGTATAGGCAATGAGCTTTTTCTCCGAGATTTCATGCACCTGTCCAATCACCTCGTCCATGAACTGCCGGTCATGCGAGATAAGCAGCACGGCACCGGAGTAATTCTTCAAATAATTCTGCAGCCAGAGCAAAGACATCAGGTCCAGATGGTTGGTGGGCTCGTCCAGCAGAAGCAGGTCCGGCTCCATGACCAGCAACCGCGCCAACCGGGCGCGCATGATCCATCCCCCGCTCATCTCCTTGGCTTTCCGGTTGAAATCCTTTTCGCGGTAGCCCAGACCGCGGAGCATCTTCTTGGCCTTGACCTCCACTTCGGGATTGTTCAAGGCGTCATGCTTGGCATGGGCCTCCATGTATTCCGGAGTGGAGACGGCCCCCGCCGTTTCCAGCTCGTGCAAACGCCGCTCCAACGCCGGCAATTCCTCCACCCGGCCGGTGGCCACATCCAGCACCGTCTCATCCCCGTGCGCCTCCCCCTCCTGCGGCAGGTGCCCGACCATCGTCCATTCATCCCGCTCCACCGTGCCGGAATCCGGATCGCGCTGTTTGAGGATGATGGAAAAAAGCGTGGTTTTGCCCGCCCCATTGGGGCCAACCAGCGCCACGCGCTCGCCGTAATTAACCTGAAAAGAGGCATTCTCGAACAGAGTCCGGGCGCCAAGCGTTATCTTGAGATCACGAATGATGAGCATGAAATGTAAATGGCAACTGGAGGCGTTCCCACCCGCAACGAGCTGAGGTTGACATGACCCGGCCCGCGCCGGAGTTAAGAATCCACCCGCAGCAACAATAGTCTTAGAGGATATGCTGCAAATCTCTGCCGTCAATCCGCCATTCAGATTCCCCCCGCCCTGCTTCGGGCCCCTTGCCCGCCCCACGGTGGATGGCGGTGGTCTTCAATCGGGCTGAACCCATTACCTATTGGGCCGACGCCTCCTTGAACGGCAGGATTCCCGCCTCTTAAAAGGGGCAATCCATGCCCCGGGGCCGGCGCGCGGCCCGGCGCAACGGCTTGAGACGCGCGGCGGCGGCCTCCCATCCCTCAATAATCTTCCGGCTGCGCGCCCATCGCTCTTTCATGCTCTGAAGCTCATTTGTCAGGCCCCGGCGCAGCTCCACCCCCATGGCCTCCTGATCGGATCGATCCGCAAAACCCCAGGCCGGGTCACGCCGTTTTTCCCTGATCTGCCGCTTGATCGAGCGCAGCGAACTTTTCAACTGCGCCGTGACCCGCTGCAGCATCGAGGCACTGGTATGCGCTGTCGTGCCCGTATCCCCGATTTCGCAGAGGGTGAGGATGAGTTCCAACTCGTCAGGGTCGCCGATCTGGTAGGCAGCCTGGGCTTGGTGCCACCACTCGGTTTTTTGAGGCGTCATTTCCACTTGGGAATCGGGATGCAGCCGGCGCACCAGAGCACGGTATAAATCCTTGAGGCGCGCCGCCCGGTTCGGCTTGGGATCCGGGTCGGTGGAATGCCCCAAACCAGAGTGGCTTTTGCCATAGGAATATCCGTCGGATTCGGCCCCGCCAAACAGTTCCTTGAAAAATGCGAATGGATCACCTTGGTCCCCGGCACCCTCGAATTCATCCCCGGGCCCAAATGAATCCTCCCGGTCCTCGGGTGGGGGTCCTCCAGCACCGGGCGGGGGCGGAGGTGGCGATTGACGGTCCTCCATGACCCGCTGGTAGGCGCGGGGGAGTGATGTGGCGCCGAAGAAAGACTCGTTCTGGACCTGGCAAATAAGTTCCTCATCCAGAGCCAGCTTGAGACGAATTTCGCGCACTTCGCTGAGCAATCCCCCGAAATGCGAATTCAACCAGCGCTCAAATCGCGGCTGGTCTTCCGTCTCAAAACGGTCGAACATCCGCCGTGAACGGTCCAGATCGCGCAAGGCCTTCTCGTAATCAGTCTTAATCTTTTTCCGGATCCCTATCCCGTCCACTGGCACCAGAGCGCGGCAGGGGTTGCTCAAATTGGGCCGAGGGGGAGAAAGGTCGGATCGTCTGATTGCGCGGCGTTTCATTGTCTCCAGATTATTTTATCGCGCCGGCCTGAACAGCTCCAGTGTTTTCTCGACCGTCACGCCGGTTTTCCAGCACCTGACCGGGCACCAAGATCCGACCCAAGAAAAGTTTGCCTGCCTTATCGGACCGACATCAAATATCGGAAGTCAGAGATAAAATCGTCCAACCTATTTTGGCGGCGCGGATTCCGGCTGATCGCAAAATTCGCGTCCTCTTTGCAGACCCGGCTCGGACAAAAGAGTATCCCCGACCTTGGAGGGCGGACTCAGGCCGGCCAGAAGCCAAAGGGCAAAGCACCCGCCGAACCGGATTGTGCGACCGGCTAAACAGGCCATCAATCCCACCGGGCAGGAATGCAAACCCCACTTCTCCAAAAGGCCGGAAAATGCCCGCATGCCGGATTCGCAAGGAAACCAAAGAGGTTCACACAAGCTCCGCATAAAAATAGAACGTTGCGGAGTCGTTTTTTTTCCATTAAGTCCTTTGTTCATGAACTCTTTCCTCAAGCTTTGGCGGGCAGCCTATCGACTTGGCCTGCCGCTGATTGGCGGGTTTCTCGGGTTGACAACGACCCTGCCGCGGGCGGCACTGGGTGAGAACGCCAGCCCCCCCGCCAAGCCCCCCTTTCAGTTCCCCTGTCCCGAGAAGGAGATAGCCCGTTACACCGCCTACCACATCAGCGAACCGATCCGGGTTGACGGCCATCTGAATGAGGCGGTTTGGACCAATGCACCTTGGTCGCCACGGTTCCACGATATTCTCACTGGCGGCCGGACGATCCACGACACCCGTGCGGCAGTGTTATGGGACGACCAGAACCTTTATGTGGCATACCGGGTCGAGGAGCCGTTTGTGCACGCGAAGTTTACCCAGCACAACAACCCCATCTGGCAGGATAACGATGTGGAATTTTTCGTGGCCGGGCGCGACGCCTATTACGAGTTCGAGATCAACGCTTTTAACACCTGCTATGAGGTTTTCTTCATCTGGGAAACCGCCTACGAGTCCGGCGGGTTTTCCCGTGCGCCCGAATTCGCACGCAGCCTGCTGCATCCCTTCAACGGCGTCGATTTCAAGGCCCATCCGCGCGGGGGGCGCCTGGGTAATTTCCAGTGGAGTTTTCCGGGGATGAAGACCGCCACGGCCGTTGACGGCACTGTGAATGACGATGGCGACCGGGACCGGGGCTGGACGGTGGAATTGGCGTTTCCGTGGAAGGGAATGGAGTGGCTGGCCAAGGCCGACCATCGCGCATTACCCCCGCGGCAGGGCGATGTGTGGCGCATGGATTTCTCAAGGTTCAACACTTACAAGGAAGCCGCACCCGCAAAGGATTCAGGCGGCTGGTTCTGGAGCAAACACGGGGTGTGGGACTCCCACATACCGGAGTGCTTCCCTTTCATCACCTTCTCCACGAACACCGTTTCATCCGCCCCCCACTTGGCCCGAGCCGCGCTGGTTCCTTGAGGTTGGGATTGATCGGGGTTCGGACCGGGATCAAACCTCCAAACACCAAGACAGAACCTGAAGATCGATCCAAGATTGCAGTCCCGGTGGAAGTCCGCGAAGCGGGCCAACACAAGCGAGTGCTTGCCCCCGCCCGGTAATTGCCCAAGGTGGCTCAAACTGATGCACCCCTTTGCTTTATTTGCAGCAATCCTCTTTGCCGTCCCGGCGGCTTTGGCCGCAGACCTGCCCATGCCGGCTTTGATTCCGGCACCGCGCCTCTTCCCTAAATCCGCCGATCGCGGCCAACAACTTCATCGCGCGTCATGGCATCAAGCCCCTATCACGCCGAAGGCCTTCGCCCCCGCCCCGGCCCCTATCGGTAACCAAACCCGCGCCCCAGAGCAAGGCACTCGGCCAGAGGCCTTAGACTTTCAGAACAGGCTGGATGCATTAAAGATGCGGCGGCGGCACAAACACCCAGTTCCAGGCAGCGGGCCATGGGCCAATCCTCATGAACACCCAGCAGGACGCCCGCGGCAAAAGCATCCCCAGCCCCCGCCGTGCCTTTGATTTCACTCTCAGGCATTCGCACACTCGGCTGCCAAAGAATTTCCCCTGCAGCCGAGCAGGCGCAGATCGCCTCGGGAAAATGAATTAAAACCCACTCGCCCACCCCCAGCCGAATGAGCTCCCGCGCGGCTGCCTCGACCGCATTCCTATCAAGCGCCTGGCCCCGACCAAGGGTAATTCCGGTGATTTTTTCCGCCTCGAAATCGTTGGCAAAAAAGAGATCCACCAGCGGCAAAACCGGGCGCACCACGGTCTGAAAACGGTCGCTGTTTTCACTCACGCAATCCAGTGAAGTGCGCAATCCGGCTGATCGCGCGGCCTCAAGCACCTCCCCCGCCCGAGGCCGGCCGATCCCATCCGGCGCATCCAGCGCATCAAGGAGCAATATGTAGCCCAGATGAAAAAACCGGGCGCGGGTGGAATGAAAATCAAAATGCTCAGGCCCCAGCAAAGCATTGGCACCCCGTTGATGGAAGAATGTGCGGCGCCCCGTGACCTGATCAGTCATCACGTCCGTGTAACTCGTGGCCCAACCCTCGATGGATCGCAATTGGGCGGTGGCAATTCCGTGAGCCTGGCAATCGGCGCGTATGGCGCTTCCGTCCGCATCCTTGCCAACCAACCCGATTGCCTCAAGTGGAAAGGTGGCACCCAAGCGGGCCAGGTTTTTAAGGATATTGTAGGGGGAACCACCGTTGCCCAGCGACTGGCTGAGGATGGTGGCCAAGGCGTCTTGCGGCGGCCAGGAATCGATCACCTTGACGTGATCCACAATCCAATTGCCGGCGGCGATGATACCGGAACGCAGATTCATCACTGGTGTAAGAGCGTTGGTATTTTTTCAACCGTTTGCCGTCGGTGCGATTGAAGCGCGGCGGCCCAGAGTTCGTGGTGTGCCACGGCCTCATCCGGAGTGGCGCAACCAAACCGGTCGCCTAGCACTCCGGCGCGTTCGGCTAGAAATGCCGCCCACATCTGTTGTAAAAGGTCGGGAAACCCGGGTTCAAAAATTCCGCCGGTGATGGTCTTGAATGGCGTGGCAAAGCCCAGATCGGTCTTCTGCCACCATTGTTCCCGGTCGCGGCGATAGACCCAAAGCGTTTTGGGTTCCTTGGTGGAATAACGCACGCCCTGATCAATGCCCAGAGCTTCGAAAACCCAGGTGTTGGTCTCCGTGGGCGCCAAGCGCTTCATCTCGAGAGTGAGCGGAACCGATTCGCCGCTAATCAGCGCAGTCGTATGCAAGGATGCGTTGTCCCACGTATCGCAAGCCATCCTGCCGCCCCGACCATCGGGGCGATTGGGATATACACTTTGCAACTGCGCATGGACCGAGACGGGTTTCCATCCCAGACGCAGTGGCAGATGGGCCACATGGAGGCCGAGATCATTCATCACTCCGGCTTGGCCACAGAACTGCGTTTGACGTTTCCAATTGGCCACCTTGCCAGGATCCAGATCGCTGGAATGCAGAAAAGAGCACCTCACTTCAAGCAGCCGTCCAAGGGCGCCGCTGCAAGCGAGCTTATAGGCCCGCTGCGCCCCGGGAAGGAAGGGGAATTCGGAAGAGACACGGACAAAGCGCCCCAGCCTGACCGCCTCGTCGCGGATTCGCCGGGCTGCAGCCAAATCAATTCCAAAGGGCTTTTCCGCCAGAAGATCCTTACCAGCTCTGAGCACCTCCAGATAGATGGACTCATGAAGATGATGGGGCACCGCCACATAAACCACGTCCACATCTTCGCGGGCCAGCAGGATGCGATAGTCGGAATCAAAATATTTCACGCCGGGAACCGAATGAAACCAGTCCAGCGCGGCGGCATTGACGTCGCAGACGCCCACTAACTCAGGCCGGACGGGACAGTCCAAGAGGGCGAACCAACGCCCAAAGGCGCTGGCAACCTCCCGCCCCATCAGGCCGGCCCCGATCACAGCGACACGCACCGGTGAATTCATCGGGTCTTTCACTTGAGCAACCTGAGGGCCTCGGCAGGCGTGGCTCCCTGATGCACCACCGCCATGAGGGCCCGGGTGATACCGGCCGGGTTGGGGTGCTGGATGATGTTTCGCCCATAAACGATTCCCGAGGCGCCCTGCCCCATCAATGCCGCCGTGCGCTCCAACAACTCCAGCTCGGGCGCCTTGCTGCCGCCCCGCACCAGAACCGGAACACCTCCGGCAGTTTCAATCACACGATGATAAACGGTGACGTCGTCTGTGGGATCGGCCTTGATGATATCCGCGCCCAATTCCACCGCCTGTCGCACCAGCGGAATGATCTTCACCGGATCCCCGTCCACCTCATAGCCGCCGGCACTGGCATTGGGTCGGAACACCAGGGGCTCGACCATGAGCGGCATGCCGTAGTGGTCGCACTGAGGTTTGAGGGCGAGAATATTTTGGATGCACTGATCCGTAAGCTCGGGCTGGTCGGGCAGCCGGAGCAGGTTGACAACAACGCAGGTGGCGTCGAGGCGCACGGCTTGCAACACCGGTTCCTGGAGCATTCTGGAAAAGAGGAACCCCGGCAGCTGCCGGGCGTAAACATTGGCCACATCGGTCCGGAGCACCAGTGCGGGCTTGCCCCGAAACGGCAGCGATTGAAGGTGCGGTGCCTGCCCGACTGTCAGCTGGATGGCATCAGGTGCGGCTTGAACAAGTTTCTCAATGGCGAGCGGGAGGTTTTCAATGCCTGCCAGAAAGGAGGATTCATTGAAAAAACCATGATCCAGCGCCACATCAAAACAACGTTTTGTTTTGGGATTGAAAAGACGATTGAGTCGGGCGGTTTTCATAAATCAATGGAAAATCAGGACAGAATACCCTGGATGGGCGCCCCTTCACCGGTCGGCCCAATCAACCGGTTGTTGAGCCCCATGAATGGATAAGTGAACCGATAAGGGTCCAGACCGAGCAGATGCAGAATGGTCGCCTGCAGATCGCGGACCGTGACCTTGTCTTGGGCGATGCGATAGCCGATCTCGTCGGTCTGACCAAACTTGATGCCGGGCCGCACTCCCGCCCCGGCCATCCACATGCTGAAGCAATGCGGATGATGATCGCGCCCGAGAAATTTGCTGCCGCCCCGGGCCTCGTTCATCGGCGTCCGCCCGAATTCACCACCCCAAACCACCAGCACATCCTCTAACATGCCGCGCTGCTTGAGATCAGTGATCAACGCAGACCAGGCCCGCTCAGTTTCCCGGCATTTCTCAGGAAACTTTGTAAGGAGATCGTCGTGAGCTCCCGTGCCGTGGATGTCCCAGCCCCAATCGAAGAGCTGCACGAAGCGGACGCCTTTCTCAACGAGGCGCCGTGCCAGTATACAGTTGTTGGCAAACGAGCCCTTGCCGGGTTCAGCACCATAGAGCTCGAGGATTTTCTTGGGCTCCCGCTTGATATCAAATGCCTCCGGCACGCTGGCCTGCATACGATAGGCCAGCTCATACTGGTTGATACGCGTCACGGTCTCCGGATCCCCGAACAGGCTGGACTCCTCCTCATTGATCTTACGCAGGGCGTCGAGAGTGTCCCGGCGCATTTCCCGGCTCATTCCAGCGGGGTTCCCGGTATAAAGGATGGGGTCGCCCACAGTGCGACACTGGACTCCCTGATAGGCGCCCGGGAGGAATCCACTGCCCCAGCAGGCCTTGCCTCCAGTGGGATCGCTGCCGCCGCTCAACAATGCGACAAACCCCGGCAGATCCTGGTTTTCCGAGCCTAACCCGTAAGTGGCCCAGGATCCGATGGAGGCGCCGCCGCTGCGCATTTGGCCGGTATACATCATCAATTCCGCCGGGGCATGGTTGAACTGATCCGTGCTCATGGAATGCACGAAGCACAGGTCATCGACGATTTTCGCCGTCTCGGGCAGCATGTCGCTGACCCAGTGCCCCGCACGGCCGTATTGGGCGAATTTATGCGGCGAGCCCAGGAGTTTGGGCGTCCCCTTGATGAATGCAAACTTTTCTCCTGCTGTGAAGCTGGCCGGACAATCCTGCATGTTCAACCGGGCCAATTCCGGCTTCCAGTCAAACATGTCCAGAGTGGGCGGAGCCCCGCTCATGGAAAGATAAATCACAGCCTTGGCCTTGGCGGGGTTGGGTGGACTCTTCGGGGCTAATGGGTTGGGACGGGACCCCATCAGGCTTCTGGCGGATGCTTTGCCGAGCAGGGACTGCAGAGCGATTGCCCCCAAGCTGAACCGCCCTGCATTGTGCAAAAACTGGCGGCGGGTCACGGTGTGCAACTGCCGCAGGTGGGGGGAAAGAAATTCAGGATTCATGATCGCTTGGAGTATTTTACGACTTCACAAGCAGCGCATCAAGGTTGAGCAGCACATTGGCCAGCGCCGTCCATGCTGCAAATTCCACCGGGTCTTTTCCGGGAGGCAGCGGAAGTTCGACGCCAGAAGCGAGTAGCCTGGCGCGCTCCGGGTGCGCACCCAATTCCGCCCGACTCTTTTCCAGCAAGGCTGACAGCGCATCGATCTGTGTTTTTGTGGCCGGGCGGGACAAGGTCGTCTCCAGCGCCCAACGGATCTTATCCCGATTGCCGCCGGTGGCTTCATTTAAAATACGGCGTGCAAAGGCCTGTGCAGCCTCCACAAAGACCGGGTCATTCAAAGTAACAAACGATTGCAGCGGAGTGTTGGTGGGCAATCGGCGCATGGTGCAAACCTCGCGACTCGGAGCATCAAAAGCCGTCATGGTGGGGTTGGGAGAGTTCCGCCGCCAGACAGTATAAAGACTCCGCCGCCATCGGTCCTCCCCCTTACTGGTGGGATAATTTTCAGCACCTCGAAAGGCAATCACCCAGAGTCCATCGGGCTGGGGCGGATAGGCTGACGCACCGTGCAGGCGAGGACTCAGCAATCCGGCCAACGCCAAAGCCTGGTCCCGCACCGCTTCGGCCTCCAGCCGACGGCGGGGATAATGCGAAACGAACTGGTTGCGGGGATCCCTGGATGCCGCGGACGCACTGGGAAGAGACGATTGACGATAGGTCTGGGAACAAACCATCAGCTTGATCAGGGCCTTCATGTCCCAGGCCAATCCCCCTTCGGCCTTGGGGGTTTTAAACGTAACCGCCAGCCAATCCAACAGCGGCTGATTGAACGGCTGAGCCCCCTGGGTTCCAAAATCCTCCTCGGTCTCAACGATTCCCAACCCGAAGAGCTGAGCCCAGAACCGATTGACCGCCACACGCGGGGTCAGAGGATTTTCCGGCGCCACCAGCCATCGGGCCAGCGCGAGCCGGTTCACCTCGTTGGTCGGCCCCGGATGAAAGGACCCCAACAAGGCGGGGCGCACCTCTGCTGCCGGAGAAAGATAGTTCCCCTTGGATAGAACATGAGCAACCCGAAATTCGTTGGTCCGCTCCACCATCACGGGAACTTCAAACGGGCGGATTCCAGCCAGCTCGACCTCCTTGCGTTTGATTTCCTGATTGGCCAGATCGTAGGCCTTTGATCGGGTCCGGAAAAAATCGGCGAGCTGGACGCTCTGCGCCTCGGTTCGACCTCCTGCTGGAAGAGCCAGCGTCGCACGAATCGGCTCAGGCAGCTCACCCGGCAACCCCAACTCCGCAGTGGCAGTCACACGAAAGCGGGACAGAGGATGCATTTCGGCATCGGACTGGGCTAAGGTGATCGAAATTATGCTCTCCTCTCCGCCAGTCAGCGGTTGCACGGGTTCGAAGACTGCGGCATGCGGCGCGTCCAGCGCCACTTCCCATAGGGTGGACTTGTTGGCATCGATGGCGTTTTCCGGCCCGTGCGTGGTCAGCAGCTCGTCCGACGTTGCGGTTTTCAATTCCACACGGGAAGGTCCAGAGAGAACCACCTCCTCGCTGGGGCGTGGGCTTTCAGTTATTTTACGGGAGAAAACTGTTTTTCGCGCGGCATCGAGAACTTCCAGAGTGGCTCCCACCAAACGCTGTTCAACACCGCCAGTGCGGTTCCAGAGGACAACCTTGTCAATTGGCTGTTCCAACCCGAGGTCCACCTCCCAAAAAGGCTTGGCGTCACCTTCTGCAGTGTGAGTGACTGAATTGTTCTCGTAGTCTCCGGACGTATTGCCGTCGATCGCACGGGCGGCTTCACCGCCGAACCCGGTGGACGATTGAGATGCCCTGCCCTGCCGGGCCAAGTTGGTCGATCCACTGAAGACTTGGACCTCGGCGAGACTGATGAACTGACCGGCAGTTCCCACCACCCGGATGAAACGCGAGGGGACGGGGTGATCATCCACACGGCGTGTGGAAACCTCAAAACCGCTGATTTTGGCGCGGCCTTTCCAACCCTTGGCAGGCAGGCTCTCGATCCTTAAAGCGGTGATCCCGCGCAATGGCGTTTTGAACTGCACGGTCAACTTGTCCGAGGAGCTCAGGTTGGTTCTGGCATGAACCACGCCATCGGCATCCACCCCCATGGGCCCTTTGCGCGAACTGCCACTCAGAAACTGCAGACTCTGCCAAGACACGCTGCGGGCGGCGCGCATCGACCAGTCCGAGAGCTCCTTCTCAAATTCAGGTGTGTTCAACTGGCGCTTGGCAATCAGGGCGGCGACTTCCTTTTGGAGCCTCTCCTTGCGAACATCCGCAAGGCTCGGGACAGGCAGCAGCGGAGTTTCGTCGCTGCGATTGAAATCCTCGGTCTGGTTGAAGATGGCAAAGAGCTGATAATATTCCCGTTGGGTGATGGGATCGAACTTGTGGGTGTGGCACTGGGCGCAACCGGCGGTCAGTCCCATCCAGGCCTGCATAGTGGTATTGACCCGATCCTTGACCGCGGCGACCCGATATTCCTCGGGATCCGTGCCTCCTTCGGTGTTGGTCATGGTGTTGCGATGAAAGGCCGTGGCCAGACGCTGCCCGATGGTGGCTCCGGGAAGAAGATCACCAGCCAGTTGCTCAATGGTGAACTGATCGTAAGGCATGTTGGCGTTGAAAGCGTCAATTACCCAATCCCGATACGGCCACATGTTCAGGCGCAATTGGTCGCTGCCGTATCCCGAAGAGTCTGCGTATCGGGCCACGTCAAGCCAGAGCCGAGCCCACTTTTCACCATAATGCGGCGAGGCCAGCAAATGATCCACCAGATGCTCATAGGCCAAAGGTGACTTGTCCGCCACAAAATCCGCCACTTCAGCGCGGCTTGGAGGCAGGCCGGTCAGATCCAAGAACACCCGCCTGATCAGGGTATGGCGGCTGGCCTCCGGATTCTGCCTGAGCCCGTGCTGACCAAGCTTGGCCGTGACAAAGGAGTCAATGGGATTCCTGATCACAGCGCCGCGGGGTGGTTTGGAAATTCCAGGCAAGCGCAGGGGTTCAAAAGCCCAGTGCCGGTCATACGAGGCGCCCTGCCGAATCCATTTGCCAAGGGATGCAATCTCCGCCTTGGTTAACGAAAGCTTCGATCCGGGCGGAGGCATCATCTCCTCGGGATCCTTGGAAAGAATCCGGCGCCAAGCTTCGCTCTGGTCCGGCTTTCCCGGAACGATGGGCGTTGTGCCCTTGTGTTCACGGAAAGCCTCCTCGCTCAGATCCAGTCGCAGTTTGGCTTTGCGGCTCGATTCATCAGCTCCGTGGCACTGGAAACAGGTGCGGCTGAGAACCGGGCGGACTTCGCGGTTGAAATCAACCGCGGCGGCCCCCAGATGCAAGCAACCGGCAAAGATAAGAAACAACACGGAAACGGCACCCCTCACTCCAACGCAACCCCGGGAAAAAAAGCCCTTTCCTGCGGGGAATCGCAGGAGAAGGATCGGTTGCTGACGATGCATGGGACTGACTTTAAGGCGGCGAAACGTTACGTCAAGCGGGTTTGACTCTTTACCACGGCGCAGTTGAACCTTTGAGAACGCAACACAACGCCGCCGCTGGCTTACAGACTACAACCACGGCAGCAGATTCAGCGCATTGGTGCTGTATTCAAAGGGGACCGCCCCGGCGTGACCGTCGGCAAAGTTCACATCCCCCCGTCGGTTGTGCCGCATAGATAGCAGGTTGCTTCCCGTATAAATTTGATAATCGCCGGGGCCGATCTCGGGAATCCAGCGGCCGTCATCAGCCATCTTGGAGCGGTTGGGCGGAAAATCACTCGGCCCGGTCGCCTCCTCATCGACCATGATGATCCGGGTCGGATTCCGGACCGTGGCCAGCTTGAACGGCTTAAAGGACGGGCTGCACTCCGAGGCAACCCAAGTGTTCAGCGTGTAGCTGTACAGATAGTCTTGGGTGCGTCCGCCCACAGAACGGTCCATCGGGCACCGGAACAGCGGCGTCGGATCAGTCAATCCCAGCAACAACACGACCGGACTCTGCGATACGGGATGCTGCGGGTCATTCCGAAAATAGATCCAGTCCTCCACATGCCATCCGTTCCCAGCCGACGCGTAGCCGGGCATGGTGTCCTTGTAATCCACCGTGTAAAGAATCATGCCCAAGCCCATCTGGCGGAGATTGCTTACGCACTGGGACTGAAACGCCTTGGCTTTGGCCTTGCCCAGCGCGGGGAGCAGCATCGCCGCAAGAATGGCAATGATCGCAATGACCACCAGCAGTTCAACCAAGGTGAAAGCGCGCCTTTGACCTGAGATATCGTCGACCAGAGGCAGCGCAAGCGTCCCACGGCTCCCGGTCCGGGGCGAAGCCAGGCTCTGATGAATCAGGTTCAAGACCTTTCCCTTAACGAAGCCCTTCAATGCCGTCAAGAAACTTCGCAGCCGCGCCGCCGTAAAACGAAAAACGAAGTGGCACGGAGCAAAAAAGGCGTTGCACTACGCAAGATTCCTGCGAAGATTCACTGTCGTTTCGTCGGAGCGTAGCTCAGCCTGGCTAGAGCGCGTGGTTTGGGTCCACGAAGTCGCAGGTTCGAATCCTGTCGCTCCGACCATTTCCCCTCACATACCCTCTTTCCCACATCCACTCCTCGCCGACATGAAGGCAACAAAATGCATGCCGAAACAAATATGGTAAACAGCACCAAACGCCAGGACTGAACCGAGCAGACACAGCAGCACGTCAATACCGCTCTCCATGCTGATTGCCTTGAGAACGCCCACTGCCCCGCAAAGCAACAAACCAATCACGGCGAATCCAAGCACCGTGCTGACAGGCTCCGCATCTTTACGCGGCTCTGAAACTCATCACCGAAGCCATCAAGGACGGAAGGGAGCCTGACGCTCACGAAATCGCTCTCGCCTTCGAGGCCATTGAACTGGCCGAGCGGTTCATGAACAACCAGAACAACTAAACGATGCAGATCAAACTGTTCAATTCACCGCTCCTTGTCCAGGTCGACAATGCCGATTACCCGGCGCTCTCGTTGCATTCCTGGCTTCTCACCCGCAAGCGAGACAAACACTATGCCACCGCGGCCGTTATGTTTACCTCCATCGCATGGTCATGGGCGCAGCGATCCTCAGGCTCGTGGATCACATCGACGGCGACGGGCTCAACAACCAGCGAGGCAACCTGCGCGTATGCACGCGGTCGCAAAACATGGGCAACAGCAGGCAACACTGCGATGCTTCAGGTAAATTCAAGGGCGTTTACTACGAGCGAAACAGCGGCCGCTACGTCGCCCAGATCTGCTGCCGTAGGCGCAGGACCAAGCTCGGCCGGTTCGCTACGCCGCTTGATGCCGCCCGGGCCTACGACACCGCGGCCAGAGCGGCCTTTAGAGACTTTGCAAAGACGAATTTCCGGCAGTGATAAAATCTTCACCGCTACGCGGGCGTGCGCTGGGAACCGAAAACAACCTGTCTGCTCACACCCGCTCCGCAGTCAGTCTTCGCTCGTCCCTCGCTCCGCCCCGACTGCTAAGCCTTCCGCCGCACTAGCTCACTGACCTGGGGGGAGGACGGACCGGAACCCGGTAAAGTTGTTGGCGTAATCAGGGGGGTAGCTGGACCGATTTGCCACCCGACAAACGGCCGCGGAGTCGCACCACCCCCCACCCCTACTTATACGTACGGAGCCTGACGCAGCACCTGGGACACCTCGGGGATCAGTGCCCCCAGCATAAGGCACCCCATACCAATCCCAACACCACTGTCCGACATTCCCTGCCATATCGAAGAGCCCGTAGCCATTGGGTGCAAACGAGCCCACTGGACTTGTGTAAGGTTGATTGTCAGTCGCATACGTCGCGTTATACCCAATCGCTCCGGTTTGATAAGCCTCACTAAATATATTCCAGAAATTTGCCAAGCTCTCGCTAATCGTGTTTCCCCAAGGAAATCGATTCTGATTCAGTCCACCACGAGCCGCCTTTTCCCACTCCGCTTCCGTTGGTAACCGATAGCCCACAGACCAGTTCACGGAAGGACTTAATAATTTCCCGCTCCGATACACGGTCGTTAAGCCAGCATTCGTATAATAAGCTGGAGCACGCCCCTCCATCTCACTCCGCGCATTACACCACTTCACGCTGTCATACCAATTGATCCCCTGCACAGGATGATCCGTCGCCTTGCCAGAACCAGCGTTGTCAAAGGCATAGCCATTGTTCGTGGCCCAAGCATACACTTTAGTCCATTGGCCGTAGCTCACCGTATTCGTGTCCATATAGAACGCTGAGACATTCGCGGTAACAGGAGCCGCATTTTGCATCCACCTATCCAACGTGTCCCCCATCCTGAACGATCCAGCAGGAATCAACGCCATGCCACTCACTGCACCCAACGACGGAATCGAAGCCCTAACGCGGTAAAACTTGCGCGGATTGCTCGATAAACTCGTATCCGTCCCTATGTCAGTCCAGATCAGTGACGAGGAACCCAAAGTGATATTAGTCAGGGTCACCCACCCGTTTGTATTGCTCATATCCGTCGTTGACTGGATAGAATAGGCAGACCCAACCGCGCCAGTCACATACAGCATGGGATATGTCCCAATAACTGAAATACCGACAGGCTGCGCCATCAAACCAGGCGCGAAAAACAAGCTTCCAGCCAGAACAGCAAATACGATAAAAGCGGAACGAAAGAGTGGAGACCTGAGTTTATGAGTCATTTGATGGCGGGTCTTTTGTTGTATTTTTTCTAGAAGCCATCTCATAAATAGTTGAGTTTTGCACTTGTACCTTGACCGCGCAAGAATTTTTCTGTAAATTGGTTGAGCATTTAAACTGAGGGCTGGGCTTGGGTTTTCATGCTGAGGTAAACTTTGCCGGATTCCCACTCCTCGCTGATCTCTGCCAGCAAGGCGGAGACGAGACGCAGGATGGCAGCTT
>Ga0209829_10001842_pt1 | contig 16703 bp, 22 predicted proteins | sample C_140205_EF_Meta_FD_187311 | JGI IMG/M metagenome (GOLD analysis project Ga0209829, IMG submission 187311) | Freshwater microbial communities from Lake Croche, Canada to study carbon cycling - C_140205_EF_MetaG (SPAdes) (version 2) | ecosystem: Environmental > Aquatic > Freshwater > Lake...
CAAGTCCAGGCCCATGCCACCACCAATGGCGATGTCGCCGTCGTTGCTCTCACTCAGGCCAGCCGCGCCGCCCTGCAAGGCGTCGTCGCCAAACAAAAGAGCAAGCAAACCATCAGCGATGCCGCCCTGGCTGCTCTCAAAGGTCTCGCCACCGCTCCCCCTGTCACCGTTCCCGCCGCCGGTTAGATGCCGGGCACGCCGGCGGGAGCCGACGCCGTGCATCACTACGATCTCACTATTCACGTGGTCCAGCCGCCTCAGTCGATTACATCACAAATCATCGGCATCATCCCCACCGTGTTAAAATTCATCATCCCATAATACACTTTTCGCTTTCCCTTTTTCTCTTTTCTCTTTTCTCTTAACCCTTATCCCTTTTTCGCCATGCCGCCGCCCTCAAGCCTCGATCACATGCTCACCCACGTCCGTGAGCAGCCCCAGGTGCGCAAGGCCATCGCCATCGATCAAGTCACCGAAGAACCCATTGTGCCACGCCAGCCTTTGACAGCCTGGCAGAAACTGAAGCTCATCACCGCCCTCATCGGCATCTACAAACAAGCCAAGCTCACCATGAAAAAATCATCCTGGAAAACCACTCTTGGCGGCATCCTACTCGCCGCCGCCCCCGTCGCCCACAGCGCCCTGCCACCCGATTGGGCCTGGGTCAGTGGAGCCCTCGCCTCCATCGGTGCCCTCATTCTCGGCACCTCCGCTCGCGATAACGGAGTTACCTCCGAGCAGGCCGGCGCGACAAGCGCCGCGAGGGCAACAAAACCCCCAGCCTCGCCACCGTCATCCAACGGTGGCGACGCATCAGAGATCTCCTCGCCGACGGCAAGATCCAGCCCGAGGGCGCAGAGATCCGCCGCGCCCCCATCCTCGCCGAAGCAGCCGAACACCACCACCTCAAACGCGCCGATCTCGACGCCCTGCTAACACCCCGCCCCCGTGGCCGCCCCGAAGGCTCCAAGGCCGAAATCACGCTCGATGCCGTCCTGAGCGGCGTCCGATGCACCAGCGATGAGCTCCCCGCCTGGACCGCCAAAGCCACCCAATTGGGCCTCAGCCGTGCCACCTGGGTCAGGGACACCCTCAACGCCGCCCTTTGACATGCCCCTGAGGGCATGAGCAAACCCATCGCCCCCAAAGTCCTCATGCGCGTCCGTGGCACCCCCGTCATGTGGGATGGCGCCGTCATCACCTACCGCTCCGCCCTCACCATCGATGCCGATGGCTCACCGCGCGCTTACGGCCCCGACGACTCCGGACTCGATCACACCGCCAACGCCGGCCACCCCGGCAACTGGTGGGGAGTTGTCACCGATCACCATGGCATCCCTATTGTCCAGGGCCCGCATGATCCGTTCCCCGGCATGTACGTCTCCCCCACCACCTACGGGCGGCCCGAGTACCCCGATGCTGACCCCCGTAAATGGATAAACTCGGAGATAGTACCCTACGGTGTGATACCAGCGCCACTCCGCGATTTGATCGCCCCTATCCTCATCGGGTGCCGAGCCACCATCACCAACATCACCAACGGCCGCCAGATCGAAGTCGTCATCGCCGAGACCGGACCCAGCACCCATCTTGGTGAAGCCAGCATTGCCGCCGCCAAAGCCCTCGGCATCCCCAGTGATGCCCGCACCGGCGGCACCGAGATCCAGTGCCTCGACTGGGCCATCTACCCCGGCCAATCCGCCGTCATCAACGGCGAGCGATTCCACCTGCAGGGCAAATGAAATGCCATAGCCGACGCCCTGATTCGTCCGCATGGGATTCGATGAAGCTCTTCGCCTCTGTACTGCCTGAAACGTGACAAGGCGTTACGCCAAAACGCCAGAAGGCCCGTAATTTCAGCTTTTCAGCTTTAGTTCGATTCCTGACGGGTGCATTTTTCAAAGCTGACTCTTTGCGAGCTGGAACGCCCATACGGCAAGGGCTAGAGCCTTATTGGAGGCTGATTTTAGGCCACGGGTCAGATTGTCGAAAAATGGCTGAAAATGTCCATACGTGACATTTTAGGCGTTACAATGTAACGTCGGGGAAATGAAGATCAGACCTCGGGGTGACAGTTGGCAGTTGGACTGCGGAAAAATCAATGGCCGTAGGGTCCAGCTATCGTTTGCGACGAAGGAAGCGGCGGAGGCTGAAAAGGCGGCTCGCAAGGGGGATCTGAAACGGGCGGGCCATTCGGCGTTTGCAATCTCGGATGAAGAGCGAGTCAGATACCTGGTGGCACGGGAGAAACTGAAGGACGTTGGCGCTACGATTGAGGAGGCGGTGGAGTTCTTTGTGCGGCATGCGCGACCGCAGGCGGGAGTGATTGAATTGGGTCGATTGGCGGAGGCTTGGCGGGAGGCAAAACGGGAGGAGCACTGTCGGGTGTCGTACCTGCGACAAATCAAATGTTCGAGCAGCTCGCTGGTGGCTCGCTTGGGCGAACGACGACCGGCGCATGAGATCATGTCGGCGGAGATTGAAGGATGGTTGAAAGCGAACGAGTGGGCGGCGAAAACGTGGAACGTGTACCTGGGCGATGTGAGCTCGATGTTCTCCTGGGCGATGGAGCGTGGGCATGTGACGCGCAATCCGGCCACGGAGGTGAAACGCAAACGCTTGCATGATGCGGAGATCCAGTTCCTCTCGACGGCGCAATGTGAAGCGCTGCTGAGGCGCGCTGCCAAGGCTTGTGTGGGTGATCCCCGGCCTGGGCGACGTGGCATTGACCTGGCGAAGGAAGACTACCGGGATCTGCTGCCGATTGTGGTGCTAGGTTTGTTCTGTGGGCTGCGGCCAGAACGTGAGCTAGGCCTGTTGGATTGGCAACATGTGAGCTTGGAAAACAAGCTTGTGATTGTGACTGGCGAGCGGGCCAAAACGCGACGCCGACGCACGGTGGATCTCTCGCCAAATGCGCTGGCCTGGCTGTCGTGGTGGACGGCTCAGGGAGGCGTAATGGAAGGGCGCATCCTACCGAAGAATTTCGAGAACCGCTGGAAACGCTTGCGCACTGCCGCCGGTGTCTTTGCCGCATGGCCGCATGATGCTGTGAGACACACGTTTGCGACGATGTATTACGCTCATCATCGGGATGAGGCAAAGCTGCAGGTGCTGATGGGTCACGAGAGCGCCTCGATGCTGCATCAGCATTATCGCGGCCTGGTGGCACCGGCGGAAGCGGCGCTCTTTTGGGCTCTAATGCCCGGAGATGGGAGATAGGAGATGGTAGATGGGGTGTGAGGCTTTCAGACCATCAACGATCAGCCATCAACTATCGCACGGGTTGCTCGTAGCCTAGTTTGTCATAGGCAGATTGAGAACTGATGAGAGCGATGATGTGGTTGTTGCCGTCAATCGCACGCCAGATCCAGCCGAGGTACTTGTCACCGCCGCGATCACGGATACCGAGCGCAACGTACTTTTCGTCGGTGTTGGTAGCTTCGCAGATGGCGCTTACCGTTGTGGGGATGTGCCCGCCATAGGTGACCTTGAAATCGCCCACCAGCTTGACGTCGAAACCTTTGGTTTCCAGGTTGCGACTGAGGCGAAAGGCCTGCATGCGGACGCGCTGAGGGGTTTGCACCAAAGTTTTGAGAGTGCACATCAACTGGTAGGATGATGTGTCTGTACGCTGGTAGGAGCCGTAATCGGTCTTCCAGGGCTCATAACGGCTTTTGCCGCCTTGCACCTGGCCGGTCAAAGTGACCTTCGCGCCTTTGGTGAGTGCCTCTGGATCAACTGGCGGGACAGGTGCGGAGGGAGCGGCAATAGGTGCTGGCGTTGGTTTCGCAGGCGGTGCGATTGATGGACTGGTTGCTGTTGTTGCAGGAGCTGGATTCGAAGCTGCGTTGATGGCTGCCATGGCGTTGGTGATGTAACGCTTCACCGCTGGATCCAATTGATCGGGGGGAATCGTCGTCACGCCTGCGTCGTGTTGGAATTTCAAACCGTTGGAATCGACGGCTAAAATCTTTGGATTGTGATAGGTGACAGCGCCATTCGTAAACGGCTCAGGCAACGCTGGCAGGATCATTGGTTCTACGGCCCGCAGGGTGAAAGCGGTAAAAAGTGCCAGTAAAAGGAAAGTCTTCATGAGGAGAGATTTGATCTGTGGCACGCGTTACCCAAAATTAACGTGTATCACATTGGCTATGATTTGTTTTTTGACGAGCCGTAGGCTTTGGGTTCTTCGGCTCCCATGGAACTGGTAAACTGATCCTGCGGAAATGTTACGATGTTTTGTTTCCCGGTCGCTGCCACAGTATCAACGATCTGTTTGGCTAGGTCGTAATCAATTCGTTTGAAATGCTCCAAGCCAATTCGCATGGCGAGCCGCATGACTTCAGCGGTGGACATTTGGAGTAGGCGTGCAGCGTGATCGAGTTGTTTTTGCAACTCGTCATTGATGCGGAGGCTGACTGGAATGCCAGGATCGTCGGAAGGTTTTCGTCCCATAATTAACAAACGTTAAGTGTATGGTAAAAAAATACAAATAATATTTGACCGAATAGACGTAGCGCAATAATCTACGTTTATGGCAAAGACAAAAAGTCCCGATCCGATGTCTCTGAGATTACCGCCCGAGCTTGCGAAAGAGCTCGATGCGGCGGCAGAGGAAACCCACCTGAGCCGCTCAGACCTGGCGCGGTTGAGTATTGAGCGCGGCTTGAAGGTGCTCTTGGCACAATTGCGCTCTAGCCCGCCTGCGGACGCTGCCGCTGCTTAACCCATCGCACCTGCTGATTTTATGAGCGATAACACGACAACCACGACGGGCCTGATGCAGGCGTTTGATTTTGAAGAAAACGCAGTGCGCGTGCATCTGGTGAATGAGGCGCCATGGTTCGTAGCTGCTGATGTTTGCAAGGTGTTGGAACTTTTGAACCCACGGCAAGCAATTACAGGCCTGGATGAAGACGAAAAGATGACCGTCCAGAATGTGGACGGTCATTCTGGCCAGCGCGGCGGCGCTCAGTTCTTCAACCTCATCAGCGAATCCGGCTTGTACGCTTTGATCTTCAAATCGCGCAAGCCTGAGGCGAAGAAGTTCCGGCGCTGGGTGACTGGCGATGTGTTGCCTGCGATCCGCAAGGAGGGCGCCTACTCCCTGGCGAAGAAGGCGGCGCAGGAAAAGTGCGCGGCGCGGTTTGCGCGCTTGCGTCGTGAGCTGGCGAGCCGGGTGCGGCGGATCATTGATCGTGTGGATCATGTTTCGGACTCGGTGCTGAGCAACGGCCTGCCGATGGGCCGGGTGCGTGCCTGTCATCAACTGGGGCGGCTGCAGCTGGATGCGATCGGCAAGCTGATGGACCTGGAGGCGATGGGCACGCCGGCGCGGCTGAGCCATGATGGCACGCGGGTGATTGTGGAGCAGCCGGATGAGGCTGACGACGACTAGAATGATTTCCCCGCAAGGGGCAACGGCATTGCGGCGGGGCTCGGGAGGCTCTGGTCAATCATAACGCCGGGCCTGTAACCGCTCTAAAAGCAGGCCGCCAATTTCACGGACAACGGACAACGGACAACGGGAAACGATTCCCACTAACAACTGAATCGAGGCGAAGCGATGAAGAAAGAAGATAGAAGATCGAAGATCGGAGATGGGGTGCCTGAGGGCGCTGTGGTGATCACCATGGGTGAACTCCAGGAGGCCCTCGCGAACTGGCGCGAGGCGATGGATGCGGTGTTGGCTAAGGGTGTGCCGGTAGAAGATCTGCCGGTGCCTGAGGGGTACAAGATGGTGCAAAGTGATACCCCATCTCCCAGCTCCCATCTCCCATCTCCGGGCGTTAGCCCTTCTGCCGCTGCCCGCCTGCTATCCCTGGCGATTGATCCTGAGACTCCGCCGCCGCTGTTGGCGGATTTGATTGAGCCTTGCATGGCGCGGGCCTTATCGGAGCCGGGGACTTTCCTGGCTGAACTTTGCGCCTTTACCGGCGCGGTGATGTCGGCGCTGCCTCGGGATAGACTGATGAAGTGTCTCACGAGCATTGGCGACGTGGGTAACACGGAGTGGGATGTGATTCGGCGCAACGAGATGGCGGCGGTGATCCCGTTTGTGATCGCTTGTGTGGCCTCGCAACGGGCTGAGGATGCCAAGGTGGACGGGAGGGCTGGAGTATGAACACTATCGGACCTATGGCCTCGGCGAGATCGGGGGATACCCATGCAACGACTTCGTTTGGTCGGTCTCTGCAAAAGGCGAAGTTGATCGAGTCCACGATCTTTGAGGGTATCACACCACGCGAGAGAATCCAGGTGGCTGAGATGCTGTTATCCTCGGCGATTGTGAAGATGTACGGCAAGGGCTGGAGAGGTGAGATCCAGTACTCGAAGTATCGGATGGCGAAGCGCCTGGATCGGTTTGAGACGGTGCAAAAAGAAAAGCAGGCGGTGCCGACGATGGGGTTGCGCATGGAAAGGGGTGGAGCGTGAAGATCCAAGATGGCAAGATCCAAGATGGAAGATCTGCTACCAACCGGGCTCGAGTAAGGGCGATGCGCCGGGCGGCGATGGCGGAATGCCGACAGCTGATGGCGCAAGATCTGGCGGTGTATCAAGAGATCCTGCATCAGGGCCTGCGCGATCCGTACGGCGAGCATTTGAAGGGCAAGAGAACCAACAACCGGAAAGGAAAGGTAAGATCATGAGTGCTGATATTGCGATGATTGTGGTGATCATTATCGGGGTGAGCTTAGTGGGCCTGGCGCTATGTTGGTTGTGGCGGGCGTTTCTGGCGGTGTTTTGTCCGGCGGAAAACGAGAGGGTGCGACGGCCTGCGAGGGTTGTGTATTACAGCCTCTATTGTGATACACGCAAACTGTGGCTGGCCAGCACACTGAGCGGTCGCTGGTACTGGCAAGATGATATTGCTAAAGCCGAGCATTTTAGCCGGTGGAACCTGCTGGCATGGTGTCTCATACAGCACGATGCGAGCTGCCATGGGCGCACGGCGCATCGCATGCCTGTGAAGGATGTGATGGTATGCGATTCATGCCTGGGGCTGCAGGTGAAGCGATTGTACGCGACGGGCGGCAAGGTGCTGACCGAGGTGCCGTGCAAAGTATGCCATGGAAAGGGTGAGGTGGAGGCGCGATGAGCGATCAGCCTTTGACCTTTGCTGAGTTGGCGGAGCATTTTCGAGTGAGCCCGCGTCATGCGCGGCGCATTGCCAAAAAGCTGGCGCTCTCTGTAATGGATCTGGGGCATCGCACCAAACGCATCCGCCCTGCTGACCTGGATCGAGCGGAGCAACGGGCGGCTGACGCTGGGCAAACGCTGGAGCGCAAGCCGCGCAAGAAGTACACGAAGAAGGGATAAGGGATAAGAGAAAAGAGAAAAGGGATGAGTGATTATGAGTGATACAATTGAACCTGGATCAACTTTGACGATGACTTCGCATTCGGGGCGGGTCTCGGGCCAGATCATCATGCCGTTGGCTGCTGGTGAGCGGGCGATGATCGTGGGGGATGCTGAGCAACTGGCCCCGACGTTTTTGCAGGCTACTATCTATTTGATGGCGCGAGCGGCTGAGCGGCGCGGGGAGCTTGGGAATGATCGGGCCGATCCGACTGATGCGACCGATCTCAGGGAGGGCGCTGGGCTGTGATTGCTGCCTCCCAAGCTTGCATGGATCCGGCTGTTTTGGCTGCGCATGGCGAGAAGATCCGTGAGGCCTTGGCAACTAATCGCCGGGAGTGGCGCGAATTTGGTGGCTCCTGGCAGGCGTTCTGCCGGCTCAAGGCGGGTGATACGCGGGTGCTGAGGACTGGGACTGAGGATGATCAGAATGAAGGGGGCGCGAATCATGAATCCTGAAATCGAATATCGAGTACCAAAGGGCGCTGTTGAGGCCCAAGATTACGCACTTGCAACACCTCGTAAAAATGATGGTGTAATACCCAGTATTGCAGGCACTAGAAACCAATCAGCGAAGCAGCGGGCTTTGATCCAGGCGGATGCTGATGAACTTGATCGCATGAACCGCGAGGCGCGGGCTCGATTACTGGGAGAACCTCTGGACTTTGTAATGCCGATTGAGGTGCATGATGGTGTGATGTTTCATGAGGAGGCGGAAGACTTGAAGACACCAGACACAAGAATTGAGCCTGAGCCTGAGCCTCAGCCGCCAGTGCGAACGGGCCAGGCATCGAAGCGGGCGAGTCCTGCGTTGTTGGCTTTGGTCAAGGGTGAGGGGCGGCCTTTTGGCTGGGCTTCGGCATTTGAAACGGTGGCGGCGATTTCGCATCATCAGGCATTTTCGCTCTGCAAAGGCCAGCCAGTTTACCTTAGCCCTGCTGATGAAGAGCGGGTGATCAATGCGATTAACTATGGCTGGGTGGATAGTGAATGGGTGCGGCGTAAGGCTTTGAGCCAGACGGGCAAATCTAGGGCAGGGCGAGCGGTGCGGGTAAATAGCCCAGTGGCGCGCCAGCTTAAAGTGCTGCCTACGCCAGTGCCAGTTGATTTACCGAAGACTGACCTTAGTGACCGGGTTGACCGTATTGAGGGGCTGCTGGTGGATCTGGAATTGTTGTTGAAAGCTTTCATGGAGGGTAAGGCCTGATGAAGCCGCGAGTTGAAATGCTGGCTTTGTTACGGCTGTCGCGGGCGCTGATGGCGTTGCGTGCCAGGTGGTATTCGCGCGGCGGCCGTGACTATGCTGCGAACGGGTTTATACGGTGTATCATTGGTGACATTATTGACCTGAAGGACCTTTATTTGCGGTATTCGGCTGAGCGACGCCTGATACTGGCTGGTATGATGACAGTGTATCATGCGATTGAAACGCTGGGTGCGCGCCAGCGATTGGAAAGGATTTGTGGCCATGACTGAGGCTGTGCATCCGCGATCGGTGGAGGCGCTGAAGCGCATTGCTGCGCGGGCTCGGGCCCGAGTGGATGCGGCGAGGATGCAGCGTAACGCGATTCGGTCGCTGCTGGCTCGTGTTTCGGTGGTGCTGCCGTCGGTGGCTGATGAGATGCGCAATGCGCTGGCGGGCTTGCAGATCGAGCACGTAAGCCTCTTGAGTGACCTGAATGAGATCACTTCGGAGTTCAGCGGTAGCGCGGCTCCTGTGGCTGCGGTGCTGGCATTGGAAAGCATTGATCAGACGGATCTGACGGATCGGACGGATCTTTTGCCGCTTCGCTATTCAGGCAAGGACCTGGCGAGTGGGGTGAGTATTTACCATGGGGAGGGACAGGACTGAGATGACGGCTGATGACCACATGCGGCGGATTGACGGGGTGCTGGACGCGGCTTACCAGCGGCTGGGGATGCCGGCACCGCCGACGCGTAACGGGCGTCCGGTACGGGCGATGATGCTGGAGGAACTGCCGCCCCGGGATGATGAGGAGTTTATCATTTGGCTGGAGGCTTGGCGGGCGATGATGAAGATTTTGTTTCACGAGGGGGCGCATCCTGAGCGGGTCATCAAGCGGTTGTTCGCTTTCACTTGGGCGGTGGACCGGGAGCAGTTGGCGAACATGACGCAGACTGACTTGGCGCTGATGTTCCAGGAGACACGGGCTGCGGTATCACACCGCATCAACCTGCTTTTCAGCGATTACCTGAAGGCAAACAAATTCAAATGCACGCGGGTCTCAGGCCAGAAGAGCGAGACGGCGAGAACGATTTCGGCCGCAAAGGCGAAGAACAACAAGAACCGAAAAGCGGGGCGCAAGAAGGGCGACCGCAAACCTTAGACATCGACATTGCTATCCTTATTATGAGCACGAAGACACTGATAACTTCCACTGGTGCAAGCGCCAGTGGCACGCCGGCGAAGATTACTTTCTTACGCCATGATGCACTGCATGTGAGCCCGACGAATCCAAGGAAGCATTTTGCGCCTGGTCCGCTGGCTGAATTGGCGGGGAACATCACGAAGCTGGGGGTGCAGAGTCCGCTGCATGTGCGGGTATCGAAGACGCAAGACGGACTGCATGAGATCATTGCGGGGGAGCGGCGCTGGCGTGGGACTGAGCTGGCGATGGAGTCGGTTCAGGAGCAGACGGATGCGGCGGAGATTATTGGCCGGCTGATGTTTTTGCCAACGATCGTGGTGGACTGGGATGATGACACGGTGATCGAGTTCCAACTGATTGAGAACCTGCAGCGTGAGGACTTGACGCCGCTTGAGGAGGCTGATGGTTATCAGGCTTTGGTATTGCGTGGCCACACTCCGGAGCAGATTGCGGAGAAGATCGGGCGTGAGGTGGCGAAGGTGTACAAGGCGCTGAAGTGGGCGCGGTTGCCGGCGCTGGCGCGGGAGTTGTTTGATGCGGGTTTCATGAGCAAGGATCATGCGACGCTGATTGCGCGGATCCCTGATGAATGGGAGCGGCGCCGTGCGACGCTGGTGTTGATCGTATTCCCTGATGACGGGGCCTTCGAAGGGGAGGTGGATATTCTTATGGGCGAGAAGGATGCGCGGTCGTGCCTGGTGGATGAGCCGGGGGCGATTGAGCCGATGTCGCGAGCGCGGGCTCGTGAGTGTGTGCAGCGTGAGTTCATGGTGTCGCTAGCGGGCGTGACGTTTGCGCTTGATGATGCTGAGCTGGTGCCTGTGGAGGTGGATGGGCAGGGGGAACGGTGCGGCGGTGGTGCTTGTACTGACTGTCCGTTTTTGACGGGTAACAATCCGATGTTTGCGGATGAGTTGATGGCATCCACAGCGCAGGGTAATCGCTCTGGCCTGCAGCCGAATGTGTGCACGAAGCCGAGCTGCAAGAAGGCGAAGACGCTGGCGCAGTGGGAGCGGGATGCGGCGAAGGCGCGGGCTGATGGCCTGAAGGTGCTGGAGGGGAAGGCTGCTGAGAAGCTGTTTAACAGCTACGGCTCGAACGATCTGCAGTACGGATCGAAGTTCGTGGATCTGGAAGCGAAGCCGGATTACACGCTGGTAGGCAATGCGAATGAGAGCAAGGCGAAGCCTTGGGAGAAGCTGCTCAAAGGGGCTGAGGTGCCTGTGATCGTGGCGCAAGATCCGAGCGGTCGCACGCGTCGCCTCGTGGAACGGACGGTGGCTGTGATGGCGGTGAATGAGGCTGCGAAGGCGGCGAGTAAGGAGAGTCCGTTTGCGAATGCGACGAAGGCTTCGCTACGGCCTGACGGGGAACGGGAGGTGATGAAGAAGCAGGCTGAACAGAAGAAGCTGGATCAGCGTGCTTACCAACTGGCGCTGCTGGGCCTGAGCACAGTGATGAGTGAGCGCGGCCTGGGTGTGGATGACTGGTGGGTGATCGTGAAGATTGCTGTGCATGACGCTGGCATGGACGGGATCCGCATGATTGCGGGTGCGATGGATATCAAGCCTGAGAAGCCGAAGAAGGGTCCGTTGGACCAAGGGCACTACGCGGCGGCGGTGATCGAGGCGCTGGAAGTGACGGGTGCGACGTTGCCGCAGTTGCAGGCAATGGTGGTGGTGTGCAATCTGGCTCGGGGTGCCTGGCGCTTGCTATCGTGTGATACGCTGAAAAAGCTGTGCGGTCACTTTGAGGTGTCGCTGGCGGCGGTGAAGGCGCAGGCGAGGGATGAGGGGAAGAAGCCTGGGAAGAAAGGGAAAAGGGATAAGGGGAAAGAGAAAAGTGGTATGAAGCCTGAGGCTGACCTTGCGCCTGTGGCTGAGCGGGACGGGCTTGATGCGACGATCATGGCGAATGAGGCGCTGGGGATTGCGGCAGTGCTGGAGAGCGGAAAGAAGCCTGGGAAGAAAGGGAAAAGGGATAAGGGGAAAGAGAAAAGTGGGCGTGCTGATGAAGCACCTGCCCCTGAGGTTGTGTACACGGATGTTCCCATGAAGGATCGTGTGCGGGAGTACCTGGCTGAGCATCCCGGCCATGGCGTGGGCTCTGTGATGGATGAGTTTGCCATCAACCTTGATGAGGCCGCTGCGATTGTGGACGCGTTGATCGATGAGAAGGCGGCCGCGATCCCTGGGGCTGTCGTGCCTGTGAGTAATTTGTTTGAGTCGCCGGGGCGGAAGGCTGTGGCGAAGAAGGTCGCTGAGGTGGAAGCGAAGAAGCGGGCTTCGAAGAAGGGTAAGTAATCAGTGAGTAGTGAGGAGTGATACAGATTATGAACGGAACTAAAATTCAGTGGTGCGACGACACATTTAATCCGTGGATCGGCTGCACGAAGGTCTCAGATGGCTGCAAGCTTTGCTATGCGGAGCGGCGTGACAAGCGGTTCATCAAAGGACAGGCTGAGGCTCCGCACTGGGGGGCGGGCGCGCCTCGGGTGCTGACATCGGATGCGAACTGGAAAGAGCCGCTGAAGTGGAACAAGGAGGCGCTTGCGAGTGGGACTCGCAGGCGGGTGTTTTGCGCGAGCCTGGCTGATGTGTTTGATCCTGAGGTGCCGACCGGCTGGCGGCAGCGTTTGCTAGCGCTGATCGATGCGACACCCAATCTTGACTGGCTGCTACTGACGAAGCGGCCGCAGTGGATTCCCACTTTGATGGATGAGGCGATGTCTGGGAATTTTGAGCCTGACAAGACGTTTGCAGTTCACATGCCGAATGTGTGGCTGGGGACTACGGTGGAGAATCAAGACGTGTCTGTACCGCGTATTCGCGCTTTGCTGGATATTAATGCAAAGGTGCGTTTCTTGAGCTGTGAGCCGCTATTAGGCCCGCTTGATTTGCAGGCGCTGCAGCTTGTGCCAGGATATCCGTTGTTTCGGTTTTGGCCGCTGACGGGTGCTTACATTGACGAAGGCATGGATGAACCCTACACGCGGCCTAATGCGCAGCGCATCAACTGGGTGATCGCTGGTGGTGAGAGCGGCCCCGGGTGCCGTGCTGCTGAGGAGCAGTGGTTTGTATCACTGCGTAACCAGTGCGCGGCGGCGAAGGTGCCATTTTTCATGAAGCAAATGGGCGGGCACCCGAACAAGCGCGGGGCGCTGGAGGATCTGCCTGAGGGGCTGCAGGTGCGTGAGTTCCCGTTTGAGCGGCCTGAATAGATCGGACGGATCTGACTGATTGGACAGATCGAATGGTACTGAATAGGAAGTGATATACACTGATGGCTAGACCTACCTTGATCGAGCGTGCCATGCGGTACGTGGATGCTATCCCTGGCGCTGTGAGCGGCAGTGGTGGCCACAATGCTACCTTTGCGGTGGCTTGTGCGCTCGTGAAGGGGTTTAACCTGAGCAGCGATCAGGCGATGGCGCTGCTGCAGCGCTGGAATGGGAAGTGTGATCCGCATTGGTCTGACAAGGATCTGCTGCACAAGGTGACGCAGGCGAACTCGTCGCCGGATGATCAGCCGCGGGGCTATCTGGCGGGGGCTGGCAGGCATGAGACGGGTGAGTTGCCGGCGTCATCTGCGCGGCCGCTGCCAAAGCCGAAACCGAAGCCGGTGTATGATCCTGAGCTGCTCTCTCGGATGGCGGCAAAGGTAGGCCAAAAGGTTGACCTGGTGTACCTGGCTAATCGTAGTGCGGTGGATCCGGCGACGGTGACGATCGACGGCTTTCTGCGGGCGGTGGTGCCTGCGGAGGGTAAGGTGCTGATCTTTAACCAGATCAATGCGCAGGGTGCGCAGGTGACGCAGGGTGAGGCGCTGTGGCCTGATGATGAGGCTCCCTGGACGGGCAAGGGTGGCGTGTGGTGGTTGCCTCAGCCTGTGGACGGGGTTTACCGGATTCAGCCTGACGTGAACAAGGACGGGAAGCCGAAGACATCGAGGCGGGCTGGCAATTGCTGCCAATCGTTTCCGTACCTGGTGATCGAATCGGATGAGGCGCCGGTGCTGGAATGGATGGCGGTGCTGGTGCAACTGCCGCTGCGGATCGTGGCGATATACACTTCGGGGGGGCGCTCGGTGCATGCGCTGGTGCGGATCGATGCGACGACGAAGGGGCATTGGGACGTGTTGGTGAAGGGTGATGATTTGTCACCTGAGGCGGCGGGAATGGCGGCTGGAATGAAGGCGCTGATACTGAATGGCGCGGACAAGGGGGTGCTATCGGCGGTGCGCTTGACGCGGCTACCGGGTGCCTATCGTGAGGGTAAAATGAAAAAACTGGAGGATGGCAGGATGGTGTATCAAAAATTCGACAAACCGATATTGCAAAAGCTGTTGTATTTGAATCCTGGTGCGGACGGGCGGCCGATCTGCGAGCTGATGGCGCGGCGTGATGTGATCGAGTGCTGGTACGCAGAGGCGGATGCGCTGCGCATGGATGCCTCGCAAGAGGAGAAGTATCGTGTGATGGATGGTATGGCCTACTATGCGCCTGTGAGCGAGACGATGCGCCGGGCGTTGCGTGCCTTGCGCGGAGGGCTGGCTGCTGTCGTATGAGTGAGCCTAATGCTACTCCTGATCAGGTGGTGGAGATTAACCGCTGGGCTCGCACTGAGGTGGGGGTGCAGACGGAGGCACCGCCGCCGGAGCCGCCTCCTGAGCCGGAGAAGCCAACGGAGAAGCCGCGCATCAAGCTGCCTGGGCCTGGTGTGCAGGTGAGTGAGTTTGCTCGCGAATGTGCGATGGCTTTCAATGCGGGCGACTGTGTTTTTCGAAAGGATGGTGTGCCGGTGATGATCGACCCTGAGACGGGTGCGATCATGGCTATTAACGAGCATGACTTTGGGACGCTGCTGGAACGGTGTGCGGTGACTTATGTTGAGCGTAAAATCGGTGAGGATGACGATGGCAAGCCAATCGTGAAGAAGGCTGTGCAGACGTGTCCACCTGTGGCTGCGAAGATGACGATCAGGGCGCGCTCTTTCTGGATGGCGTTGCGGAAGCTTGAGCGTGTGGCGATGGCACGGCAACCGATCCAGCGGGCGAATGGTGTGGTGGAACTGCTCGAGCACGGGTACGACGATGAGAGCGGGGTGTTCACGCTGGACTGTGGCGTGGTGGTGGATGAGCGCTGGATCAAGCGTGATGAGGCGACGGGTAAGATTGACGCGAGTGAGGCGGCATTTGCGCTGAGGACGTTTTTGGGTGAGTTCCCAATGGTGTCGTCGCTGGACCTGGCGGTGCAGATTTGCTCAATGGTGTCATTTTATGCGGCGCTGCTTTTACCGACGAATGTGAGCCGGCTGGGCTGGTTCTTGAAAGCGAACAAGCATGGCTCTGGGAAGACGCTGCTGGCTAAGATCACGGTGATACCGGTAATGGGGAAGGCGATCGTGATGCCGTACCCATCGGAGGAAGATGAGCTGCGGAAGATCTTGGACGCGACGGCTATCGGGGGAAAGAGTTACATCATCCTGGATGATATCACGGGTCACTTGAAATCGGGTGAGCTGAATGCTTTCATGACGGCGTCGTATTGGGGCGGTCGCAAGATGCACACGCAGACTCAATTTGAGGCCACTCGGCAAGCGGTTGTGTTTCTATCGGGTCATGAAGTGACGCTGAGCCCTGACATTGGGCGTCGAGTGCTGGAGTGTCGCTTGCATGTGGAGCAGGCTGATACGGGGAAGCACAAGGTGAATAATCCTGTGGACGATGGTTATCTCTCGAAGCCGGCGGTGAGATCTGATATCTGCTCGGCGCTGTGGGCGATGGTGCTGGCCTGGCATGAGAGCGGGCGGCCGCTGACATTTGAGCGGGACGGGAAGAAGGTTGAACCGAACGTGAAGGGTGGCTTCCAAGACTGGTGCAAGGTTTACGGGGGAATCGTGATGCACGCTGGGTTTGATGATCCGTGTGGGGAGCGGCCTGATGATGACACGTCGGACCCTGAGTACGATGATTGGCTTGTGTTGATGAAGCATCTGCATGCTCAATTTGGACCTGAGGATAAGTTGATGGAGTTCAAGTTTGCTGAGCTGATCGAGTACTGCCTTGAGCTGAATGCTTTTGCATGGGCGATCTCTGGTCAATGGAAGTCTGATAAGGACACGAAGGAACGCTGGTATGAGGCGGACAAGAAGAGTGAGGGCAGGATGAGCCGGTTGTTTAACGAGAAGTATAACAACACGAGCGTGGATCTGCCTGATGGTAAGCGGCTGAAATTCGGCGCTGCCGGCAAGAACCGGCATAAGCGGTACCAGGTGGTGCTAGGTCTCAAGAAGGCGTAGGACAGGCCACGGCTAGACGGTAGGGCCTGGTGCATGCACCAGTGGCAAGGGGCGTCCGTAGAGGCTGCTCCTGGGCCCAGGAGCGCCCCCTTGGCACAACCGATCAAGGCGACCCTCTGCCGGCGACGCGCGCGGCCGTAGAGGCTGCTGGTGGCCACGTGGCCACTCCCTTGGCACAACCGATCAAGGCGACCCTCTGCCGGCGATGTGCGTGGCCGTAGAGAGGTGCACACCCCGGCAGAGGTCGGTGCACCGTCTCGCGCTCTGACTGTATCCTCGAGGCCGTGCTACGCCCACGTGCGCGGCCTCTGTCGCCGCTCTCGCGCTCTAAATGTGGGGTTAACCGTGCAGAGGTGCGCCGGGGTCTACAGAGAGGTGATAAGCATCAGCGCTCACGCGCTCTGCCTTGGTACGCCAAGGATTGTAGGTTGCTGGCTTCTGAGTGATAGCATAGGTGGGTATAGGTGTAGAGGGGTATTTAGTTTTGAACTCTGAGGGGTCCCAAGGGAAAGTGGCTTTGGGCTATGCCTGGCAGCGCAAAAGCGCAAGGGTTTGGCGCTGCGGGTGCGTTTTAGCCTCTCAGAAGTGAGAGAAGGCCCCGGGGTAAGGAATCTTTTAGACCCTCTGGCCCCCTCATTCGGGTAAAGCGTCC
>Ga0209829_10001844_pt1 | contig 16701 bp, 15 predicted proteins | sample C_140205_EF_Meta_FD_187311 | JGI IMG/M metagenome (GOLD analysis project Ga0209829, IMG submission 187311) | Freshwater microbial communities from Lake Croche, Canada to study carbon cycling - C_140205_EF_MetaG (SPAdes) (version 2) | ecosystem: Environmental > Aquatic > Freshwater > Lake...
AACATCTGGTAAAAATCCCATATCAGCCATTTGATCTGCTTCATCTAAAACTGTTATTGAAATATCATCTAGTCGAATATGTTTCTTTTGAATTAAATCGATTAACCGCCCGGGGGTGGCAACCACAATTGGTACACCTCTTTTAAGCGCTTGAATCTGTTTTGAGTAAGAAAGACCGCCAGCAACAACTTGTGAGTTTAAATTAACTGTTCGCGACAATGGCGCGATTACATCGCTAATCTGCATTGCTAGCTCTCTAGTTGGTGATAAAACTAAAGCAAGTGGCTTCATTGGCGCAGCTGTTCTTCCAGCCAACCGGGTCATAAGGGCTAGACCGAAAGCTAAGGTTTTACCAGAACCGGTTTGGCCTCTACCTAAAATATCTTTACCAGCGATTGCATCGGGCAATGTGGCTTTCTGAATCGGGAATGGGTTTTCAATACCGGCAGTGTGTAGTGCTTTGATCAGCGCAGGATTAACACCTAAATCTTTAAATGACATAAATCAACCTAACAAGACATGATGCGCGCCTTGTTGATGATTAGAGATTAAGACTCGCAAAGAACCTGCGATATGCAGGTTGCTGGAATTAGACACGATATTTTACCGTACTTTTACAAACTTAATTACTACTTATAAACCCATCAATGAGGCTTGTTTGTCAAAATTAGGCACTTTCTGTCTGACTTCATCAAATGTGCCTATACATATTATTTTTCCTTCTTCCATGTAAACAACTTTATCAGCATTCTTTACAGTAGAAAGTCTGTGAGCAATTAATAAAACTGTAATTTCTCCGCGCATCTCATTAATTGAATCCGAAATATCGGACTCGGACTGACCATCAAGCGAGCTTGTTGCTTCATCTAGTACCAATAACTTAGGTTTTGTAATTAGCGCTCTGGCTATTCCAAGTCTTTGCCGTTGTCCACCGCTTAAATTTGATCCTCGTTCGCCCACATGTGTATCTACGCCTTTACTTAAAGATAAAACAAAATCTTGCAAATGAGCGATTCTTAATGCGTTTTGAATTAAGTCGTCACCTACTTCGTCTTGAGAGTAACCTAGTACTAAATTTTCTTTGATACTTCCATTCGAAATCATTACGTCCTGAGGTACGTAAGCAATTGCTCCTGGCCATTTATTAATTGCCTCCATAGGGTCAAGCGAAGATATTTTAATGCTTCCAGTTTTTGGTATAATTACACCAAGTATCACATCCACTAGTGTTGTTTTGCCCGCTCCAGATGGTCCAACTATTGCTGTTAATTCTCCCTTTTTAATACTTAAATTAATGTTATTTAAAGCGGGGTTAGCTTTATTGGGATATATAAAAGTGATTCCCAGTAATTCGATATTCGGATAAAAAGATTTATGTTCTGATTGAAAAATGCTTTCTTTAGAGTGGTCGGAAAATTTACTAAGTGACTCAATTAACTCAAGTGTGGGTACTGCGCTTCCTGAAGCAATTCTAATTTGAATAGCGTTAGATTGCATTCTTAAAATTGCTGGAGCTAATCTTGACGCAGCAGCCATAAATACAGCCAGTGTCGAAATTGCTCTAGTGGCATCTTGCAATAAAAATTGTGCTCCGCAAATCACTAGAGACCCTAATATTACGCCAGACTCAATTACATATTTACTTATGTTTGGCATAAAAGAGTATTCTGCTTGAATATCGGCTAATTCTAACCTTGCATTAATTATTTGAGTTGAATAGAAACTCCTTCTATTCTTAACAACAAGCTCTCTGTATGAATTTAGCACTTCTAAGATTTTTTCACTGCTCTTGATTCCGATGCGTGCATTTTCTTTACCTAGCCACTGCGCACGCATAGTCATACTTTTATATAGTAACAATGCAATAATGCCAAAAAAAACTATCGTGATTAATGCCACGGTACTATCTAATACAAAAAGCCCACTAAGAATAATAACCAAAAGTGAAAAATCAGCAATAATAGTTAGTGCTGCTCCAATAACCCCAAGTGTTATTGTTGATACTCCAATAGTAAGTGCATACAGTATTTCTTGGTTTGATCGTTCTTGCACCTTTAGTAATGGTTGGGCAAGCAATTTTGCAGTTAACACTCCAGTTATTTTCGCGGCTCTTCTACTAAGAAAAAATAAAATTCTTTTGCTTATCACTACCGATACGACTGTTCTAAAGACAAATATAAGTGCCGCAAATAATCCAAGTATTGCAACTTGTTTTTGAAATATAAAATTATTTATATGCAATAATTCAAGAGCATAATTAACACGATTGCCCGGTTTTTCAGACTTAATACCATTAACTGCGAGTGCCCCAACTAAACCAATAAGCGCTACGCCAATTAGGTCGAGTATGCCAAGTAATGATTGAAGTATAGAAGCTATTAATATTTTCTTTCTGTCTTGAGAATCCAAAACTTTCAATGATCGGGATAAAGTTGATTGCCTAATTTTAATTTGAATATTTTTAAAAAAAAGCATTTTATATATTTTTAGATTGCAAGTCTGAGTATAAAGAATTCCAAAACTTGTGCTGCTTGACTGTAGAAATTATAAAATTAATAACCCTTGTTGATGTATCTGGTATTAGATACTCTTTTGGAACTACTAATGCCTTGTTTGAATTCAAAACAATTTCGATAACTTCAATAATATCGATTGGGTTTGTACCAGACATTACGATTGATCCAGATTCAAGGGCTTCCGGTCTTTCCATTGAATCTCGAATAGTAATAGCTTTAAATCCTAAAATACTTGATTCCTCACTAATCGTGCCGCTATCAGATAAAACTACTAAAGCATTTTTTTGAAGTTTATTATAGTCTGTAAAATTAAATGGGTCATGAAATAATATATTTTTGCTACTACTAATCCCATTTTTAATAATTTGTTTTTTTACTCTAGGATGAGTTGAAATTAACACTGGGTAATTATATTTTTTGGCAACAAGATCTAACATTTCTAGGAAAGCATTAAACCTACTTTTAAAATCGATATTTTCTTGCCGATGAGCACTTACTAGAATGTATTTTTGTTTTTCAAGGTGCAATTCATTTAAAATATTTGAACTGTCTATTTTATTTCTATGAACTTCTAAAACTTCATACAAGGGTGAACCAATTAATCCTATTTTCCTTGGATGAATCCCCTCAGAAATTAAATTGTTCCTGGCCAACTCTGTATAAACGAGATTAAAATCAGAAGTGTGGTCCACTATTTTACGATTAATTTCTTCGGGAACATTTTGATCAAAAGATCTATTGCCAGCTTCTAAGTGATATACAGGTATACCTTTTCTTTTAGCAATAATTGAAGCCAGTGCCGAGTTAGTGTCTCCTAAAATTACAACAGCGTCTGGAGTATTTGTGTTTAATTCACTCTCAATTTCTGTAAATAGAACTCCCAAAAACCCACCAAGGGTTTTATGGTCCCCACCAAAATATAAATCAGGATTTCTTAAGCCTAGATCACTGAAAAAAATATCTTTTAAAAGTGGATCTGGGTTCTGGCCTGTGTGAATTAATCTGTGTTTAAAAAAAATATCAAATTTCTTAATAATTTCCGACATTCTGATTATTTCAGGACGTGTCCCAACTATGGTTGTAATTTTTATTTTTTTCATGAATTTATTTTATTTTTGTAAGTAATAAACTCAGGTAGATTTGAAATTAAATTAACCGCACCTTCTAAATCCAATTGATTTGTATTGCTAGAAGTATAAGGTTCTGGTGGAGTAATTATTTCTTGACCTTTTTCGAAATAGATCTGATAGTCTAAATTTCTTGAATCTATTGGAGACCTATAATATTTTTCTGTTTCATTTGCTCTGGATCGCTCTTCGGATGAAAGTAAAGTTTCAGACATCTTTTCTCCATGTCTAATTCCAATTTTTCTAATTTCAACTTTTTTCTTAAAAATTTCTCCTAATGCTTGCACTAAAATTTCAACAGTACAGCCTGGAGCCTTCATCACAAATAAATCTCCTGAATTAGCATTTGTAAATGCATGTGCTACTAAATCTACTGAATCGCTTAGCGACATCATAAATCTGGTCATTTTTTCGTCAGTTACCGTTATTTTCTCCCCATTCATAATTTGATCTACAAACATTGGGATAACTGATCCTCGTGACATCATTACATTGCCATATCTTGTTACTGAAATCCTAGTTGTGGAATTTGGGTTATTTCTAGCGTATGACTGTGCTACTTTCTCCATTAACGCTTTTGTAATCCCCATAGCATTAATTGGATAAACTGCCTTATCTGTACTCAAACACACTAAACTTTTGATTTCAAATTTAAAACTAGCGCTTATCACATTGTCGCTACCTAAAACATTTGTTGCCGCTGCCTCCATTGGGAAAAACTCGCAAGAAGGTACCTGCTTTAGAGCTGCTGCATGGAAAACAAAATCTGAGCCCTTGATTACATTCTCTACGCTAACCAAGTCTCTAGTATCACCAATAAAAAACTTAACTCTTAAATCTTTTATTAAATTCCGTAAATTATCCTGCTTATTTTCATCCCTGCTAAAAACTCGTATTTCCTTAACCCCTGAGTTTAGTAAATGTCGTACCATTGTATTACCGAAAGAACCAGTACCACCCGTTACAGTTACTACTGAATTTAAAAAATTAGTGTGTGCTTGTGAATTGAAAGTATCAGAAACTTTAACACCCATGTTTTAACTCCAGTTCCAAGAATGGAATAATTATACCCCAATTTAAATATAACCTATAGTTTATTAAAATTAGATTTATGCTTGTTTCGTAATATCCAAGATGTTAGGCTAAAAAGATGTCTATTGCGAGTAAAAAATTTATTGGAGTATATCCCTCTGATTTAGATGACTCTTTTTTAGCATTTGCGCCTGAGTACTTGTGTCGGATCAGAAATATCGGTGAATTTGATTGGTTCGTGGATGATATTAAAGTATCGGATAAAGTAAATGATAATTTTATAAGCAAGTATGATTTTATCATCCAAGAGATTAATCAGATTATGCCGATATTTTGTAGACACTATGATGATCTTCCTAATTTAGAACTTCACAAGCGAAAAATACTTTTCACAATATTGAATTTAGCAGATTCATTAAGCAAATTAAATTTAACTTTTGTAATTTTTAAAACAAATTCGTCTCATCATATTGATTCGTTTATATGTGAAATGGCTTGTAGAATATTAAATATTAATCAAATTTTTTTATACTTAACTTTATTTCAAAAAGATAGATTGCTACCAATTATACAAAGGGATGGCATTGGCACTAGGAAGCCATTATTATTAAATATTTCAAATTTTTCTTTCCAAAATGAGATCAGTAATATCCACTCTGAATATAAGGCTAGTAACATATTTTTTAGCAGAAATAAAAGTTTCCTTTTTTTAGTTTGGAAAAGAATTAAAGCTGATGCCTTTAAGAGTCTAGTTCGAATTAAATATTTTATTTTTTCTAAAAAGGAAATTAACCCGTACACAATTCGTGGATGGACTTTTTTTACATTTATAAAATCCGTAGTTTCTTACAAAAAAGCGCAAATTTTTTTACAAGAATTAATTAAAAGTCAAAAATACTCAAATTTGGCATTAATTGATAAAAAAGCCTTTGTACTTTTTTTGCATTTTGAACCTGAAGCTACATCCTTTCCGGAGGGTGGTCCAGTCTATAATGTTTTGGATTTAGTGGCTAAAATAAAAAATTATAAATTTGGTGCTGAAATTATTATTAGGGAGCATCCTGTTATGGGGTATCTCGGTGAAAACGGACACTTTGCTCGATCCTCTATTGCTAGGAGTGTTGATTTTTATAAGCAGCTTATCGACTTGGGTTGTCACTTCGTTGATAGTGAATTTATTTTAGGTAAATTTCATATTCCTATTACCCTTACGGGCTCAATTGCACTCGAAAGGAGTTTGAGGGGGCAAAAAACTATTGTGCTTGGATATCCTTGGTTTAGAAATGTTCCTGGAACTTATACTCTTGAAGAATTTATTTCTCAAAATTCATTTGATAACAATGATAATGAAGAAGTGGCAAAATCCGCTTACATTTTTGTATCTAATATATTAAATTTTAACACACTATTTAACTATGACGTAATTAATTTTTATTCAATTAGGAATAAGACGGAGCCTGAAAAAATAGAATTCTGGTCTGAGCAAAAAATATTCCTTGAGAAATTATTGGAGTTAAGAACTAAAATCTAGTTATTCTAACCAATGAGAATATTCCTCGACCATATCATTTATACTTGGTATTTTCTTGTATCCGGCAATGCCCCAAAGTGACTTATTAAAGTCTGGATAAATCGTGCTAAGCCTCCTGTCAATCGGCTTTTCGGATTCCGTTTCAAATAAAATTAGATTATTGTTTTTAAAATTATTCAATAATATTTTTATTAAATTTAATTTAGACACTGAATCATTAGGAAGTAAATGGAAAGTTCCTGCAGTAAATATATTTTCAGTAATAATTGCTTCAATAATTTTTGCAAAATGCAATGTAGTTAATCCATTCCATAAATGATTATTAAATCCATTTACCTTGGCTCCGTTTACATGGCTTAAAACCCATTCAAGAAATTCGATTTTCGTATTTAGCTCTCTACCTATTAAAGAACACCTAAGTGTAATTAAGTTGCTATTGCTATGCTCACCTAAAACTTTTGAATACCCATAATAATCAACTGGGTCTTTAGTATCGCTTTCAATATAGTTACCTTTTGCGCCCGAATAAACACAATCTGTTGCAATTTGGATTACTTTAAAGTTTAGTTCGTTAGATAAATCAGTAAGTTGAATCGGAAATAGTGAATTAATTCTTATTAGATTATTAAATGATAATAAATAATTTTGATTAATTTTGTGCTTAATTAAGCCAGCACAATTTATAACATAATCAATATTTTTTAAATTCTGCCTTAATTCTTTTATGTCATTCTTTAAGATATCAAATTGAATTACCCGGTTACTTCCTCGATTTTTTCCGCTACTATTTATTTCAAGTATTTGGTGGTTTTTATCTGAAAAATACCTACAAACAGCCGACCCAAGCATTCCTTGTGTACCAATAATAGCTATCTTTGTCATCTCTTAATGGTAGGTTATTTTCATGCTTAAGTCCAAGTTATCAGTTATTACTGCTGTTTACAATGGATCAAAGTATATTGAAGAAACAATTAACTCGGTATTAAAATGTTGTTCTGGAATAGATTTCGAATACATAGTATTAAATGACGGTTCTACAGATGACACTCTGGAAATACTAAATAAATATAAAACTAGAATTCGGATTATTGATAAGTTTAATTCTGGTGAATCTGATTCAGTTTCAATGGGCTTCAAAGAAGCAAAAGGTGATCTATTGCTTGTTGTGAGTGCTGATGACCCATTGCTTACAGATAAACTTTTCATAGATATATTCGATATGTTTAATAAAAATAAGAATTTAATGGCTATTTATCCAGATTGGCAAATGATTGATGCTATTGGAAATGTAATTAAAATAATTGAAGTGCCTGACTACAGTGATGAGCTATTAATCGGAAGGTGTCTAACTTTGCCTGGCCCTGGGGTGATTTTTCGTAAATCTGCTGCATTAAAATTAAATGGAAGAAATCCGAAGTGGACTTTTGTTGGTGATTATGATTTTTGGTTACGTTTAAGTAGGCTTGGAGAGCTAAGGCATAGGCCAGAAGTATTAGCACAATGGCGACACCATCCTTTATCAACTTCGGTAAGTAAAAGAAGTTTAAAAATGGCACAAGAAAGAATTCAGGTGGTTGAGGAATTTATTGATAACTATGTAATACATAAAAAATTAAGACGAATGGCTTTAGGGAATGCTTACTACATGGCCTCACGAATATCGTATTTTGATAAAAATATACCTGCTAAAAAATATTTATTTTTATCATTTAAGTATAGAAGAAAATGGGTTGAGGAAGCAAGTCTGCATGAAATTATTTATATTTTTTTTCTGCCAATATCCAGATTATTTAATCCGTTCATAAATATTATTTTTAAAAAATTTGGTAGGTCTAATTATGGAACGTAAAAACATACTTATCATAGGGATGTTTGATAGTATTCATTTAGCAAGATGGTTGAAACAATTTGAAAATGAATGTGTTGATTTTACTCTTCTCCCCTCAAAAAAATACAAAAAAATAAACCCAGAATTAAATAAGTTAGTAAAGTCAAATAAACTAGCAAATTACTTTCTGGCTTGGCCATATAGTATAAATTTTTTATCAGGATACATGGATTTCACCTTGAATAAGATTGGATCGTTTTTAAGAACTAATTTTCGAAGAAATATACTGAGAAAAGTACTATTGAAATATAATTTTGAATTTGTGCATGCACTTGAAATACAAGGCGCTGGTTATCTTTATTCTGAATTACCTAAAGATATTATTGATCGAAATAAACTTATTTTGACTAATTGGGGAAGTGATATTTACTTTTTTTCAAAAGATAAAAATCACAATGAGAAAATATCAAATGCTGTGGCTATTGCTGCTTACTATTCTGCAGAGTGTGAACGTGATTATGATTTACTTAAAAACTACAATTTTACTGGCGTGGAACTGCCCTGTATTCCTAATGGTGGAGGGTTTAGTCTAGATGAAATAAATTCCGTTAAATCAGCTACATCAAGTAGAACCCTTATTCTCTGTAAAGGCTACGGTGGTATGTTCGGACAAGCACAGTTAGCCATACCAGCGATTACTAGCGCATTAATTAAATACAATTCCGTATCTGTATTTTTCTACTCTGTCACTTCAGATATAGAGCATTTAATAATTTTGCTACAAAATAAGTTTGGCAAAAGAGTTCATTATTCAACTGTATCTAGTCCATTAAGTAGAGAAAAATTACTTAATTTATTTTGCGAAGCTAGGGTATATATAGGATGCTCAAAAAGTGATGCAATAAGTACTTCTTTTCTTGAAGCTCTAGTTTGTGGAGCTTATCCGATACAAACAAACACGTCTTGTGCCAATGAGTGGATTTCTAAAGGCATTGCTGCAACATTAGTTGGATTAAGTGAGGCCGAATTGACTGAGACTCTAGATAAAGTTCTCGACGATAATAATTTAGTTGACTTTGCCCAAATTAGAAATGTAGAAATTGCAAGAAAGTTTTTAACTGATGAACATATAAAAAAAATAGCAAAAAAATTTTATAGTCTTAAATAATTATAACCTGACAATTGGTTTAATGGGCTTGTTTCGCTTGTAGAAAAGATTTGTATTTGAGACTGTGTTGCAGTTTTACCAATTAAACTAAATATGCTTAGTAATTCTTCTGTATATTCTCCAGAGAAATCAGTTTTTAAACTCCTGTAAAATGGCAAATATTGTTGTAATAAAAGTAATCCCTTTTGCTTAAAGCCATTAATATTTTTCCAATTTTTATAATACTTGTATTCACTCATTTTCTGTGGAATTTCAATACCGTGTATGTATATTGGATTGCAACCCAACAAAATTGCTAATATTAGAGAATTCACTGGGGCTGAAGTTGAAACATTAACTTTACAATTTCCGTTTGTGAAATCTGCTAACTTATCTTGAATTGTATCTCCTAAATTAAAATACCTTGATAACATACAACATGGTTCATCCGTATAAATATTACAATATTTTCCCCTAATATGTCTGTGATCGTACATAACTATATTATTAAATGCAAAAAGTTTCTTAAGTTCAGAAATTATTCGGTTTAGATTATTTTTTCCTGTTTCACTATTTGCACAAACGGAACTTATTAAAACTTTTGCGCGAGTGTTTTCTATAATTTTGTAGTGCTTTTTATCCCATGGTAGCGGAAACCAAGTATTTGAAGTTACCCAAAAGTTGTATGGGCCAAATTCTGGTGCCCTCCAGGGCATGTCGCCAATTCCTATTTTTATACCACTTAGGCGCATTTTTTTTGCGTTTTTAACACTAGGCGCAGAACCAAATATATGGGCAGGTTGTTGTTCAGTAAGTTTGTGGGTGTCAATTAGTTCGGTTAGTGTCATCATGCTATCTACTATAGTCGATTATTAATTAACCTCACCAATAACAAGCGTTTTCAATTAAATTTGCACCGATTGGGGTCTCATTATTTGTCGGTCGTGTCCAATAATTGTTTAAATATTTAGTAATCTCGGGACTTTTGTTCCATCTATTTCCCATAATTCCAAAAAAAAGTTGGAGTGCGCCTCCGCAATGAATTCCTATTTTTCCAATTCTCTTTGCGTATTCTGCTAAAGGATAGGAATACGATCCACAAGAAATTAAAGCGACATCAAAATCACGATTTTCAACCTCTAATTCCATTTTCCTTAAAAGTTCGAACCAGCTATTATTTGAAAAATCATATATACCAGAAGTCAGGGGTGCATTTATAGTTTGAATTGTAAAATCTGGGTAGTACACAGTTGGAAATACTTTTCTAATTATTTTGTGCTGTTTTAAAATAGTTTTTGAAAAAGGTGAAATTACTAGAACTTTCTTTTTGTCTAGGCTTTGTGACCATGGGTTTGTGGGTGTTTCAAATCTATAAGCATATTTCTCAACCCACGGTGCAGTAAATTCTTTATTTATAACCGTTATCTTTGAATTTTTTAGAGCAAAACTTTCTGGCCATGTAAATGCGAACCCCCAACCACCTAGTATGTCTGTATTTCTTAAAGCTTCTATATATTTCTGAACGAACTTTTCTGCTTCTAAGTTATTATTATAGAAGAATCCGGAATTTAACTGTGCTTCTTGTTTTCGTTTTTCGAGACTAGTTTTACTTTTCCATGATTTGTAAAAATGTTTTTCTCGAAAATACTCAGGAAACTGTTTAATGAACGCGCTCATAAATCTAGCCTCGGTACCGCCTAGTCTGCCAATTAAACATGGTTCTGCACTTTTGATTGCTAAAGAAATTAATTCGTCAGCGCTATATAAATCAATTACTTGCCGGATACCTTCATTTCGGCGCCAATCGGAAAGTGGGAAATGGGCTGAAATTTCGTGTCTAAAACCGTTTCGAGCTATTCGCATACTCAAATCATAATAAGATTTACACAAATATCCAATCAAAGAATTGAGGCTGGTTTTGAAACATAATTTAAGGATTATCTATAATTTCTTAATTTATATTTGTGCTAGGCCTAGTCTTCAAGTTCTTTTTGAAAAACTTTTTAGAGTACTTATAGGCTTTATGGGGTATATGAATTGGTCATCTGATTTTAAATTAACTGGTGAGAAAAAACTAATATTATTATTGAAAACCAATGGTATCCGATGTGTTCTAGATATAGGAGCAAACTCTGGTCAGTGGGCTCATATGGTTTTAAATGAGATTGAAACAAAAGTGATTTCATTTGAGCCGCAACTGGAAGCGTACAAGAAATTAGTTATACTTAAAGAAAATTATAAAGAAAAATTCTATTCATTCAACTTGGCACTTGGTAACTATTCTGGAAAAACGCAGATAAATGTCCATGGCAATTCCTCAGAACTTTCATTTATCAACCCACTTCTAAATAAAATGCCATTACTTGAAGGAAACATAGATCATATTGAAGAGATTGATATTGTAACTCTGGATAGCATTTATTTACAGAATCCAGTGCTACTAAATGAAGTTGATTTTATAAAGATTGATACTGAAGGACATGAATTAGATGTATTGCTAGGGGGGGAAGAATTTTTAGATGCCGTGAAGCCTAAATTTATTCAATTAGAAATTAATTGGCATCATATTTTTACAGAAACAACATTATATAAATTAAGTTGCATATTAGAAGACTATAAAGTTTTCAAAATACTACCTTCTGGAAGCGTTTTATACGAAGTAAACCCAAAACTGCCAGTTAATAATTTATTTCAATTATCAAATTTTTTGTTTGTTAGGAAAGATATAATATTTAAAATTGAATATTAGGTAGTGAATTAATTATTAAATATAAAATAATGCTTATGCTTCTATAATTTGCTTTAAATGCGATAAAATGTTTAATTCGGACCATTGATTTACGGTCTCGTCCTTCTCAAGCCATTTCGTGGTTTTTACCCTCCACAATGCATAGTCTATCTGTTTAGCTTTTTCTATAGCTGCCTTAATTGAGTCAATATCTGGTTCTGAGCTTACATAAATGTCTGCTGGGATATTAAATATCTGGGGATCAAGACCAACATAAATTGGAATACAACCAGCAATTAAAGCATCGAATAATTTCTCGGAAAAACAATCAAGTGAATTTTCTATTACAAGTGAGTATCTATATTTTGCCAGTGTAAAATGCTTATTTTCTACATGTCCCATTTGGATTTCAAATTTTCTAAAATAATTTGATATTCCTTTATATGATATCTTACTTGGAATTTTAATGAAATTTATTGCTTCGACTAACAACAACTTTAATTTTGATAAATTATTTATGTCCCAACCAAATCCAAATAAGTCTAAAGAATTTATCTGCTTAACACACTTACGCCGTAGCGAATACAACTCTTTCTCTCGTATGCTTAACAAATTACTCGCAATCATTACTATTCTTTCATTGTCGCGCGCAGTTTCAGGCATTTTATAATTCAAATTTTGTGGGCGGTTAGCTGAAAATGCATTACTATTTGTTTTTAAACCAATATCTATTATTTGATCAAATTTAACTAGGTGTTTTTTTTTATAACACTCCGGAAGCACAATTTTAGGCTCTCGTCTTATTAAAATATATTTAGATGCTTTAGAATTAAAATCTATTTTTGCTATATCAAAACTTAAATAATAGTCACAGTGTTCATTTTTTAACGCAATCTCCCAATTTAATTCTAGATTAAGTCTTATCTTTTCTTCAATCTGGTCATTGCTTTCGTACCTACTTTTAATTATTACTTTCTTTATTTCCATGTATTTTTCAATCTATGTTTTGGTTTAGCTAAAAATAACAACCTATAAATAATTGTGATTATTTTCCTGTTGTATTTCCTTACTATAACATTATTTGATTTAAAATAAACTTCCCAAATTTTATTGTTAATATTTGAATTTCTATTAATATTCTTTTGTGTTTTTTGTTTTGTTTTGGTTAAACCTTCGGCTGAAGTTAAGTTATTTAAGATATTTATAGTTCGATTCGCAGATAATTTCTTGTATTTACTTCTCAAAATTTTTGAAATATTTTTTTCGCTATAGCTCCAGTTTTCTATCATAAATTCTAAAACTAAGATCTCTAGCGCTTGCAATAAATCTCCTTTTGGTAAACGGATCGAAAGTGCCTGGAGTAGTTGATTAGCAAAATCAAATCTTTTGTTAGGTTGAATTAAGTTAAGTATTACTATAAATTCATTTGAATTGAATACTCTTATAAGACCTAAAAATGTTCCCACTACTCTTTCGCTATGATTCAAACCATGTGAATCACTATTTGGATTTTCGCGGTAGTACATTGTTTCTTTTTGTGAAACCATAAATTTCCCGTATGCGAGCATACGTAATGTGTGCTCAGTATCTGGAAAAGTTGTACTATGCACTGGAATTACAACTTTTTTGTATATTTCTGTCCGGTACGCACTAGAGGGGTCTGGGAAAGATTGAGCTTTAAGATTTTGTAAAAACTGGCCGGCTTGGTCCATATTTGAAGAAAACCATGTTGATCTCGGTTTTGAATTTAATACAGTTCCAGAATTTGATATTGAGCCCATTGTAGTTGAAACCCCTATGGTCAATTTATCCGATTTAGAGATTAATTCCAAAATCGTACTAACGTGATTCTTTTTGTAGTAATCGTCCTGCTGTAACCAGCAAAACCAAGGAGTTTTTATCCTGTTTAAATTCTTAAAAAGGCTGCCGTAAGCTCCGTAATTTATTTCATTTCTCACTAATGTAAATCTTTGTCCAAATATTTTTTTCCAATTACTTATTTTATCATAACTATTGTCCGTCGAAGAATTATCGATAACTAGTAGATTAAATTTTTGAGAATCTTGTGCTCGTAATTGTTCAAATAAGCTTTCTAGATATTGTTCTCCGTTATATACGCCTAAAAACAAAGTTATTTTTGGTAAATTAGATTTCATTTAAGAGCTCTCTTATATTTTGAAGGCAAGCCTCATTTGCTGTTAAAGATTTACTGGTTACAAGTTTCCACCAATCTATAGTTGAAACAATAGCCTCTTCTTGAGTCCATACATTTTGCCAACCTAATATCTTATTAGCTTTACCAGAGTTTAAGTTAAGAGTCTTTGATTCTAATGGACTATTATCACCATGATAATGAATTTCGTTTTTGTTTCCCCAAGCCTTGTTCGCAATTTCTACAACTTTTTTTACGTTTAAACTTTTAGAGTTTGGTGAGAAATTAAAAGCTTTTTCGTGATCATCACTTTGTAGGGAGAGAAGATAGCCGGCTAAAGGATCGAGGACGTGTTGCCATGGTCTAGTACTTTCTGGATTTCTTACTTCTAAGTTTGTATTGGAAATAAAAGATTTAATTAGATCAGGTAAAAGGCGATTATTTGATAAGTCCCCACCACCAATAACATTACCGGATCTAACTGAAGTGATTAAAGGTTTTTCGCTATTAAATGAAATTTGTTGCCATGCCCCTACCGCCGCTTCTGAACCAATTTTGCTCCAGCTGTATGGATCTTTCCCTCCTAACGAATCAGACTCTTTAAATCCTTTCTTTAAGAGTTTTTCTTTATATACTTTATCTGTTGTAGCAACTATGACTTTATTTAAGCTTTTTACATTGACCAATGCTTCTAAAATATTTACAGTTCCCATAACATTTATTTCAAAGGTTTCTCTCGGTTTATCATATGAATCTAGGACAAGTGATTGTGCGGCTAAGTGAATTGCGTATTTTGGCTTTATTTTATTTATTACTTTTGTAACCTTAACATAATCTCTTATGTCCATAAAGAACTCTCTATTTTTTACTTTTCTGTGCTTTTTTATAAGGCTATATAAAGAATTTTGCTGAGGTGGTAAAGAGATCCCTACCCACTCAATTTCAAGAGTGTCCAGCAATAATGTTAACCAGCTGCCTTTGAATCCAGTATGTCCAGTAACTAATATTGGTCCGTTGGAAGAGATTAATCTTGAAAATTTTGAATAAGACATGAGGTCAGTATAGGGTATTGGTACTTTTTAGTATTTAATTTTAAACAAATAATATCGTAATTAACGCGAGATCTAAAGAATTAATCTGCTTATTACCTCTTTCTACTCAAACAATTTTGGACTAGTGTATTATTATAAAATTATATAATTGATGGGATAAAATGAAAATTATCATTATTGCTGGTGGGCGTGGGACTAGAATTTCTGAAGAAACTGCAGACAAGCCTAAGCCAATGGTATTGATAAATGGAAAACCAATTCTTTGGCATTTAATGAATATATTCGCTTTGCAAGGATTTAATGACTTTATAATTTCAACCGGCTATAAAAGTGAAATCATAGAAGACTGGGTGTTGAACAATACGATTTTGGATTCAAATTCTAACAAAATGATTATTGATACCGTAAACACTGGAATCGATACACATACAAGTGGTCGTATATCTGAAGTTATGAATATTCATCAAGGCGAACGCGTAATCGCCACATATGGCGACGGATTGGCGAACGTTTCTATTAATAAATTAATTGCATTCCATACTGCACACCAAAAAATTGCAACGGTTACTGCTGTCCGCCCTCCTGCTCGGTTTGGATATCTTAAAATAAAAAATAAAAAAGTGACGCATTTTGGTGAAAAAAATCAAAGCGATGCTGGATGGATAAATGGTGGTTTTTTTGTGCTTGAACCGGGAGTATTAAATTATATTAATTCCATAAATGAACCTTTTGAAATGAGCCCGCTATCTAATCTCACTTTAAACTCTGAATTAATGGCGTATGAGCATGCTGGATTTTGGCAGCCAATGGATACGTTAAGAGAGAAAATAGATTTAGAAAAGTTTGCAGCGCTCGAAGTTCCGCCTTGGTTAAATTTCAATTAATAATTACTTCTTTGTTATCATAATCGAAACGTATTTCTTTAATTCCTACAAAGTTTGATTCTCGTTTGATAAATTTAATGCTAGGACTTATGAATAGATTATTAAAATCAATTAAATGTCTAAAATTTGTGGTTTGTTCTACTTCAATTATTATATCTATTAACTTTGCACTTGATTTTCCATCTTTAGATGGATGCTCTTTACTTATCCATTCAATATAAAAAGGTTGACTCGAATCGTCCAAAGTATCAAGGACGCCAACCTGTTTCCAGTGAAGTAATGAACCATTCGGCTTTTTTCTTTGACCGTCAACAGCTTTGCGACCCAAGCTTCCCTCAATTAATGAAATATCATCTGTTGCAATTACCCACGCCATCCATCCTCCACCTTCTTCAGATTTCTTTTTCACTGCTTTCCCGAATGGAGTCTTTTCGGTTGCTGGATGATCAAGTGGACAAACAACTTCAATATACTGCTCATTTAAAAGTGGGGCTATAAAATTTCTTGTGCCAAATTTAGGATGAATACCGCCATCAATAAAGGTTGTGCCGATTTGTGAGCCTATTCGATTAACCACATCAGAGATTTGATCGTGAGAAGCTACGTAGGAAACATGGTCAAGACGCATGAGAGTATTTTGCCTTACATTTATGGGTGCTAATTACCATTTTTTACCTTAGTTCACACATTAAAGCTTCAATTAG
>Ga0209829_10001845_pt1 | contig 16699 bp, 20 predicted proteins | sample C_140205_EF_Meta_FD_187311 | JGI IMG/M metagenome (GOLD analysis project Ga0209829, IMG submission 187311) | Freshwater microbial communities from Lake Croche, Canada to study carbon cycling - C_140205_EF_MetaG (SPAdes) (version 2) | ecosystem: Environmental > Aquatic > Freshwater > Lake...
GGGTTACATCACGTATAGAATAAACCATAGTATATTCTGCCCCGATATTGTGCGACGGCCTCATCAGTTTCTACTGAATCCTTCGTCATCTACTTTTTGTAATCAGGACAGGATTTGAACCTGTATGAACGCACTTTAGTATTGACCTTTGTTCCACGCAAATCGGGATAGGCTGTGTTCTTTTCATAGCGTCTACCATTCCGCCACCTGATTATGTTAATCACTCAAATGGGTATTTGTTATAGTATCACAATTGTTGCACTATACTCTGGTTAATTACTCCGTCTGTACCCAACAGCTTTATGTTGGCTTATAATTGGCTACTTTACTATAACTCACATTTTTATTTGTGATTAAAAATCCTCGTCTTTCCGAGGTGCCACTTAGTATTCTAGATTTCTCCTTGGGCTAAGACCCGTGCGGAGAGAGTAGGATTCGAACCCACGGATCCCTCACGAGATCTCCGCATTTCAAGTGCGGCGCGATCGACCAACTCTGCCATCTCTCCATTATTTATAAACCCCTATAATATTTACTACGAGGTCTACCTTCTTTTTTATTAGCCCCTTTGTAACTATCAGTTAAACTATGACAATTGGGACAAATTATTTCAAGATTTTCAATTTTATTATTCATAAAATTTCCGTCTTTATGACTTAATTCTATCGGAACTTTTCCTGTATGTGGATTCCTTTCTGACCAACCACACACCATACATTTTTCTCCATTAGTTTCAATCATATAATCACGTATCCATTTTGCAGTTTGAGTTTTTCCCCTCATTCCTTCATGATTACCATTTAACCAATCTTTAATTTTTTTGTCTCGTTTAACTTTTGCAACACAAGTTTGTGAACAAAAATGAGCTCTTCGTCTCCCAATTTTAGCACAACAAGGACAAGTTTTTTCTGAATATTTTCCCGGCATATCTATTCTTTTATAATAAATATCTCGGTAGACACTAAAAGTATCTAAAACAGGTATATTCAACCTTTTTTTTCAAAGAACTAAAAGATCCCGTTTTTTCCTCACATTTAGCCCAATCAACAGTGAGACATTAATTGGATTTTGATCATAGAAGCTTACAAGGTTTCCCCATTAAGCCGTTACCACGGGCAAACTAAATCAGTGGACCCGGAGGGGTATGATCCCCCGACCTCGACATTATGAGTGTCTTGCTCTACCAGCTGAGCTACAAGTCCTATTTTGCGCTCCCTGAGGGTCACGATCCCCCGACTTCAAAATTAACAGTTTTGCGCTCTACCAACTGAGCTAAGGAAGCGTGTTTGATTCCAACCCAACTTAAGTTGCACCATCCGAGTCGTTGCTCTGGTTGACAAAGTCCTCGTTGAGTTAGTTTCAAAAAGTTACAGGTTTTTCGTACCATCTATGTACATCATGTCCGAGACTGATTCATGAATCGGAGGTTACTTTTCGCTTAATGGTTAATTACTCCAACTTATAGTAACTCTACTCTCACCGTTCTACATCTAGATTCAAACGGATAGTTGAGATTCATAGACAGTGGGGTCACACCACCGTCGTCACCTGTTGAGCCTCCACTCGGAATCGAACCAAGTTATCATGATTACAAGTCATGTGCATCGCCATCAATGCTTTAGAGGCTTATTTTATATCAAAGATCTATTTTCTTCTACGTTGTCTCAAAGCTGAACCTGCAACCGACTTATATGCCTTTGTGGTTCTTTTACTTCTTAAAGCACTACTTGCTTTTTTAGCGACTCTTCTCGATGTTCTGGCCATAGTTAAAAGTTTCTTTCACAAAGATAATAAATATATATGAATATACAAAATTATCTTTAAAAAAATATTGTCGGGCATTTATCGGTAGCTCATTTCAATAGTATTTATAAACAGACAAAAAATAAACGTATCTCTCTCAAGATATGACATATTATTATAATATGTAGTTCTGAGGGAATTTTAAACTCGGAACAATATGGAAAAATTAAGAACACTATCAATTAATATTAAAGAAAAAATCTTTTTAGGTTTTTTATACTTTATGATAGCATGGGTAATATTTGGAATGATATTCGGTATATCCATGGCAATTTTGGAATTTTCAGGCCAAAGAGAAATAACAAGAGACATCTCAAATTGGATTATGTGGAGGATTGACGGTACGTTCAAGAACTCGCCTGAAAATATATTATATAATGCTGAAGACCATATTTGGGTGGAGAGTGTTACCAATGAGGTTAAGATGGGTAAATTGGCCGGTAATAGAAATTTAGCTTTCGGTGTGAAAAACACATTGGAAGAATTCTTACAGGAGAAGGGGTATGATTTGACACCATCGGCTCCATACAAATTACAAGTTCAAATAATTTATTTAGACGTTCTCACAACAAAAAAGAACATTTCTGTTTTTCATAAAAATGAAGAAGAAGTTGTAATTCGTTTAAAGGGTATCTTATTTAAGGAAGGTAAAAAAATTAAAGAACTTGTTGTTGAGGAATCGTCTTCAGAAATATCAATGTCAACGTTGATTGTGGATGAAGGTGGTCAATTCAATCAAACATCTTTAAGTAATGCTTTGAAAAAATCGGCAGATAAACTAATAACCAAATTATTTGAAAAGTAAATATGAAAAAATTATTAACGCTACTTGGAATACTAGTAATATCCATAGCAACAAATGCACAATTAACGGTCAATCAATCAGTAACCCCAACAACGGGATTAAAGGTTGGTGATACAGTTTCAGTAAAGTATACTGTTGCAAGAGGTACAACCACACCTCGTTATTTTTGGTTGAGATACCAATATAACAATAAAGCACTTGCATATGTATCAACAACGTTCTCACAAGGAACATCAGTCCAAACATTCTATACAAGTTGGTCATCATATAAGTTTACAGCTAGTACCGCAAATAGTATTACCGCTAAAGATTTATATGCTCAATATGGTGCAACTCCTTGGGGATATGCAACTAATGTAGATTGGAACGCAGGTCAATTAACTGTTCAAAGAACGGACGCATCAATCAACGGAGATATAGCAACTCAAAAATATGTAATTAAAGATTTGGGTGAATACACTAATATCCACAAATTAGATTTAGCTTATTCAATAGATGCGACAAGTGCGTACATTACTCCGATTACCACTGATCCAGGTACAATGTCTTTGTCAAATGTATCAGGTAATACATCTCAATTTAAAGTAAGAGTATTATTCCCAACAGGATATGATATTACATCACATAGTGTTGCATTATTTCCAATACAATCCAATGGAACTATTGATTGGAATGTAACACGTATTGCAATAAAAACATTGGATGCAAGTGGTGAAGCAACATTTACAACAGAAGTTAAAGTAGGTGATAGTTTGGCGGTATGGATGTATGGTGCAAGTGGAAAATCGTTTATGAATAACATCATAACAGTATCCGACGCGTATAAAGCATTTTTAGGTATTTCACAAACCGATATCACAGGTGTAAAAACTTATTTTACGAGACCGGTATTGGAAAAGAATATAGGTTTAATTACAAAAAGTAAATACACATTTAGTGAGAGTGATTCATATAATATGTTTGCGTATGTAATGGGTATTGCTAATGTAGGAGATAGTGCATATATCCCATCTAGCACAACATCAAGTTCTTTCAAATGGTTTAGTGGTTTATTAAATCAAAGTTGGTTGGATGGTGTTCCTACTTATAAAACAAAAGTAACATCCTCAAATCAAGCGGTAGATATGGTATATGCGTGGGGAGGTGATTTGGATTGGTCTCACTCATCTTCACCAACTGAAATCGCAAGTAGAATTGCTGCGGGAACTTACGCAAATTCAATAAAAGACGGTACATCAACAATTAAATCATTTGGGGTTCAATCAATGGAATATACACCAACGATTGAAAGTGCAAAATTGGGTTTAGTATCTACAATCACAAATGGTAAAGTAGTATTAACAGGAACATTAACAAAAGACGGATTAGCAGGATTAGAAGTAATCTTACAATATGACAATTCAAAATTAACATTTGATAATATATCATTTGACGCTGGTCCAAATGTAACTAACTTCTCAACAAACGGAGATGGTAGATTAACATTCGGTTCAATGGATCAAATGAAAACTGGTAGAATTAAAATAGGAACACCTTACAAATTAACTTTTATACCAAAAGAAACCATAACAAATACCGCAGGTTTATTCTATACAGTTTTAGCTGACGCGGTTGATGGAAACGGAAACAAGATTAATTTGATTGTTGAATAATTTATGAAGAAACTATTAATAGTATTATTTTTATTTATATCATTTTTAGGGTTTGGTCAGTCAGTAACGGCTCCAGACCCTAAATCATTTACTGTGAATACCACAGGACAAGACGCTAGTGGATTTGAATTAACTGGATTTAGTGCAACAGCAACTTTACTAACTTCAATCAGTTTAGTTAATCCTCCATCTGGTACAACATTTTCTTTAGGAACAACAACAGGTTTAACTGCTGCAAGTGGATTTACTTTAAGTGGTAATAAAACTCGTTTAGTAGTAACTGGAACAATGGCTAGTATCAATACAGCATTAGCAACATTAAAGATAAACACAGGAACAATAACGGGAGATATTAATATTTCAGTGGCTGCAACTGTAAACCCAACGGGATATTATTTTAATGGTGTAAACGGACACTTTTACAAACCCGTATCAACTGGAGCATATTACACAGTAGCAAGAGCCGCAGCATTGCAAACAACATTCAAAGGACAGACAGGATATTTGGTAACAATTACTTCTGCAGATGAAGATGCATTTATTTATAATAATGTACCTCAATCAAATATTTGGTTTGCATTAACCGATGAAGTAAGTGAAGCTAGATGGACAATAGATGCTGGACCTGAAAAAGGAACTCTGATTAAAATTAACAATGGACAAACAAACGGAAACATTCCAGGTCAATATAATAACTGGGCAGGTGGTGAACCAAACAATAGTGGTAACGAAGATTACGCAGTAACTAAATGGGGTGGTGGTACTCAATGGAATGATTTACCAAATAACTTTAGTTGTGCTTATGTAATTGAATATGGGACTTGGAGTAATCCTGATGATGCAACATTTACTGAATTTTATACTAATAGTGTTGCTCACTCAAACGGACAAACTATAAAAGCACTATTTGGATTTAAGTTTAATAGTTCAATTGATAAAACTAAATTCACCGCTCAAATATTCAAAAGAAACGATAACACATCTAATTGGACTGCAGCAGATGGATATAAATCATTAAGTGGTTTGGGTAAAGTATATCTTTCAAACCAAATAGATACTGCACAAATATTCACGTCAGTTGCAATACCTTTAAATGGAGTAAGTGATATGACACAATTCACTACTGCAGATATCGGTAAAATATATAAAATGACCGTAACCGGTGCAAGTGGTGGTGGATGGGGAACTGATATTTACACAAACGACTCTTATATTCCTGCCATGGCTGTACATGCTGGAGTTTTAACAATTGGACAAACAAAAGAAATTTATATTAAAGTAGTTGAAGGAAAAAATAATTATACCGCATCAACCCGTAATGGTATAACAACATCTGATTGGGGTGGTTGGGATTTAAGTTATCAATTTGTATCGGCACCAATGTCATATAAAGCAACTACATCTCCTGGTCAAGTTGAATGGTGTGTAATTTATAATTATGATGCATCAAATGGTAGATATAGAATTGGTGTTGATGCAAGAGAATTTATAGGAACAAATATAACACCGAGTAATGTAACTAAATTAAAATTATTTGATTTATGGAATGGTGCAGTAACATTTAATTCATATGACCCAAATGGTTGGGCTGAATATTATGTTTATACACCGACGCAATTTAATTATACGGGTTCATCATATACATCAAGTTTAAGAAGTGCAAATGGATTTTATGGAGTAAAAGCGGAATTTGGATTTACACAATTAGGTACATACAAACAACATAGAATGGAATTGAATGAATATGATAGTGTTCAATTGAGAACTTTATATAATAGTGTTGTAACGGTATCGGATGTTTATTTGGCATTTAAGGAATTGGCAAATGGTGGTATATTTGGAAATCAAAGTGGAAATGAATTTACATATGGTATTCAGTATATAAATGCAGATGTAAATGATGATGGATATTTTAACGAAGCAGATTGTTTCAAATTATTACAAAATCTAACAGGTACTCAAAACTTAGTTAGTAGTTACACATTAGACAATACAATAAAAGTAATACCGGACTCAATCTATAATTTAATAGGTAAGTCAACGTGGAGTTCATTCACATCATATAAAGGAAAAACATACTCATTCAGTTTATTAGATGATGTAATAAGTTATAACTATGATTTAGCGGTTAGTTGGAAAGGTGATGTAAACTTATCACATTCAGCAACACCACCTTCAAATAATATAACCACAATGTCGGTAAGAGGAATGAGTATCAGTACCGATATCAACGCATCTATCTTAACGGAAATAATTGGAGATAGTGTTTATGCTTACATCACATTTGACCCATTACAACAAAACGTGGTAGGAACTCAATTTCAATTAAACTATGATAATTCGGTCTTAAATTTTAAAGGAATACAATTTACAACAAAGGGTTCACCTACTAACTACGCAACTGATAAGGGTTCTTACATTAATTTAGGTTCATTAATAAGTGACGGTAGCACAAGTTTAGATAAGACAACAACATATAAGATTTCATTTTCATCAAACACAAAATTGGATAATATATTGGGTTTAATTTCAATAGGTTCAACGGATGCGGTTAATAAAGATGGAAAAACATTAAAAATAAAAATAAACTAATGAAAAAAATATTATTCATATTAGTATTGACTTTGGTAGGGTGTAAAAAAATAGAACCTTTGGCGCCCGTTGTGTCAATCAATAACAAAGAATTTTTTAGTGTGTCTGAAAACACAGTTAAAAACGGGGACATAATGAACTTTACTTTAACCACAGTAGGAACATACACATTAACTATGATTGATACAGTTCAAAACCAAGTAGTATCAAGGGAAAGATTTACGAGTAAAATCGGAATTAATTCACTAAAAATATATACTAATTCACTACCAACAAAATATTTATCTATTGTATTGAAGGATGGTAATAACAATCAAATAGGTAAAACAAGAATAATTATAAATTAAACAAGACAAAAATGAAAAAAGTATCTCTCGTACTCTTTGGATTAATCTTCTTGGTTGGGTGTAGAAAAAACGACACTCCATTACCACAGGTGATTAGTGACAACCTTAAAATCTCAAGTTCAGTGGGATTAAAATTAGAAACTCCATTTGTAACAAGTGAAGTTGCAATGAACATAAAAAGTGACGTTAATCAAACCGTAACCGTTAAGATATTTGACATTTCTAATAGAATCGTATCAAAATCAACAAGTGAAGTAAAGGTTGGTGATAACATTTTAAGGGTCTACACGTCCGCTTTACCGTCCTCAGCATATAGAATCGCTTTATATGACGCCGCAGGTAATATGTTAACAATAACGGACTTTAATAAAATTTAAGATAATTATATAAAGACAAAAAACACAAAATTATGGCAAAAGCAAAAAAAGAAGTTACTCCTGAAGACGCAATGGCGAAAAACGAGAAACATAATGATGGTTCAATGAGCGGTTTAAAGAAAACCCTTATCGGTACAGTTGGTACTTTGGTAACTGCGGGTGGAGCATTTTTAATGACTTACATGCAAAAACCAAAAGAAGGTGAAAACAAACAAGTTCAACCACAATCAATTAACATTAATATTCCTCAACAACAACAAGCTGCGGGCGGTAAAACTGTAATTATTAAAGAAAAAAGTGGTGAGGCGGCAAAACCGGCAGCACCGGTTAAAAAGAAAGAAGAATTTAAAGAGGAACCAAAATGGTAGTATCTGTTACCGGATATCAAATAGGTACGGTAATATTTACTTTTATAATAATTGGGTTGGCAATTAAAACAACCTTGGATTTAACAAAAAAGGAAAAAAATGGCAGATAGTAATCAAGCACCTGACGGATTTAAACAACTATTAAACGCAATGATGCGTAGAAGATGGTATATTACCGCAATGGTGTTGGGTGGTTTTATGGTAATAATTGGTGGTATTTTTGCCGCCATTACATTACAAACCCCAATGGCTTCAGCATGGAAAGAATTATTAATGTTATTATTAGGAGCGTTCATCGGTAGTTATGGTAAAATTATTGACTATTGGTTTAGTGATACGGATAAAGATAAAATGTTAGTTCAAAAGATGGATGAGGAAGATGGTGTGTCGTTGGGTAGTGTTAATGACATAAAAGAAAGTAATAAACCATTCACTCCGTTAATTCCCGATGCATTTGTTCAAGGTGCTCAATCGGCAAGAGAATTAGCTGTGGTTGAGAACAAACAAAACTTTGAGTTGGAAAAAGACCAACAAGAACATGATCAAGAAATGGAAAAATTGGAATTTGAACATCATGCTCACAGACAATGTGTACATGAATGGGGAGATTCTGATCATGACGGACACGAGGAGTGTCAAAAATGTGGACTTTTACGTGAAGACGTTGAGGGATAAATAAACAAGACAAAAAATAATAATTATGAACTTTAAAGAATGGTTAGTTGAAATTTTCAAAGACGAAAGAGGGTCAATATCGGTAAAACCGGTAATTGCAATGATAGGTGCTTTATTCCTATGTGTAACAATGATGTTAAATTCGTTCTCTCACGCGGATTTTGCCCCATCACCTGAATTGGTGAATGCGGTAATGTTAATCACGGGAATTGGAATGGGTGCTGATACTTTGGATAAATTCTCTCACAAAAAGAAAGACGAAACGGAAGGTTAATATTAAAGGGAGTTAAAAACTCCCTTTTTTGTGTATTTATATTAAAGTATTTTATGGCGGGACAATCACAAAGTGGGACAGACGTATTTTTTACTAAACTAAAAGAACAATCATTTACGATTATTTTATTGGTGGGTATATTGTATTACCAAAACGTCAATTTCAGTAATCAAATTAATGAATATAAGAAAATGGTAGACGAGAAGGAAACTTTAGTTTTAAAATTAACCGAAGACGAAAGGGAACGACTATTAGAAAGAACCAAATATCTCCAAGAACAAAGGGATAAGTATGTTGAAGAATTAATAAATAAAAAATAAAATAATATGATAAAAGAACAAATTCCTACAGGGTGGCAAGGTGGCTTTCCATCTGAAAAACAAAAGAAAATGTTATATCCTACTACGGATTTAACTTCATTACCTATGTTGGGTAATATGGATAACATTAATTTACTACAAAGACAATGGGGTGTTAAATGGCCAATGTTTAGTTGGAATACCCTAAATGGGGAAAAGGACCCAAAACGTTGTTATGTACAATTTGCCCCTTATATTTCAAGAATAGGATATACCAATGAAGGTAGGATTTATTCCATAATATGTCCTCAACAAGGGATGTGGATTGGAGATGAGATTTGTATCAATGTTGAGGTAACAGTTACAGGACAAAGAGGATGGGTTAATGAAGACACAAAAGAAATTGCAGCAGATATGATGGTTGAGGGAAAAATTTGGTTAACACCAGGTGAAAATCAAGGTGGTCTATTAAGAGCAATTTGGCCATTATTAAAATACAGTTCTCGTAAATACCCTATTGACAAAGAGAATGCTATTCGTGTTGGTACATATCTACCAGGAAATCCTAAACAACCTATATTTCAACTTGGAAAGGGTTTATCTCCAAGATTTAAAAATCCACAATTTGCAATACAGGAAGAGGCATTTACAACAGGACATATCAATGTAGAAATAGGAAGAATGGTACCAACAAACGATGAGAAATTAGATAAGTTTAATCAATACTTTTTAGATATCTTTAACTTAGGTACGGGTAATATGTTACAAAAGGGTAATGTATTATCTTGGAATTTATTTTTTGATTCACCTGAATTGGTTTCAATTCCTGAATGGCAAAATCACGCTGACTATTGGCGTACTTCTATAGGTGCTCATCACGGTTCACCAGGTGGTGAGGGAACAAGTCCAAGATATTTTGATGGAACCTATTTTGACACTAAAAATTTCGCCATTAAAGAGGTTATTAAGGAAATTTTAAATCACGTCGTAAAAAACTCCACATTGAGGAAGGGTTTAATATTACTTGTAGAATATTGTCCTAAAACAATATTTGATATATTTTTAAAGAAGGGTGACCAATCTAAAACAAAAACAATATGACAAAAAACGAAATACTATATAATGTTGGTTTAACTGACAAAGTATACTCAGAACAAAAAGACATTGATTTTAAAGCACAAAGATTAAAATTAATTAAATGGATTGACGATAAAAAAACAGACACACAAGGATTTGTTGCAACAAAAGATAATACAATTTATATTGTATGGAGAGGAAGTTCTTCTAAAAAAGATTTCCAAAACGACGCATCGGTTGATAAAGTTCCTTTTGTTGAAAAAGGTGAAAAAGTCCATATTGGATTTAAAACTTGTTGGGATGCTGTTAAGGATGAAACATATAAAGCATTAGATATTGCACTTAAAAACTTGGGTCAAGAACATTCAATTGATAATATTGTTGTTTGCGGTCATAGTTTGGGTGCGGCAGTTTCTACTTTATGTGCTTATGAGATTTATTCAATTTATAAATCAAATAAAATTATATGTTGTACCATCGGTAGTCCAAGAGTAGGTAATAAAGTATTCAAACAGAACTTTGATAAATCACCAATTGAGTCATTAAGAATCGTTCATAATTTAGATGTCGTTACCCGTGCTCCATCAATTGGTTATCATCATGTTAATACAGAATTACGTATTGATGATGAGGGTAAAATCAAAAAATGGATGATTGATTGGCAAAGAGTTGGTGAGTACATTAAAGCCGTGTTTACTGGTAAAACAGCTAAAGATCACATGACAAATAATTATATAAGTGCATTAAATAAATGGAACCCATAATATGAAGTATATAATATTAATTTTAGCCTTTTTTACTATGTGTCTTATGTTTGATAAAGTAATGGGGCAAACAATAGGTAAAACAAAGACAGAGTCCTATCAAGCGGACTTTGAAAAGAAAAGAGACATAAGTGCTTACATGGACTACGATGGTCCTCAAATACCTATTCAAATCCTTAAATGTGGTATATCTGATGAAATGTACGAGATGTACCCTGAATTGAAAGAAAAACGTGTTGGTTTGGGTGTTGCAAACATATCTATGGAATACCTTGAAAACCTAAACAGATTCAAATTTACCGAAAGTCAAACCGAGATAAAGAATCGCATGATAAAACAATTTCAGGCATCTCAAGCTGGCATTTCAGAGAATAAATTAGACGGACGTGGTAAAATCAATTTAGCAAAGTATTTTGTGACTATAGAGTGTTATGACTACTCGGTGTCAGAAGATGAAACCATCAATTTGAAAGACGGTATTAAAGACAATATGGTGACTCGTATAGGTCTTCAGGTTAGATTTACAGATGCTGAAACAGGTGTCTTGTTTGGTGGGTCAGGTTTAGGTGAGGCAACTACAAAAAGAGAATTAACTCTTTTATCTGACGCAACAATTGACCCTATTAAGTTCAATCAATCAACAATTAGTATTGCGACAAAGAAAGCTTTAGATATTGCATGTGCTAATATCCTTGATAGAATGATTAAAAAAGGTATATTCACAAAATAATGAAATACGAAATAGTGGACGTTCCACAAAATAATCCTTGTGAAAATTGTGTACCATGTATGAGATTAAGATTAATGGATATGGGGTTTATACATGGACAAGAAATTGAGATAAGTGATAAAAAATTTGGTCTTTATTTGGTAAATATTTTATCCGAGGGAGGACAAATAGATTCAACCATAGGTTTAAGACAAGAAGAATTAGATAGAATATGTTTAAAAGGGGTTTTATAACCCCTTTTTTGATATTTATACTATATGAAAAAGTTCAAGAGAGTCCACGACGAAAGTAAAATATTTGGGGTTTGTAGTGGTGTAGGTAACTATACAAAAACCGACCCTTTAATATGGAGATTGCTATTTTTCTTTTCCATATTCACACCATTTCCAATAATAACTTGTTATTTATTAACAACAATTTTAACCAAAATAGTATGAAAAAAATTTTATTACTAACATTACTAATCCCAACTCTAATGTTTGGTCAAGTATCAAGTTGGAGACAGACTGGTGGAAGTGTTTCACCACAAACAACACAATCAGCACCAAGAGTTCAACCATCTGTACCACAACAACAAAATAATGTGAGTAGCTGGAGAACACAAACTGCACCAATAAGACCAGGCGATAATTTTCAGGGACAACCTTTAACAAGAAGATATAGATATACGGATATGAATCCTTATGGATTACAATATGGGATATATGGATATTACCAACCTTATCCTTATATATGGTATGATGATTATGGATGGAGACAAAGAAGTGTAGTTAGAATATATGAAAACGGAAGAAGAGATACTGTTGCATCAACACCTGTATTATTTTCGGCAGGTATTGGACATACGAATAACAAACAAACCTCATTTTGGGGATTGATTGGTAGTAATAAAGGATATTTTATTATGGACTATGTAATGACTTACGCAATAGATCAAAACCAATACTTTCCATATGGTCAAATTAACAATGTTGACTTTCCACTTAGTAAAAACGATTGGAAAAAAGAATCAACTTTCTATGTTGGTGGTGGTAAAAGAATTGGTAAAATAGGAATACACGGTATGATAGGATTCGGTAATGAAGTTATTAGATGGCAAGGTAAAGATGCTATTGGTGGTATATCGTTTCCAAAATCAAATTCATCATTTACAACATTTAAAGTTGGTATTATAAAAGATTTTAAATTTGTTACATTAAAAGTAGATGCCGACCCAATAAGAGGATACACACAAATATCAATAGGTTTGAATAACAAATAATGAAAAAATATATTATCTCTCTCCTAATATTATTTTTTTGTAGTAAGTCATTCGGACAAACTATAACTCAAACATATATTGATCCATGTGATAATAAAGTATATGTTGTTGTAATTCCATTTGGACAAAATCAAACAGTTGCAGTTATTAGAGGTAAATCTAAAATAGTTACGTTAGCTGACATGAGTAGTGGTGCGTTCCAAGTTTGGGTTAATAGTATATTCGCAACACCTTGTCCACAAAACGATGCAATAAGATTAGCACAGGAAGCGGCGGCAAGAGCTGCCGCAGATGCTGCAGCAAGAGCCGCAGCAGACGCAGCTGCAAAGGCAGCAGCAGATGCCGCTGCGAAAGCAGCATCAGACGCGGCGGCAAAAGCCGCATCAGATGCCGCAGCGAAAGCAGCCGCAAGTGCTGCAAGTGGAGCGGCAAGCGGTGCGGCATCATCTGCAGCGAGTGGAGCAGCATCATCCGCAGCAAGTGGAGCGGCAGCATCCGCGGCGGCGTCAACTCCACCACCAATAAACATTGCACCCCCTCCACCACCACCCGTAGTTGCTGCTCCCCCACCAACAGCGGCACCACCACCTGCAAGTAGTTCGTCATCCCCACCTCCGGCAAGTGGCGGTTCATCTTCTTCATCAAGTAGTTCATCATCAACAGAAGCAAAACCTGCTGAGGCAAAACCCGCAGAAACTAAACCTGCTGAAACTAAATCGGATAAACCCGCAGAACAAAAAACCGAAGAAAAGAAAACTGAAGCTAAAACCGAAGAAAAGAAAGAGGAAACTAAAACCGAAGAAAAGAAATCAGAAGAAAAAAAGACCGAGGAGAAAAAAGAAGAAGCTAAAAAAGAGGAAGAGAAAAAGAAAGAGGAAGAAAAGAAAAAAGAAGAAGAAAAAAAGAAAAAACAAGAGGTAACAAATCCAACATTGTTAGCGTCAGATATAACTGTTGCTGAAGCTAGTGTGGGTAAATATTTAGCATCCATATCATTAGGACTAAGTAAATCATCTATGGCTGGTGATGAAAGTTATAGTGGTGGATTGATGATTAATAGTGATTTGAGTTCTATTGTTATGACGGGTGGATATACCAAAATGGGAATGACATCTGACGGACAATTAGACGCCATACATTCATATGGAACTGCATTTGCATATTTGGCAGGTAACTATATGAACTTAATGGGTTATACTTGGATTAAACCAACACCTAAAAAGGGAACATTTGGTTATAACGTTGGTGTCATTAATTTATTTCTTAAAAACGATAATGGTGGGTTTGATTATAATATGGCAAGTTCTGCAATTGCATTTTGGACCAAACCTTACATCTATTCAAAAAAACTTACAATATCACCTCAAGTGTTCACGATGTTCTCACCTATCTCTTGGAATAGTGTCACAGGAGCATCGACAGTTAATAGACATATGGGTTTCTTATTAGGAACTGCATTTGATTATAAACTTAGTAAACGATTTGGGTTTGCATTTAACTACAAAATAAGTGGTAACACTAAACCAGGTTCCGTATTTTTAAGTAACTTTCAAATAGGTAGTAGAATGGTATTATAAAAAAATCCCCGAAGTGAAAACTCCGAGGATATGACAAAAAATAAATGTACCTCTCTCCTGATACTTTACTAATATATTAATTAGATTTTAAGAAGTCAATTCTTTATATAAATTATTTATCTCAATACAAGTTTCATAATCCTCAATTTCTTCAAAATGTGGTATTAAATCCCTTTTCAAAATTATAGATTCTTGTTTATGAAATTTAAACTCAGTATCCCATTCTTCGTTTTTTATTTTTGCTGAAATATAAAAAGTAAGATTCTCTTTACTCGTAGTTTTAAACTCTTTAAAAATGTTTAAAATTGATTTGTAAATTATTGTTTTATTTTCACTATAAAATTCATCGTAATTTTTATACTTGTCCTTGATTATCAATGACTTAAATGGTTCTTCATTTTTATTTTTTTGCATTAAATGGTGTTTAGTAAGTTAGTTAATTTAGTTCGTATATCAAAATTACAACATTTTAATAAAACAACAAAAAATTTATTCGTTATCCATAGATTTATCCCATTTTGCTTTTCTAACCTCTGGAGATAACATTAATGGTTCATCTATTGTATGTTCAATTTTAACACTTATACAGGTTTGAGGTAACCTACAATTTTTTAAATAATTGTTAATATATCCCATCATATTGGCACTTCCAATAGGGTTTGCCGAATGGATATAAATTTGAGGTAAGGGTATTTTTTCATTCATACTTTCAGCAACCAAATATCTACAACAATCCATACCAGTTTTTTCTTCTATGTTGTTATAATCCAACATATAATTATTTTTTACATTTGTATAATATTCTATCATGGCACCTTCACCTAAATCATGATCTAAAGATATAACTTCAAAATTACCTAATCCGTGTAATTTAATTGACGCCACAAATTCATCATAATTACGGGCAATTATCCAATCTTTAGCTAATGGTGTTCTTACATCATCAAGATATAATCTCAATTTATTATTAATTTTCATCTTTCTTAAATGGTTTTTCGTATTTAGGTTTCATTATTCTCCAAATAATATGTTCATATGGTTTTCCGTCCCACATTGCAAATAATATTGGTCTGTAAAACTTTTCAACATCACATTTTTCTAAATGTAATGCAAAATCTTTTTTTGTTGGCATTGGGTCCACATCTCCATATTTTCCATATCTAAAATAATCATGTATCTTGCCACAATGTTCTCCAATTCTGTATTTAGCATATTCAAAAGAACTCACTTGTTGTTTAACCCACTTGTAAAATTCATCAGGTACCCTATCTAAAAATTCATCCATAGGTTTTCCATCCCTCAATAATTCCCAAATATCTTTGGATGAAAAATTGGTCAATATTTTATGTAATCTTTTATATTCTTCTCCTTTGATTTTCATGCGAAAACCATTTTTAAATTTAATTACATATCCTTCTCTATCTTTAGATATTTCTTCTTTAAGTAAGTCATATCCCTCTCCCCATGTTTTGTATGTCATTACTAATTCCCAACCACTTTCTTCCATAAAGAATAAAGAACTATCAGGAACTTCATTTCCAGTTTCAGTATGAATGGCACCAATCAAAACTAACTTTTCATCATCACCATAATTTACTACTATCCGGTTTTCTTTAAAAATTATTTCAAACAAATATGTGTTGTCTTTTCTTAATGAACTAACATCGTATTTCTTATCTAATATTTCTTTACCTTTAATTGCCTGTGGTGATGTGAATGATCCACGAGTTGCCAATATCCATTCTCCTTCATAATTAAAAAGAATACCTAATGAACCGTCCATCTTTTCATAAACAACGTAATTTTCATTTGGTATATCTTCTGGTTTATGTTCTTCGTAATTAAAAAATTTCTTAAATGGTCTTGCCACAATGTCACCTTTAGAATTAGTTACTAACCCGCGGCACTGAATAGTTATTTCGTCCCACAATCTTTCATATTGAACTTTTGGTGAATAGTTCCATATGGTCAAATCTTTTGTAGGATGTGTTTGTTTATGTAACAAACCATCAGAATGATATTTCTCTAAAATGTTTAACATTAATTAATTGTTTTGTGGATCCCGATGTTGTAAGTATGTTTTAACCAGTTCATAGAC
>Ga0209829_10001846_pt1 | contig 16698 bp, 15 predicted proteins | sample C_140205_EF_Meta_FD_187311 | JGI IMG/M metagenome (GOLD analysis project Ga0209829, IMG submission 187311) | Freshwater microbial communities from Lake Croche, Canada to study carbon cycling - C_140205_EF_MetaG (SPAdes) (version 2) | ecosystem: Environmental > Aquatic > Freshwater > Lake...
CCAAATAGCAGTAGGGGAAACTCCATTAGCGCCTAAAACAATAGGATTTGCACAAGGTATAGTTCCGCTAATATCAGCATAAGTAGCCAATGCAGTAGTAGAGCCAGCTTGATAAGTATATAAAAGCCCACCAGCTAATGGCAAAGCATCAGTACCTAAAAACGGTGTCATTGAGTTGCCAATAGGCGAAAGTAAGACTGTCATTGTGGTTTACCTTTTTGTAAATACTGTAATTCATAAGCTAATGGCAATTTACCTAAGCCAAGTTTAGAAGGAGCTTGCAATAATGAGCTTAATGGAACATTTTGTATTCCTTCTCTTAAATATTTTCCAACTGCACCTTGTGATGTCAATGCTTTTTGTAGTAATTTAGGAGCAACATAAGCACTTATGCCTAATTTTGCGGCATTACCAATATCACCTTCTCTTGCCAATTCATATCCTGCAACAGCAGTTGGTATTGCGGCTTGACCAGCTAATCTTGCGGCAGTTCCGCTATTTGGCATTTTTTCAGGCAATACAGATTTTCCAGCAGAAGCTAAATTAGCTAATACAGGGTCATCTTGATAAAAAGCATTTCGTTTTGATTTTGTTGTTAAAGAATTAAAAAGCAAAGATGGGCTTACATGGCCTTCTGTGCTTTTTATAGCAACATCTTCAATTTTTTTCATGTTGCCATATTGTCTATTTGTTAATTTAAGCAATTCTAAATCTTTTGGATTTCCAAGTTTTTGAATAGTATTAGAAAGTCCTTCAAACAATTTTTCTCTTAATTCGCCAGCATAATGACCAGCAGTTCCACCTTGAGCTTCAATAGCGGCAAGTTGTTGTTTAATGGCTTGATATTGTTTGCCTTCTAAATGACCCATATTTACTTTAGATTTGTCTAAAATATCATTAACAATATTGGTAATACCTTTTTGACCTTCAGGCATAACTCTTTCTGAAGCATCTTTTAATTCTGTTAATTCTTTTTGAAAATTTCTAGTAATTCTTACGCCATTTCTATCAAACAAAGCATCATAATTATCACCAAGCCTTGTTTTAGCATTTTGCAAAACTTCAGGCGTAATGCGTTCGGCATCTTCACCCATAGTTTTTGAAATAGCTTTTGTATAGGCATTGTTTTGCGCTTCTTCAAAAGCATGGCTTCCACCGCCAGTAAAAGGATTGTCAGATGTTAAGCGTTTAGCCCAACCCATAACTTTTGAACCTGTTTCTTGCGCTAAGTCTAAAGGAACGCCAGCATCTTTAAGGATTTGAACGCCTTTTTCTGCTGTTTTGCTTAAATTTTTAACAATGGGTTGAGCAACTCTGCCTAATGCGTTAAATCCAGCTTGGCCTAAAGCACCAGCAGCAGTTCCACCAACAGCGTTCATAACTCTGCTTTCACCTTCACTAACAGGTTGTGAACCACCTAATAAACCACCAGCAACTGCAGTTTTTGCTATTGTTCCCCCTGGCAAAGCAATAGCTTGACCTAATTCACCTGTAATGTTTCCAGCTAAACCAGCAGTTGTTTCAGTTAATGCTTTATTTTCTTCTTTTAATTTTCTAATTTCTTCAGGTCTATTTTTAATATCTTCTTCTGCTGTTGAAACGCCAAATTTTTGTTTTAATTGTTTTAAAAGAGGAAGTTTTTGTTCTAAATATGCTTCCGCAGGGTCTAAAAACTGACCTATTCCAGCCGCAGTTGATTTAAGAGAGCCTAATGCACCACGCCCAAATAATTCAGTATCGGACATTTTTGATGTATCTAAAGGTTTATTCCAAGTTATATCTTCTGGATTAGGAACAGAAACTGTAACTGAACTTTGTGGTTCAGCCATATCAGACCATTGAATATTTTCAGGATTTATTTTAATGCCAGAATTTATTTTTTGTAAATATCCTTTTGTTTCATCATAAGGAGCTTCACCACCAGAAGCTACAGCTTTTCCTGATTTTGTTCCCCCATTATAATGAGCAATAGCCGCTTGAACGCTACCATATTGATTAATAAGGTCAGAAAGCATTTTAGCTGCACCATGAGCAGAGCTTAACTTATCAGTTACATCAACATTGTAGGCTTTAGCAGTATCATCCATAAATCCAAAAAGACCTTTAGCTCCTTTTGGGCTTACAGCATTAATATTTCCACCGCTTTCAGCATTTTCTACGGTTTTTAAAAGACCTGATGGCAACTTATATTGTTCTTCTAAAGATGAATATAAATTGTCCATTATTTATAACCTCTTGTTCCATCACTATATTCAACAACAGTTCTTCCGTTTGTTTTATCAACACCTTCTCTTACAATTGTTTTTGTTGATTTTGGTTGTCCTTCTTTTGGTACTTCTTTTTTTTCATTTGGATTTAAATATTGTTTACGCAGAAATTGCTGAACTTCTTGAACATGAATTTCAGGATTAAATTTACCACTTTTCTTTTGGCCAAGTAAAAATTCAGTTTCATCAAATGTTTTTTGATTTAATTTTTTAGTAAAGTTAATAAAGCGTTCTAATGCTCTTGGGTCTGTTCCAACTTCAGGATTGTCTTTAATATATCTATTAATAGATTCTGCGGTTCCAGGATTAGCTGTAGCACCTTGAATAACTGCTTGAGTAATAAATTTTTGAGCAGATTGAACAGCAGATAAATCACCACCAGCAATAGAATCAACCAATGTTTGAGGAAGATTTATTGATTGAGCAAATTTAGCAATTTCAGCAAAATTTTTAGTTCCAGCGCCACCTTTAATTAATTTAAGTAAACCTTCTGCTTCACCTAAACGCATATCTGTTTCTAATGCTATAGAATTTCTAGCATTTAAATCTTTAATATATTCATTTGCTGAAGCAACACCGCCAGAAGTAGGATTTGCTGCTCCAGTTGCTCCAATTTCTTGAACTTTACCTTGCGCTGGAGTAACAAGAACTCTTTGACCAGCCGCATTTGTTACAAATTGTGGCTGATTTTGTTCAGCAATATTCATAGCGCCAGCTAAAGTCTGAGTAGCTCTTTTAATTAATTCAGGCGCAGATTGTGGGCTTTTTAAAATAGCATCATTAAATTCGTGTATATATTGCCGTCTATCAGCCTTATTCCAGCCCCTAGATTCAAGTCCTTTATCTATTTCATCAGAAACATCATATAAAGAATTTTGAGCCGCTTTTACTTGGTCTGGAGTTGCATTTCTAGGCAAACTGCCAGCAGCTAAAATGCGTTCATCTGAACCGTAAGGCGTAAGAACGCTATACATGGTACTCATTTTTTCATTACCGAGCTTTACATTGGCGCTTTGTGCTTCTGTATTTGCTCTTGATGCTTCAGACTCAGCTTTAGAAACATCAAATCCATAAGTAGCTTTAGCTTTTTTTAATGCTTGTTGGCTAGTTTCTATTCCTTGTTGAGTAGCTTGAATATTGGTTAAATCTGCCAAGCTAGATAAAGCATTAGGATTAGGCGCTTGCCCCATAGGCGCAGCCGCATAACTAGGAGGAGTTGGAAGATTTACTGAAACAGGGTTAAATGTAAGTGCCATAATTATTTTTTACCTGAGTGAAGTAAATCCAGTATTAGATAAACCGTAAGTTGCAGGGTCTTGAGAACCGCCACCACCAGCCATAGGAGTAAAAGAGTTTCCAGCTTGTCTAAACATATTACCAGCTACACCATAAGCAGCATTAGTATTATTAGCCGCAGCAGTTCCAGCATTAATATTATTGCCAGCAAGAATATTACTTTGACCAGTTAATAAATTAGCATTAGTTTGAGCTTGATTTGTATTCAAATTAGCTAAATTAGCGCCTTGATTGGTGCTTAGTCCTGCTTGTGAAGACATTAAACTTGTTCCCAAATTAGCCATATTAGTTCCATAGCCAGTTCCAAGAGTTGCTAAATTAGTGCCATAACCAGTTGCAGCATTACCTAAAGCCCCTGCATAACCAGTATCAAGTCCTGAAAGCGCATTGGCTTGACCTGTATAAACATTTCCTTGACCAGCAGCCGCTAATTGTCCTGCATTGGTTGTATTTTGAAGATTACCAACAATATTTTGTCTTTGATTTTGATAATTATTAAACGCATTTTGATAAGCATTTGCGGCAAAATTTTGGGTAAACGAATTTAAACCTTGAAAAGCATTTCCGCTAACCAAACCACCAGTTGCATTAGCTAAGGCATTAGTAACGCCTTGACCTTGTTTTAATTGAAAATCATAATTAGGTGCTAATTGTGCATTTAAATCTTTATTGCTAAATTGATTAGTTACATAACCTGAACCAATTAAATTATTAAGGGTATTTGCGCCAGTTTGACCAACATTGACAAAAGGCTGAAAACCAGCAGCAGCTTGTCCATATCCTGCATTTATGTCATTTCTAGCATTTCCATAACCAGTATTTAAAGCACCTACAGTTGTATTGTATCCAGTACCTAAAGCACCTTGGGCAGTATTGTAGCCTTGGTTATAGCCAGCAGCACCTAAGTTATAACCTTGATTAAGCTGATTACTAGCGTTTCCATAACCTTGATTAATGTTATTAATAGCTGTGCCATAACCAGTATCAATAGCTTGTCTAGCTTGAGGATAATAAAGGTTAGTTATGCCATTAGCATTTGAATAACCTTGTTGTTGCTGGTTATTTGCTTGATTTAACCCAACTAATTGAGTTACATTACCAGCAATATTACCAACAGCCGATGCTATTGAGCCCATATATTCTCCTAATGCCTAATTATCTGTTCTTGTAACAATTTAGTAAAGACTTTGTCTATCGGTTTACAGCCTAAATACTTAAAAAGGCTAGAATTATCCGTTGTAAACTTAGTGCTGTATAAAACCAAATCCACTCCAACGCCCTTTAAATAATCTTGGGCAAACTGAAATAACTTAATACCATTTCTGCCTTTTCGATATTCAGGCTTTAAAAAGTAAATATCTTCATGCGCTGTAAGACAATTCTTAGAGTGCATATGAGGCGAAACAAAATAAACAATGTAGCCAACAAGCTCATCTTCATCTTTAGCTGTAACAAAGACTAGTTTGCCATTACGCCATAAAGCCTCATAAGTATCAAAATCAAGGTCTAAAGGAAATTCTTTTAAGGTCTCAATTTCGTCATAATGAGCTTGACTCATAGCCTTAAAAGCAGGCAAATTATCGAGCCAATTGTCTATTTTATAGGTAATCATGGATTGTAGTAAGGCACTTTATAAGGTTTACCATCAACAAAAACATTCATAAAACCAACTGGTTTGGCTGGTAAAGTTGCATTTCCAGTAGTAGCAGTAGCCGCAGAAGTATTATTTAAAATGCCTAAAAAGAAAGTTGACCATGCTCTAGTAGGTCTTTTAGTCTGTTCATCTAAAAAATCCGTTTGAGGAATAGGATTAATTGTATTACCAGCGTAGATTACATTAGCCATTAATTGTCTCCTTGACTGCCTTTAAGGTTAGCCGACACAATAACTGCCTTGATAGGGTCAGTTACCACGACTTCAAATATTCTATCTCTGGACATACCTAAACGCCTCCAAATAGCTCTATTGGTGTATTTGCCTTGTTGACCTATGTTTTGCCAATATTCTTTGCTCCAAGTTGAGCCACCATCATTTGACCAGCGAAGCATAGCTTTAGGATTATATTGAATATCGGTAGTAGTAATTTGACCAGAAAAACCTAAAACATCAATTTCTTGATAAGCAATCGTTAAAGTGCCGTCAGCAGCAATAACATAAGGAGTGCCTAAATAGTTATTTCGGTCTCTAGAAAAGCCGCCATTTCCAACGCCAGGTTGAAATTGAATTTGAAATTCATCAAAATACTGTCGTTGTAAGTCTGAAAGTATATGTGGGGCTCGTCTAAGTCTACGAATTTCACCACCAGCATCAGTATATTCAGCTTGATTTAATTGATAAAGGTTGCCATTTTGCCAATCACCAACGACTACAACGCCCTGAAAGACTGCGGCACAATTACTACGATGCCGATGATATTGATTATTAGAATCAACCCAAAGCCATTTATGCCATAAATTAGTCGTAATGTCGTAAGCCCAAGTTATATCTAAAGTTGGGAAAGTTACTACATAGACTTCATGGCCTTCAAGCTGATAGGTATAAGCAATAGCATCTGCCGTATATTTGTCTAAAAGACTATTCTCTACAGCATGAGTTGACACTCGCTGTGGAATATATCCATTCATTAATACAACCTGATTTAAACCACGAATATTCTGTGAAACATAGCAAAAGAAATTGCCTACTCTTGCTACGGAATAGGGCGCAATAATGCCCTGTTGGTTTGAACTGCCAGGAATCCGTTGATAAGCAAAAGGAAAAGTGCCTTGGTCTACCCAAACTTCAGACGATTTTTCGCCTAAAAGATAGACTTGTCCATTGTCCGCAATTAATGATACTAAATTATCAGGACTTGTAAACTTACTTGCAAAACTTAAAGGCTGAGTAATTGGACTTAAAAGGTCTGAAACAGCAAATTGCTGTGAATCAGGTCTAGTATAAATAAAGTAATTGTCGTTTACATCAACTACGCCACCACCTTGAAAAGCGCCATCTGAAGCAGGTAAAACTGACCATTGCAAAGAATACATAGTTTCTGAGCTAATAGTTTGAGCAACTGGACTTAATATATAGGTACCTACACCACCTGTTCCTGTACCTAAAGCAGTAACAATAGTGCCTAAAGCTATGCCAGCGCCTTGAATTGTTTCGCCTACATGAATTGCGCCTCTAGCTACAGCAGTTACAGTCATGGTGGAAACTAAAGAGCTTCCTGAACCTGTATACGCTATTGAAGCTGTAAAAACACAATTTGCAGGGTCAGAATCTAAAACTTGACTAGCTACAATTTGACTTTGATTAACTGTCCAAGTTGTTCCTGAACCAGCAGTAATAATAGTTTGTGGCAAAACACCAATACCAAATACTTGCTGACCTACAGCAATAACGCCATAAATATTAGCTGATATTTTTAAAGTAGTGCCTGAAATAGAGCCAACAAAAGAAGTTGTATCAGGATAGTCTATATACCAAGAATACCGATTATTACCATCTACTATGTAGACATAAACGCCATTGTCAGTAATGCTTACAGGTCCAGTAGTCGTTAAAAGCTGACCAATAATAGAAGGCTGAAAATTATAAGATAAAGCGTAAACATAAGAGCCACATACGGCTATTAATTGTTGACCACCTGAAGATATAGTTCTAAGCCCTCTAACAGCTTCCTGATTGGGAAAAGTTGTTAAAAGGGTAAGTCCTGGCGTAGGATAAAGGGCAATAACGCCTCTTTCACCTTGAGCTTTAGTAGGGTCAACTTCAGGCCGCCAATTAATACATTCTTGGTCGTCTTGATAAATTGATGGTGCTGTATACGAAGCGCCAACGAAACCAAAGTCAGCCATTATCCTGTAAACCCACCATTAAGTATCCAGCCAGCATCTTTAGCTCGACTAGATAACATAGAGTCAGGATAACTAGCAGTCATAACTGGCTTCATATTTGTGCGTTTTAGAGTTGATTTAGCTTGTGCAGCATAACCATTAATCATGCTAATTTGAATCTGATTAACTTTGCCATACATAGGCATTAGTCTTTCAGCTAAACACCATCTTAAAGCCATTGCATAACCTTGAGGAAAAGCTAAATTTTCATAAAGGTTGTCATAAGTGCTAAAAATGGTCGATGTAAATAAGTGCATTTCGCCTTGAGCAGGATTAGGCCATACAGTTAAATTGCCTGATTCTGCGCCAGCATTGTAATAAAGAGCTTTAGGCCATGGACCATTTAAAGTTTTTAAACCAATTTGATTGTAGTTTTCAAGCGCTAAAATACTGACTTGATAATCTAAACCACCACCATAAATAGGTTGACCATTACTAGTCGTATTAATTCTTACAAATGCTGAATCAATTCCTAATGGCTTTTGATAGTAAAGAATAATAGGAATAGGCGTTACTGTAGCTGTCATAGCCCTGCTACCAAGACTTAAACTATTACTTATAGTGTATGTACCAACTCCACCTGAAGCGCTTATAACAGCCGTTATAGTTGTTCCTGAAGTAACTCCAGTTCCAGTAATAACTGCGCCAGCTCCTAAATAACCTGTAGCAATAGCCGTTACATTTAAAGTTGTTCCCGAAATAGAAGCTGTAAAAGCAGGAGCAGGAGTAGTTGCATCTACATTTAATCTGTAAGTTCCAGCTTCATTAACATTACCACCAGCGCCTGTTAGGAATTCAACAATCTTAGTGCCAACGCCAATAATTCCTATGCCTTTAAGAGTTTGCCCTAATGCTACTGCGCCAGTTGTTGCATTGGTTACAGTTAAAACTTTGCCTACAATCGAGCCAGTAATAGAAGCGCCAATGTAATTTGCTGTGCTAGGGTCAGGACCAATCGTATATTGAGTTTGACCAGAAATGAGAGGAAATACAATTTCCGTCACATTGTAAATCATCATGCCTTCATTTGACCATTGGTCAATGATGTCATTAAGCATATCTAGTGCATCTTGAGCCGCATCAGGAGTTGGCACTTCACCAGCTTCTAAGGCGCCTATATCTTTTAAAGCTCTAGATATGATTTCAATTGGCGTTGTCATGTTTTACCTTAAACTTTTACTGTAAATGTAGGAATAACCCAAGGTTTTTTAACTACATCTTGCATATTATTTAATTGTTTCTTTAAATTTGCTTCAATAATACAAATGCCATCAACTACTGATTCTGCTTTAATCCAATTAATAACATCTATTTCAGAAAGCTGGTCTACAACTTTATGATTATTGTCTTTAAAAGTCCAATAACCTTCAGTCTTAACAGAGCTTTCAGTCACGCTATATTTCACTTGAGTTATAACGCCATTTTCTGAAATTAAATCAATAATTTTCCAAATCATGCAGTATAGCTACCAGAAACAGTAAATTTTACGATTTTAAAAGAGCCGCTTGTAGTTACAGTTGGGCTTCCTGTTACTGTTCCTGTATAACTAGCAGTTGGTATAGAAAGAATTACAACTCCGCTACCACCAGAACCGCCATAGTTTGAGCCATAATTTATTTGTGCCCCACCACCTCCACCGCCGCCAGTATTAGAAGTTGCATTGCCACCAGTTGTAGAAGCGCCTCCGCCCCCTCCGCCACCGTTTCCACCAGACGCAGCAGCAGCATAAGTTACGCCACCAGCAATCCAAGCGCCTCCGCCCCCACCGCCTGCATAGTAGGTTGAAGTACCTGTAATAGCAGAAACTAAACCAATGCCACCTGCGCCTGATTGTCCTGAAGTAGCATCTGCGCCATTACCTCCAGCCCCTCCTCCGCCGCCTGCCGCAATATTGCCGCCTTGATAAAGATAGTTACCTCCATTATTACCTTGCCCTGGAGTGCCTTGGCCATAAGATGCAGCGCCATAAGAACCACCACCTGAACCTCCATTTGTGCTTGAAGAACCACCGCCAAAAGCTGTTAATCCAAAAGCTGTAGTATTACTTCCATTAGAAGTCGAAGTATTTACGCCACCAGCACCAATTACAAATGTATAAACTTGGGCTGGATAAATATTAATGCTGTTAGTTATTAGTCCACCAGCACCACCGCCAGCATTGACATTTCCTGAACCACCACCAGCAATCATTAAATAAGTAATTGTGTAATAAGTTGTTGGAGTTCCTTGAGTAAACGGAATCCATTGTCCTGCTATATAGCCTTCAAAAAATCCACCACTATCTGTGTTGTAGCGAATCATGCCGTTAACAGAAGTTGCAGGTCTTTGTGCTGATGTGCCTCCTGAAATAGTAACAGCACCAGTAGAAGTAAATTGACCTAATCCAGTTACAGTTAAATTAGTAACAGTTAAATTGCCACTACTATCTTGAATAAGAAGTGTTCCATTATTTGCAGGAACGGTTAAATTATAAGCAGTAGCAGTATTTGCTCCTGTTAATGTTATTGAGCCACCCGAAGTAGCTTGAAATACTAATTGTGACATTATAGTTCCTTAGTTACCCAAGTTTTAGTGGCTTCTTCCCATTCGTAATACTTGCCATCTTTAGGCAATTCCGATGGAGCTTCCCAAATCCAATTTGCATTTAAAGTCCAGCTAGGATAAGGCTGTTTGCCATAAAATACATCATTTGCAGAATCATAAATACTGCCAATGCCAGCATAGTTTCCACGCAAAGCTACACCGCCATCTGGCTGACCATCAGCGCCATAATGAACATTTCCATAAGTGTTATAACTAGTTTTAATCCAAGTGCCAGGACTTGAATCTATATAACTATCAATAAAGTCTTGTTCAGCAACAATAACTTGCTCAACTATTCCGTTGTTTACTTTTGCAAAATGCGACATTTGTTTCTCCGTTTAAGCTGTATAGCTGCCAGAAGCAGCAAATGAAATTATGGTCGAACTTCCCGATGTTGTAATTGTTGGTGAGCCTGTTGTAGTCCCAGAATAATTAGTGGTTGGAACGGATAATATTACTATTCCGCTGCCACCAGCGCCTCCTGCATATCCTTGGTTATAGGCTCCACCTCCGCCGCCTCCCGAATTTGCGGAGCCTGGACTGCCAGGGTTTCCTGTAAATGGAGGACCAAATAATCCGAGACCTCCATTGCCGCCGCCGCCAGCGCCACCGCTTCCAGGCAAAGCTCCTTGAACAGAACCGCCACCGCCCCCACCGCCTGCATAGGTTACGCTACTGCCTGTAATTGAAGAAGCTGCTCCTGCGCCACCATTGCCTGAATTTGTGCCGCCATTTCCACCAACTGCCGATGCGCCACCGCCACCGCCTGCTGGATAATTACCAGCACCGCCACCATTAGTTCCTCCCGCAAAACCTTGGCCGCTAGTTCCTGCGCCTCCTGAATATCCTGTTGCGCTGGAACCAGGACTGCCACCAGAACCTCCACTACTTCCGTTTCCGTTGTAGCCACCGCCACCACCACCTATTGAAGTAATTGTAGTTAGCCCACTTCCTGAAATAACAGAATTAGAACCATTATTTCCTGTTGCATAACCAACAGAAGCACCACCAGCGCCAACGGTTACTGTGTAAACAGTTCCCAAAATAAATGAAGCTGTGCTAGTTAATAACCCTCCAGCACCACCAGCAGAAGATGATGAATTTCCGCTACCACCACCAGCGACAACCAAATAAGTAGCCGTATAGTTATAAGAACCTTGAGTTAAAGGAACCCAACCATTTGTTGCGCCTGAATACACTTCATAAGCTGATGTTGTAGTATTAAATCTAATCATTGATGTAGCAGGACTAGCTGGTCTTTGAGCAGTAGTTCCTTTAGGAATATTTAATGAACCAGTTGCACCACTTAAATCTAAAATACCTAAACTTGGATTCCAAGATAATTCAGTAGAACTTGTATTAACTCCAGTAATAGTTCCACTTGTTGCGCTTGTAAATGTTAAATAACGACTTGCATTAGTTGTTGTATCGTCAGTTACAGTTATGCCACTAGAAATAGTAGTCCAAGTAGGAGTTGCAGCAGAACCAGCAGAAGTTAATACTTGTCCGCTAGTGCCAAAGTTAGTCGTTCCGCTTCCTGCTGGAGTTGTACCTAAGTTTGTATTAAGACCAATAGCGCCTGTTGCATTAATTACATGGGCAGATTGACCTGTAGTTCCCCAAGCAAAATAAGTCTTATAACCATTTCCTGAGCCAACAGTTACATCACCGTCATGACCTGAAAAGTAAACTCCATTATTAATACTAAAGAAATCAGCAGGAGTAGAAGCGCTAAATACTGAAGAATTCATGCCAAATTCACCGTAATAGGTAGAATCTGTGCCTAAATTGTTGCTTAATACATAATTGGTAGAAGCTCCAGCCGTTGCGCTAGTATTTTGCATAATTGTTTGCAAATAAGAGCCTGAAATTGAAGCGCCTAATGCTAAATCAGTATTTGAACCATTAAAACTTAAAGTAGGTGTAGTGCTAGTAGTTGAGCTTGTAGATAAATAAGTAAATGCGCCTGTTGATGCTGTTGTAGCACCAATCGTTACGGCATTAAAGCCACTTACTGTAGTACCCAAAGCTGCCGCAGTTGCGCCAAAAGTAATAGAACTATTGGTTAATGCGCTATTAGCAATATTTGAAAGAGTGCCGCCTAAAGTTAAACTTCCGCTAGTTGTTACAGTTCCAGTAAGCGTTAAACCATTAACTGTGCCTGTGCCGCTTACTGAAGTTACTGTTCCTGTAGTAGGAGTAGCCCATGATGGAACACCTGAAGCTAAAGTTAAAACTTGACCATTTGTTCCTGCTGCCAAAAAAGTAGTTGTATTAATTGCAGATTGATAAGGCAAAGAACCAGCTGCACCGCCAGCTAAACTTGTTGCTAATGCCGCAGTTCCACCAATGCTTAAACTTGTTGCAGTCCCAGTTAAGCCTGTTCCTGCGCCTGTAAACTGCGTAGTTGCAGTAATGGTAGTACCACGAACTGTTGTAGCAGTAGTAGCACCTACAGTCGTTGAATTAATTGTGCCGCCTGTAATAGCTACAGCACTAGCATTTTGAGTTGACATTGTGCCAAGACCCGATACTTGGGCATTGGTAATAGCAATGGTTGTATTTGTAGCTGAAGTAATTTGACCTTGGGCATTTACAGCAATTACAGGAACAGCGCTTGCTGAACCATAAGTATTAGCTGAAACGCCTGTATTGGTAATACTAAATTGATAACCAGTAAGGGTTAACCCTGTGCCAGCAGTATAGTTAGCGGCTGTGGAAAAATTACTCCAAGTCATAGCCGTAACGCCTAAAGTACCACCTGGTTGTGCTGTGCAATACCAAGCACTTCCAGCTTGAGTACCATACTCTACAAAGACTAAAGCGCTAACATATTGCGACCAAGTTGTAGAACCTGTAGCATAAGTCCAAGCACCAGTATTAACGGTATAAATGCCGTTTTGAGCTGTGTTTGATTGGTTTTTAACTAATACTGTATTACCAGCTACTAAAACTACTGTATCAACTGTTTGAGTGCCTGAAAGCGTAATATTAACAGTTGTGGCCGCAGTTACAGGCGCTTTCCAACTAATTCCAATGGCTACTGAATCGACATATAACTTATTTGTTATGTCATAAGAACCTGATGGCGTTGCATTTATTTGTCCGCTACTAAATACAGCAGTAGATGGAACAGAAGCCCCAATCGTAGTGCTGTTTATAGTGCTATTAGTAATGGTTAACCCTGATTGAATTGGGTTAGCAGTCGCATAAAAAGGAACGCCTTGGCCTATAAATGTATTAAAACTTCCATCTACATTAAAATAAGCCTGAACAGGCAATAGATTCTGAACAGTCGAATTAGCTGGACTAGCCATTAAAGTTTACCTTCACCTGGAGTAATTTCAAGGCTTGTTGCAGCGCTTGCAATAAACCAAGCATTCGGTGGAATTCCGCTAAATACAGCTACACCTAAAGCAGGAATAGACAATACATTAGCAATACCAGCCGCAGTAGGAGTAGTAGCAACAGGCGTTACAGTTGCATCACCAGGCTCTTGAGGAGCCCAACTTACACGAACAATAGAAGAAGTTAAGTTCATTATCCGATAAGCAGTAGGGTAAATATTATTGTTGGTTTTAGCTTGAACAGCCGAAGTGCCGACTAGGTAAGTAGCCCCAAAAGGGGAAAAAGCTGAGTCATAGGCCATGATTTAGCTCATATTCGCTGGAAGTGGGCCATCTGCACGATAAACTTGGAAAATATAAGTTCCTGCTGTTGGAGTTACAGAAGCCGCAGTTACATTTCCAAACTGAACAGACAATACGCCATTAGTTAAACAATCACATTCAACAATAAATACGCCTGCAATTTGTGTTCCTGAAAATCCAACTGCAGCAATAATATCAGTTGTTACTAGACCTGAAACATTAAAAGTTTGTGCGGCTGTTGTAATAGTAGCTACTGCAACAGGAGTTATTGATATTGCAATATTAGTTACGCTAAGGTTATTACCTCTAGCTACAGTTGTCATTGGCATTTTGAATTCCTTTAAAAAATTATAGATTAATTAAGAAAAAAAGGCACACCTTTTGAGCATGCCCTTTTTCTTTATAACAGTCGCTTTTAGCTAAAATCGTAACCGTAAACATATACATCAACTGTGCCTGTTACAGCAGTAGTGGTTGCAATATTTACAAACAGATTTTGTTGCGTATAAGAAGTAACTACTGCACTAGCTGCTACTTGGCTTACGCCAGCAACAGTTGCTAGTTGGGAAGCTGTAATAGCACCGAACAATGAAGTTGGAGTGCCATTACCAGTAGTGGTAATTCCTAAGACTAAACTCGTTAAAGTACCAGTAGCTGCACCTGCATTGTTGGAATTAGCAACAATTAACAGGGTAGGTTGATACTGCGAGCTATTGATAATGGGTAATGGAAAGAAACTTCCGCTTGCCGCATTAACATTCACGCCTTTTAGAATACCCAATACACGCAATGCTTGATTGGTTGTTACATTACTCGGATGTGCCGAGCTAGTTACTGCTGGTCCTGGATTTGCCATGATAGTTTTCCTTTTATATTAGTTAATTAAGCTGCAACTCGGCAGGCGAGTTCTTGATACAAAGGAGCCCAACCATAAAGCACATCAACACGAGTTGGAATCGAGTCATTGTTAATGGTGTATTGACGAACTACACGCATTGACAAACCAATTTCCTTGTCGCTTGCACGACCTGCAAAGTGAACGCCCTCTGGCAACTCTAAGTCAGCCATTGCTAAAGTGAACGCATTACGGTGCATAACGATATTTTGTGGGCTTACAACGCCATTGCCGCTTGCATTGTATTGGCTTGCAAAAAACGCTACAGCCGCAGTTGCGCTAGTAGTAGGAATCGATACATTTTGGAACTGGCCGCCTGAAATAACAGCAGGGGAAACAGTTACCGAAACGCTTGAACCTGAAGCTACTGATACAGCAGATTTAACTACAAATGAACGCAATTTGTTTGTGCCGTAGGGTTGACGATTTTGTGGGTTAGTTGCAAATACGCCAGCAATCGTAAAGGTGTCACCAGCATTTAAGTTAATTGTGCCAGTATTAGCAGCAGTTAAAGTAATGGTGCTAGTAGAAGCCCAACCTGAAGTTAAGAAACCAGTTGCAGTTGTAGTAGCTACTGAAGCAGTAACGGTAGAGGCAGAAAAGTTACCAAAAGTCTGTGAAACGATATTTTGGTCTAATTTCCAATCCATACCAGAACTGTCACGACCCATTAAGCCTTTTGTATACTGGCTCGAAATCTGAGCAGTAGGAACAAATAAGCCTTTTAAGCTGTCAACAATAGTAGCTGAAGTAAATGGCTCAACAATACAAGCTCTGCGGCCATCACGAGGTGCGCCTTCTGAGTCAAGATATGCTTGTGCTTGCAAATAAGTAATCAAGCCAGTTGGAGGAGTTCCTGCTGTGCCAACGATGTTAGCAGTTTGTAATGCGGCAGTTGTCGTACCATCAAAGTCGATTTTGTTAGCAATAGCAGCAACGGCTGGCTTTAGGATACGGTCAGAGAACATATCTAAAGAAAGAGCCAAGTCCTGCGTAGTGAACTGCGTATCTACGTGAAATTGGGTCGAGAGGGTAACTGGTACTGAGGTCTCATTTAGGTCTTCCACATTTAAAGCAGGTCCTGTGGTGCCTATGAAACGGCCAGGTCTACGTACGTTTACAGTTGCGCCAATCTTTGCACCAACTACAGCGAACTGGTCGTCATAGTTACGGTCAACTTGACTTGAAAAAGTCAATTCATTTTCTAGCACCATGAGTGCTTCATTAGTAATTTTACTAATGGTAAGTAAGGTATTTGCCACGATAATTCTCCAAAAAAATTAGGTTTATCAGCGTATCTTTTTAGCTAATCTGGCGGCTTTCCATTGTGCATATGAACCATAGAATTCACCATTGGTGTCTATGAGAACATCTGCTCCTGCTTTGCCACCTTTCAAAGGACTAATAGGCGCTGGTGCTTTACTTCTAGTAGCTGTTTTAGCTTCCACTTGAGGAGCTTCCTCAAACTTGGCTTCCAATCGACCAATTTCTTTAAGAGCCTTAATAGCTGGCATTTGAGTCAGTTTAGTAGCATATTCATCGTCTGCGGCTAAATGATAAAGAATTTGTGGACCGACATCGGATTCTAAGATTGCATCACGAATAGCATCACTTACAACTGTGGTGCTACTGCTTACAATGTCGTCAAAGTCAGGCATTCCTGCTTTAGCTTTTACGACCTTATCATTCCAAGCCTTTACAACAACTTCTCTTTCTACTTCAGCCCTGCGCTGTGCATCTGCTCTATCTCTGTCTGATAATGCCTTTTCGGCTGACCATTCTGCTAATGCTTCTGCATATTCAAAAGCATCATTAAACTGACCAGCTTGTGGCTTGTCTGTAACCTCAGCTATTTGAGCTATTGGTTGCGGATTTGCCTTTGCTTCTAATTCTCTTAATCGACCTTCTAATTCACTAGCACGAGCTTCAGCTTGTTCGGCTCGCTTTGTTACCTTAGAAAATCGTTTCTCAACTTTGTCTTTCGGTGCATCTACTTTAGCTTCTTCCTCTGCTATTGGTTCACTCGAAGATTCCTCGACTTCTGGCTCTGCTGGAGTTTCCTCAACAACAGCCTCAGACTCTTGGTTATCCGCTAAACCTAATCTTTCTGCATAGTATTCTGCTGC
>Ga0209829_10001847_pt1 | contig 16695 bp, 9 predicted proteins | sample C_140205_EF_Meta_FD_187311 | JGI IMG/M metagenome (GOLD analysis project Ga0209829, IMG submission 187311) | Freshwater microbial communities from Lake Croche, Canada to study carbon cycling - C_140205_EF_MetaG (SPAdes) (version 2) | ecosystem: Environmental > Aquatic > Freshwater > Lake...
GAGGTTTCAAATTCTTGAAATCCCAATTCTCCATAACTAAAAATTTGATCTACCATTACTTGTACATCTTTAGCATGGCCTGCAACACTAGAAACTAATTTTTGTTTCATGAGTGCAATGTCTTTTTCAGTATATTTTTTTTGTGCAAAAGCAGGAATACAGATTATAAATGCAAAAGACAAAAAACAAAATTGTCTAAGCTTATTGATGTGTTTTTTCATATGGTTAATTTAAATTTAAGTTACAAAAAATAGTATAAAGAATAGGTTCTTAGTCTAAAATCTTTTTATTCCATAAAACTAAATTTGTAAAATCATGAGTAGCAATTGCTTAGCAAAATACACGACCTAGTCAATTTTTAAAATAAGTATAATTTAATTGATTGTTGAAGAAAAAAATTCGATAGTTTTCTAATAGGCCTATACAAATTTATCAAGTTTTATAAAATACATTTGGTCACTTTATGCATTTTTAAAATGAAAATTATGAAACACGCCATTGCAATTTATATTGTACTATTTCTTACAAAAAAAATTCAAGCCCAAACTGTTTTTATCCCTTTTGTAAATGTAAATAGCGGTACAGCAAAGCTTGGAAACAGTAGTATTTATTGGAGTTTTGGAGAAACCGCCATGGTCAATACGCTAGTAAATAAAAATGGATTGATCTTATCCGCGGGTTTATTGCAACCTACTATAAATGGTAGTGATGCATTTTCTTTTTTACATATTAATGATTTGAAATTAATAGTAGGACCCAATCCCGTTAACAATAATTGTACTCTTTTTTGCAACCAACTAAATGTATTTATTGAAAGTATTCAAGTGACCGACGCTTTTGGACAATTAAAACAAATTTTTAAAGGTCCTTTTTCGGGTATGAATTTTAAAATGCAGATCCCATTTGTTTCGGTAAATACTGGAATATACTTTATTGTGATCCATTATATTGTGGATAATAAATTTTACAATATAAAAACGTATAAAATAATTAAAACATAATGTTATGGGAAAGTTTTATTGCTGCATTTTTATCCTCTCGTTTATTCTTTGGATGCCAAATGCACTTCAAGCACAAAGCAACAAGGGAATTAATTTCCAAGCTATTGCCAGAAACAATAGCGGATACATTATCCCCAATAAATTATTAACTATAAGAGTGTCCATTAAAGCAGATACCGCTAGCACTAAAAATGAATACCAAGAGATTGTTCCTGTCACCACCAATGCCCTTGGTTTATTTACGATTGTGGTTGGCCAGTATGAAACTAATAAAACGGTTACCATGGGCCCATTTGAAAATATTAATTGGTCCAAAGCAGAAAAATATTTACAAATAGAAATAGATACCCTGGGAGATTTGTCCTTTATTAATATGGGTGCACAAAAAATTAATTACGTTCCCTTTTCGTTTTATGCGGACAATGTTGGGGCTCAAAATATAAATGGAATTATTGGTGTAAGCCAGGGTGGTACTGGGGTAGATAACCTTACAGATTTAAAAGCGTTTTTATCCATTGATAAAATAGACAACACCCCCGATAGCTTAAAGCCAACAAGTACATTGGTCACTACCGCACTTACTAAAAAATTAAATACGCTGGATACTTTAAAACTTTCTGCCAGAATTAATTTAAAACTAAATAGTGCGGACACCCTAAGTTTGTCTAATAGAATTAAATTAATTGCCAAAACCGATACCAGTTTCTTAAGTACAAGAATAGATAGTAAATTAAATAAAGTTGATACCGTTTCTCTGAGCAATCGAATCAATAAAAAAATAAATATAGGGGAAGTAGCGGCTACAGATATCATAAGTGCATTGGGCTATACTCCCATTAGAGATGATTATGGTAGTTTTTATGATACAGCAGCACAGCCCGCTTTGGTATCCACAGCGACTGCTTTGAAATTTCCCTTCATTGGTTTTTCAAATAATATCACAGTCGCTAACAATAGCGCTTTAGCACCTACAAAAATTACGGTATTGCATGCTGGCATTTACAATGTAAAGTATGCGATACAAATGTTAAAAAATGATGTAGGTGCAGATATTGCGAGTGTGTGGATTAGACGTAATGGATCTGCTTATTTAAATACAAATGTCAATTTTAACATTACTGGAAGTGGCATTAAAAATATGCTTACCGGCGCCTATTATGTAGAGCTGGGCAGCAATGATTATGTAGAATTGTATTATAGTATTAAAAACAGCAATACCATTGCTACAGGTAGCATTACTCAATTAACGCCATCAAGACCAGCAACACCATCGGTATTACTTACCATTGATAGAATCAATTAGCCAAAGGGTTGATCTATGGAAATACTTTGTTTTGAAAAGAAATGTGCACCATCTTCTGCTATGTAAACACAATCCTCTAATCTTATTCCAAATTCACCTGGTATAGAAATATTAGGTTCATTGCTGAAACACATTCCAACAGCAATAGGTGTTTTATTTTCTTTTACAAAATTTGTCCACTCATGTCCTTCCAATCCAATACCATGGCCAGTTCTATGAGGTAAACCAGGAAGATTATAATTTTTTCCAAAACCTGCATTTTCAATAACGGCTCTTGCTGCTGCATCTACTTGCTCACAAGGGGCGCCAATTTTCATTGCAGCAAATGCTGCATCTTGTGCTTTTTTCTCTAAATTCCAAACATCAATTTGACGTTTGGAAGGCTTACCCATTACAATAGTTCTTGTTATATCCGAAGCATATCCTTCACAGCTAGTGCCACCATCCACCATCACTACATCTCCTTCACGAATGGTTTGAGGTGTAATACTTCCATGTGGTAATGCAGAATATTTTCCCACTTGCACAGATGCTCCTCCGCTAAAACCAAGCTTCTTAAATGCTGCAGTAATATTATTACTCAATTCTGTTTGTGACATACCAACACGAATGGTAGTAAAAGCTGCTTTGTACGCATCAATGGTGGCATCAGCTGCCTTTTGCATTAACGCAATTTCCGCTTTACTTTTGATAACTCTACAACCTGCTGTAATAGGCGTTGCATCTACAATATCAAATCCGGTAGCTAATTTTTTTACCCCATTAGCAATAAAAAAGCGAACTCTTTCTTCCATGCCTATTCTATTATGAACAACCCCTCTATCTTTTACAATACCCAATATCAATGCATAGGGACTTTCGTGCTCTTCCCAACAACGTACTTCTTCTCCAAAAGCCGGTAGTATTAATTCTCTTGCTCTGCCTTCTTCAAATTTTGGACAGATATAGGCAATGTCTCCTTTAGCAGGAATGACTACACCAAAAGTTCTTTCGCTTTGACCCCAACGCATACCTGTATAATAATAACAAGAAACAGTTCCTTCAATAAAAATGGCATCCATTTTTTCTTGTTGCATCAAACGTTGCGCCTTAGCAATACGTTCTTTTCTTTCGGCAACAGTAATAGGAACAATTCCAGTAGCCATAGGTTCTAAATCACGAATGGCTTTTGGTAAATTAGCATCATTGTGTGCATCATACACATTAGAGCCAAAAATACGATTACTAACGCCTAATGTGCCAGCAGTAAGTGCTGAAAGGGAAATGAATTTTCTTCTATTAAATGACATGATAAAAAATTTTAAGTTGTCTTAAAGATAAGATTAAATTAATAATTTAAAAAGTATTAAATTTAATTGCTCACTTGACTACAATCAAGTCATTTTTTCATTTTTTACCTATTCTAATTGAAACTACTTCGAATTCTTTGTCTATTAAGCCTTTGCGTTGTGTCCCAAAAAATATTAGCCCAAAAAAAGAACGCCGGAATAAAATATTTTATACATAAAGCAACCGATAGCATTAAAATTGACGGGCTATTAACTGAGCAATCTTGGAAAAACGCACAGGTGGCTGAAAAATTTGCTATGGTACTTCCTATGGATACCAGCGTTGCCAATGTACCTACGGAAGTTAGAATGACCTATGATCAAAATAATTTATACCTTTTTGCCACCTGTAAGAAAGTGGGCAAGGGTCAAAATATGGTTGAATCCTTAAAACGAGATTGGAGTTTTTTAAAAAACGACAACTTTGTTTTATTCATGGATACCTATGGTGATTTAAATAGCGGATTCGCCTTTGGCGTTAATGCAGCAGGTGCGCAATACGATGGTACCATGTATGATGGTGGCAGCCTTGATTTAAATTGGGACAATATTTGGACATCCGTCGTTTATAATGATTCCTCAAAATACCTATTGGAAGCATCCATCCCATTTAAATCTATAAGATATAAAAGTGGTGCTCAAGAATGGGGTATTAATTTTAGTAGGAATGATTTAAATAATAAAGAGAAGTCAAGCTGGGCGCCAATGCCTAGGCAATTTCCCACTGCCTCACTTGCTTATACTGGCGTGTTGGTTTGGGATGCCCCTTTACCTGCAAAGCAAAGCAATTTTTCTTTGATCCCCTATATTAAAACAGGTATATCAAAAGAATTTGCCAACAATGACGGAACAAAATTAAACTCCGCTTCCATTACGAACAAGGAATACGGACTGGATGCAAAAATAAGTTTAAGCTCTTCCCTCAATTTAGACTTAACGGTTAATCCTGATTTTTCTCAAGTAGAAGTGGATCGTCAAGTAAGTAATTTAAGTCGCTTTGAATTATTTTTTCCAGAGAAGCGGCAATTTTTTTTAGAAAACGCCGATCTATTTTCCAATTTAGGTTTTGAAAATGTGCGCCCTTTTTTCTCGAGAAGAATAGGCATCAATACGCATATCGATTTTGGCGCAAGAATGAGTGGAAGAATAGACAATAACTGGCGCATCGGAATAATGGATATGAAAACAAGCTTGGACGATGCATCACTCACTCCGGCTCAAAATTTTGCGGTATTAGCATTGCATAGAAAATTATTTAAAAAATCTAGCATTGAACTTTTTTACATAGACAAAACTGCAATTGATTTTAAACCCATGGATCAAAAGGTAATCATGAGCACTGGTAATACGTACAATAGAAATTTTGGATTTGAATATAATTTAGCTCCAAAAAATAACACCTGGTCTGGAAAAACTATTTTTATTAAATCTTTTACGCCAGATAAAATAGGAAAAGATTTTGTTAACGCAGCCAATTTACAATACAGTACTAGAAAAATAATTGTCTCTTGGCAACATGAAATAGTAGGTAACAACTATAATGCAGAAGTAGGGTATGTACCAAGAAATAATTATGTAAAATTTGCTCCAAGTATTACTAAATTATTTTTTCCAAAAAATGGTTCTATATTAAGTCATGGTCCACAATTAACCACCACCTTTTACTTTAATACCAATTTAGATTTAACAGATAATACAAAATTGTTTACTTATTTAATAACTTTTCGAAATAGAAGCACCATCGCCTCGGTAATTCAAAATGATTATGTAGAATTATTGGCTCCATTCGATCCTACAAGAATTGGTAAAGCTCCACTAGCAGCGCATACAAAACACCAATGGAGTACTACCGGGTTTGATTGGATCTCCGCCCCTCAACATACATTAACTTATGCCCTAAGTACAAGAGTGGGGGGTTATTATGCCAATGGTAATTTAATAAGTGTAACGGGGGATATTGGTTATAGAATTCAGCCCTTTGTAAATTTTGATTTAGCAGCAACTTATAATCATATTGAATTACCTCAGCCTTGGGGAAATAATAATTTTTTACTCGTAGGTCCAAAATTAGATATTACCATGACCAATAAATTATTTTTTACTGCTTTTTATCAATACAATGAGCAAACAAAAAATATTAACTTTAATACCAGGTTCCAATGGAGATATAAGCCTGTATCAGATCTATTTTTAGTGTATACAGATAATTATTATATCGGCCCTGTATTTGTAAAAAATAGAGCGGTGGTATGTAAATTAACTTATTGGTGGAATTAGTATTTTAAAAATTATATTTAATCTTATAAAAAAATGAAAATGAAAAAATGTATTTTATTATTAGCCATCTTATACCTAGGATGTTTAACAGTAAGCGCGGCAGTGCGTTTACCGAATATTATTGGATCACACATGGTGTTGCAACAAAAATCTACTGTAAAAATTTGGGGCTGGGCAGCTCCTGCTGAAAAAGTTACCATCAAAACAAATTGGGACAATAATTCCTATGAAGCTACTACGAGCAATGGTGCTCAATGGGTAGCAAGTATTAAAACTCCTGCTGCAGGTGGCCCTTATCAAATTACCATTAGCGCTAGCAATACCATTGTATTAGAGGATGTTTTAATTGGAGAAGTTTGGGTATGTGGTGGACAAAGCAATATGGAATGGTCGGGTGATCAAGGTTTAAAAGAAACCTTGGAGGAGGCACCCAATGCAACTAGTAAATCCATTCGTTTTTTCTATGTTGCCAAGTCTACTTCTAATTTTCCACAAGATAATTTAGAAGGCAAATGGATGGTCTGTAGCCCAGAAGAAATGAAACACTTTAGTGCCATTGGTTATTTCTTTGGAAAAAATTTAAACCAAAGTTTGAATAGTCCTATTGGATTAATTAATTCAAATTGGGGCGGTACACCCGCTGAAACATGGACACCAGAATATGTCATTAACAATGATGCCCTTATTAAAAGAGGTGCCGATTCATTAAACCCAGTAGCTTGGTGGCCTCATAAAACGGCGAATGCCTACAATGCAATGATTTACCCATTAACCAATTATGCCATTGCAGGTGTGATTTGGTACCAAGGCGAAAGCAATACAGGTACCCATTATGCCTATGAAAAATTATTTACAGGAATGATAGACGCTTGGAGACATCATTGGAATCAAAATTTTCCATTCTATTTTGTTCAAATAGCCCCTTTCACTTATGGTAATAATAATATAGGCGCTTTGTTAAGAGAAGCACAATCAAAAGTGGCCAATCATCAAGGAACGGGCATGGTGGTTATTACAGATTTGATTCCCGATACCACCAATATCCACCCAACCCGTAAAATAGAAGTGGCTAAAAGATTAAGTGATATGGCTTTAAACCAAACTTATGGCTTTACTACTATTGCTTGTCAAAGCCCAACCTATCAATCACATACCATTGACAAAGATAAAATTAGCATACAATTTAGTAATGCCAATAATGGATTGATGTCCAAAGGGGAAATAATTCCTTTCTTTGAAATAGCCAATGAGGATAAAATATTTTATCCTGCACAAGTAAAAATTGTGGGCAATACGGTAGTTGTTTTTAATAAAAATATCAAAAACCCAGTAGCGGTTCGTTTTGCATTTAATAATACAGCTATGCCAAATTTATTTAACAAAGAAGGCTTACCTGTTAATTTATTTAGGACCGATCATTGGGAAGTAAACACCGACCCAGTCAAAAAATAATAGTATTTTATTTTACTTAGAAGAGGTAATGTTTTTTATAAATGTTACCTCTTCTTTGCTAAAAGGAGTTCCATCTTTTCTAAATACATCGTGAAACCAAGTAGTCGGTTCTGTTGTGCCTAACTTACTTCCCCAAGGAAAGATAGTATTACTTTTACCGCTCACCAAGCCCCAATTAATTGCTGCAACATGGTATCTTTTAAAAATGGGTAAATGAGTAATAAACTTACTGTTATTGGTTCTAGCCATATACTCTGTACAAATTACAGGTCTGCCAAACTTTACTAAAGTATCTAGTGCTTTTTTCAATTCAATGGTATCGCTATAGTTATGAAAAGTAATGACATCTGAACTTTTAAGTTGGAAATCATTGATGGAAGGTTGTTCGTTATACCAAACACCTGTTGACAAGGGTTGAGCAGGCCTTACTGTCCAAGCCCATTCGTACATTTTCTTTAACAAAGGAAGCGAACTTAAGCCATAACCGCTATTGCCTGGTTCATTGTACAAATCCCACAATAAAATCCTGTCGTCATTTTTAAAACTGGTTAATACATCTTTTACATATTTTTCTAAATCACCCCATGCGGTCATATCATTGTGTATTTTCATCGTTGGGCTTCTTACCCATCCCGAATTGTGCACCCCGGGTTTTGGATCAGGTTGTTTACCAAGGGTCGCTTCAGGATTCCAGCAATCATCCAAAATGCAGAAAATAATTTTTATTTTATTTTTATGCGCGATGGCTAAAAATTGATTCATTCTATTTTTAAAACCTGCAGCATCAGCCTTCCAAGCCATATCATGTAAATAAACTCGCATAGTATTCATCCCAATACTTGCAGCCATCCCTAATTCCTTATTGATGGTTACTGTATCAAAAGAGGCTGCTTGCCACATTTCTAATTGATTAATAGCGCTACTTGGTAAAAAATTGGCGCCCACCAACCAGCCTTGCTTTTGATACCATTCATTTGCTTTTTGAGAAGTCCATTGCTTATTCTGAGCATGGCTGCTACTAGCCAACCATCCAAATACTACTATTATAATTAATTTTTTCATTCGTCTTTTTTTTATTTTTCTAAATTTAGCGTTTTAATTGCAAATAAGAAATTTCCACTTTTTTTAATTGGCTATTTAAAGCTTGGTAAACTAATTTTTGTTGCGCCGTTGGTGCGAAATCTGCTCCTAAGGTTTGGCTCTCCGTAGAGATGGCAAGTAGACGTTCTAAAATTCGTGCAGGATTTCTAAAAATATCCATTCTAGCGCCTGTTAAATGAATATCAAATAATTGCTTTTCTAAATTATACACTTCTTTTTCTTTTACTAAACTTTCGCTGGTATTTTGTTTTAAATAATTAGCGCGATTCACTTCCATACGTTCTATTAGGGATAAGCAATTATTAATGCTGGACAAAAGTTGTTTGCCTAAATCATATTGCGCTAGTATAGAGGCGTTATTTGAATTGAGGTTTGGATCGTTGAATACTTGTAGGTCTTGCTTTTGTACAAAACTTCCTACTTTTAAAACTACTGTATACTTTCCGGCAGGCACTTTAATAGGTGTTAATCCTGGGCCAATATCTAAGTCATATATATTTAAAGGTCTGTTGCCTGCGGTATCTAGTTTGATATAGTTTTTTAAATCGGGTATGGTTTTTAAAGGAGGTAATACAATAGAGCTATGTGACAGGTTCCACCAGACTCTATTAAAACCTTTTTGTTTACTGCCCTCAATTTTATTAATGGTATCTCCCTTTTGATTCAAAATAATAATAGCTGGGGGCGCTTGAACTTCCGCTGCTAAATAATAATTAATACTTGTACCATTGGGTGGATTTTGACCTGTAGACATAGAAGACTCTGAATGTATACCAGTCTTGTAATTAAATCGGTAAGCTTGCTTAGGTGCAAACAATTCATTTTTATTTTTTACTGTTTGCTTACTCCATTCTCTAATGGGTGAAATATCATCTAAAATATAAAAACCACGGCCATAGGTCGCCAATACTAAATCTCTAAAGTTTTTTTGAATGGCAATATAATAAACAGGCGCTGGAGGTAAATTATTTTTTAATGCAACCCATGTTGCTCCATCATCTGGACTTATATATAATCCATTGTCTGTACCTGCATACAACAAACCTTTTTGCGCAGGATCTTCCTTAATGCTATGTACAAAAGAACTATTACTCGCTGGAATACCTGCCCCTATTGCTTTCCAAGTTTTACCATAATCGGATGTTTTGAAAATATAAGGTTTGAAATCGCCCAATTGTTGATAAGAAATACTAATATAAGCAGTACCTGCATCAAAATTGGAAGGATCAATACTTCGAATAGTTCCCCATGGTGCAATGCCTTTTAAATTTTGTGTAACATTGGTCCAGGTTTTTCCTTCGTTCAACGTTACTTGAATTTGTCCATCATTAGTTCCCGTCCATAAAACACCCTGCTTTACTGGCGACTCTGCAATCACATACAAAGTACAACCATCAAATGTCATTAGGTTGTCCGAATTCATTCCCCCTGAATTTTGTTGATGTGATTTATCATTGGTTGTTAAGTCGGGACTAATCACTGTCCAAGACATTCCTTGATTTGAAGTTTTATGTACATATTGACTTCCTACATACACCACTCCTTTCTGATGTTTCGATAAAGCCATCGGAAAATTCCAATGCCAACGATATTTCATATCTGCTGGAGCCCAACCAAATCCAGCTTCTGGCCAAGGACGTACATCATGAGAATAACCAGTTCTAACATCAGTAACGTCTAATCCACCATCATAACATCCAGACCAAACAATATTGTTATCAAATGGATCAGGCTGTGCAAAACCACTTTCACATCCGCCTACGCCTTCCCATAAACCTAATGGGATGGAGCCCTGCATACTAATAGCAGCTGTACGATAAGAATATCCATCCTGTCTATTGCCCATCACATGATAGGGTATCATATTATCAACAGCTACATGATACATTTGTGCAATAGGCAAATTAATATTGTTCCATGATTGTCCTGCGTTGGAGCTCATATTCAAGCATCCATCATGCGCTACCATAATTCTTTTTGCATCTTTAGGATCAAACCAAATATCATGATTGTCTCCTCCTGGTTCATAAGTACCTTGTCCATTAAAAGTAACGCCTCCATCTTTTGACTCCATAATAGTTACACAAATGGTGTACAATTTATTTTCATCCTGTGTAGATACCCGCACCCTTGTATAATAAGCAGCACGTTGTGCCATGGAATGCCCTTGATACATGAGTTTCCAATGCTCCCCTCCATCTATGGATTTATATAAACCAGGTACTTTGTCTTCTACTAATGCATAAATGGTTGAGGGATTGCTTTGTGCAAAATCAATAGAGGTTTTTCCTACGGGATGACTTGCTCCTCCTGGTAAACCATTTTGCATTTGCTTCCAAGTTTTTCCACCATCATTTGTTTTATAAAAACCACTGCCAGGTCCCCCACTATTTAAATTCCAAGTTTTAAGATCCACTTGCCACATGGCAGCTACTAAATTTTTTGTGTCTTTGCCATTTAAGGATAAATCTATACAACCTGTATTTTCATCTACAAATAAAATACGCTCCCAACTTTGTCCACCATTGATCGTTTTATAAACCCCTCTTTCTTGTTGAGGTCCATGCATATGCCCCATCGCAGCTACATACACGATATTGGTATCCGTTGGGTCTACAATTACTTTACTAATTAAAACCGTTTCTTTTAGGCCTTTATTTTGCCAGGTTTTTCCGCCATCGCTTGATTTATAAACACCATTTCCATTAGCATGCGCAGGACGTATTACAAAAGTTTCTCCTGTACCCGCCCATACCTGTTGAGGATTACTTTGGGAAATGGCCAAGGCGCCAATAGAAGAATTATCCATTTGATCAAAAATGGGAAACCAATGAATACCGGCATCTGTGGTTTTAAAAATTCCACCCGAAGCTGCACCCACATAAGATACGTTTGGATTTCCAGGCTCCCCTACTACCGCAATAGCCCTATTACCATCTGGACCAATAAATCTAAAAGGCATGGCCGAAAATAAATCAGTACCAGTTGTTTGTGCTAACAGGGTGACACTCATGAGGATACCGAGTAAAGCCAATAGTTGTTTTTTCATAAACGAAATTTTTCATTTTGTTAAACCAATCTATGAATTTAATCAATATAATTGTAGCAACCAAGTACAATTAAAACAAAGGATTTTTATTTGTATATTTAATATCAAAATTATTCAAGATGATACCAGTTTTTAAAAAAATGGCAATTGTTGGTTTACTTGTTATAGCAAATCTATTTTCTATAGCCACTTGGGCCCAAGTAGACCCTTCTTTCTTAGCAGGTTTAAAATACAGAATGATAGGGCCTCATAGAGGAGGTCGAACGGTTGGTATCACAGGTGTTAACAATGAGCCCAATATATTTTATATGGGCGTCAACAATGGAGGTGTATGGAAAACCAACGACTTTGGTCATACTTGGAAGCCCATTTTTGATAGTCAAAATACAGGATCAGTTGGAGATGTGGCAGTAGCCCCTTCCAATTCAAATGTAATTTATGTGGGAAGTGGTGAGGGCATTCAACGTCCCGACTTATCTATAGGCAATGGATTATACAAATCAACCGATGCAGGCAATACTTGGGCCAATTTAGGATTAAAGGATGCCCAACAAATTGGTGGAATTAGTATTGATCCTACCAACGAAAACAGAATATTTGTAGCCGTTTTAGGACATCCTTATGGCCCGAATAAAGAACGTGGTGTGTATAGAAGTTTGGATGGCGGAAAAACTTTAGAGCAAGTATTATTTATCAATGAAAATACAGGAGCGGTTCAAGTACAAATTGATCCCAATCATACCAATATTATTTTTGCAACTATTTGGGCAGCGCGTCAAGGCCCTTGGGAAAATGGTTCTTGGGATGGCGTAGAAAGTGGATTGTATAAATCTTTGGATGGAGGATCTACTTGGAAAAAAATTACCAAAGGATTGCCTTCTACTACTCAAGATGGTTTAGGAAGAATTGGGTTTACCATTGCACCAAGCAATTCCAATAGAATGTACGCCACGGTGGATGCAGAAAAAAATGGAGGTGTGTATAGAAGTGATGATGCAGGAGAAAGTTGGTATGTATTAACCAATGATAATAGATATTGGGGAAGAGGTAGTGATTTTGCAGAAGTAAAAGCAGATCCTAAAAATGAAGACATTGTTTATTCGGCCAATGTAGTAGTTTGGAAATCAAAAGATGGTGGGAAAAATTGGGATGGAATTAAAGGTGCGCCGGGTGGAGATGATTATCATCGAATATGGATCAATCCCAATAATACAAAAATTATGGCCATCGCTTTAGATCAGGGGGCCACCATCACTGTGAATGGAGGTGAAACTTTTTCAAGTTGGTACAATCAAGCTACTGCTCAGTTTTATCATGTAAGTACCGATAATGCATTCCCTTATAATGTATATGGTGGTCAACAAGAAAGTGGTTCTATTGGCATTGCCTCACGTTCTAATGATGGTAATATTAGTTTTAGAGAATGGCATCCAGTGGGTGTAGAAGAATATGGTTATATCGCCGCTGATCCATTAGATCCCAATATTATTTATGGAGGTAAGATTACTAAGCATGATAAAAGAACTGGACAGATACAAAATATTTCACCAGTTCCTGTTAGAGAAGGTAAAGTAAGATTTATTAGAACTGCCCCTATTGTATTTTCACCCGTAGATCCTAAAACTTTATTTTTTGCTGGGAATGTTATTTTTAAAACTACCAATGGTGGTGCTAGTTGGGAAACGATTAGTCCGGATTTAACACGAGAAGCCTGGGATATACCAAGTAGTGTGGGTGTATATACTTCTGACGAATTAAAAAAGATGCCCCGTCGTGGTGTGGTCTATACTTTGGCTCCTTCCTATCAAGACATCAATACTTTATGGGCTGGCACGGATGATGGATATATTCAAATCACCAAAGATGGTGGAAAGCATTGGAAAAATATTACGCCCGCTGCCATTACTTCTTGGAGTAAAATTTCCATGATTGATGCGAGTAGATTTGATAATAATACCGCTTATGTGGCAGTGAATAGAATTCGCTGCGATGATATGACGCCCCATATTTACAAAACAACCGACGGCGGTGCTAGCTGGAAAAAAATTATTACAGGTTTGCCGAATGAACCAATTAATACGGTAAGAGAAGATGCGGTAAGAAAAGGTTTATTGTTTGCTGGATCAGAAAATGCAGTTTATTTTTCATTAGACGCAGGTGAACATTGGCAATCTTTAAGATTAAATATGCCAGCCACTTCTATTAGAGATTTAGTCATACATGAGGATGACTTAGTATTAGGTACCCATGGCCGTAGTTTTTGGATTTTAGATAATATAAATCCTTTAAGACAAATTAATATTACTACACAAAAAGAAACGGCTTTATTAAAACCACAAAAAGCAATTCGTGTTAGATGGAATATGAATAATGATACTCCATTGCCACCTGAAGAACCTGCAGGAGAAAATCCTCCCGATGGCGCCATCATTGATTATTATTTAAACAGTAATAGTAGTTCGCCTGTAACATTAGAAATTACGAACGACAAAGGTTCTGTGATTCGTACTTTTAGTAGTCTAGACACTTTGTATAAAATTCCGGAAGTAAATATTCCCTTGTATTGGATTAGACCACAACAAATATTATCTACCCAAGCTGGAGCACATCGTTTTTTATGGGATATGAAATACACTCCATTAAATGTAACGCCTCAATACCCAATTGCAGCCGTCGTGCACAATACAACACCCGAAAGTACTGCCCCTTGGGTATTACCAGGCAACTATACCCTTCGTTTAAAAATAGGTAATAAAGTATTGGAACAGATAATTACGATTGTAATGGATCCTAGAGTAAAATCTAGTACTACCAATTTAAAGCGTCAGTTTGATTTATCCATGATTTGTTATGAGGGTAGAAAAAAATCTTTAGGAAAATACCCAGTCATTTATCAACACTTTAGCACATTATTTAATATATTAGATCATACAGAAATGGCACCCACTATTTCTACAGAAAAAGCGGTACTAGAAACGCAGGCTGCATTGTTAAAAGAATTAAAAAAATGAGCACTAAATTAATAAATAGCCTACTTGTTTATATGGCTGCAATCCTATTTGCATCCTGTAAACCAAGTGCTTTATTAATTAAAGAAAGGAAGATTGATGCCATTCTTTCAGCCTATAGTTCCAGCAAAAATCCTGGTGCAAGTGTACTAGTGTATCAAAATGATAAAGTACTTTTTCAAAAAGGATATGGGGTAAAATCTGCCGAGGGCAATGATAAAATAACTCCTACAACCAACTTTAGATTGGCTTCTTTAACAAAGCAGTTTACGGCTATGTCCGTTTTGTTATTGGTGAAAAATAAAAAGATTTCTTTAGAAGATCCACTTAATAAATATTTCTCAAGCTTCCCGGCTTATGGAAAAAAAATAAAAATTAAACATTTACTAACGCATACTTCAGGTTTAATAGATTACGAAGACCTTATGCCAAAAAATCAAGTACAACAACTGCATGATACGAATTGTTTACAATTGATGTATTTGGCTGATTCACTATATTTTCCTGCAGGCACTAAATATAGATACAGCAATACGGGTTATGCCATTTTATCCTTAATTGTAGAAAGAGTAAGTGGGCAAAGTTTTGCTAGCTTTTTAAATGATCAAATTTTTAAGCCTTTGGAAATGAAAACTACCTTGGCTTTTGAAGAAGGAAAATCAATGGTAACCAATAGGGCTTATGGAAATTCATTTGAAAATAATACTTGGATACAAACAGATCAAAGCCTTACTAGTGCTGTATTAGGGGATGGTGGTATTTATACCAATACCCTTGATATGACAAAATGGGTGAAAGCCTTATGGGACTATAAATTATTATCACCTGCCTTGCAAAAAGAAGCTTGGAGCCGTAAAAAAGTAGATAACGGAACACCCATTAATTATGGCTACGGATGGGAAGTGGAAGATTATAACAATAAAACACATCCACATCACAATGGAAGTTCTATAGGATTTAGAAATCATATCCTATTGTTTCCTGAACAAAAATTAATGGTGATTCTTTTAACCAATAGAAATGAAGGCAGTCCAATTATAGAAGCAAAAAAAATTGCGGATTTGTATTTAGACTATGATACAAACCCGCAATAAATTAGTTATGGTTTTGCGTTATCAAAAACCAAATTACAAAAAGCTTTAACGCCTAAAATAAAGCCAGATTCCTCCAAATAAAAATCAGGGGTATGGTGTCCACTCACTTCATTTGCATTCTTTCCTTTTTGCATACCTCCTAAACTAAAAAAGAAGGAAGGTGCTTTGTCTCCATAAAAAGAAAAATCTTCTGCAGCAGTGGTCCAACGTGATTCCATGACATGGTCAACACCAGCAGCTTTATTTAATGCATTCACGGATTTTTTTGCAAGTGCTGGGTCATTATAATTGATCATGGTTTGTGTATGAATATCAATAGTAGCAGTTGCTCCTGCGCTTTCTGCGATACGCTGAACTACTCGACGCATTTTTTCATGTGTTTCTTTACGCATGGTGGCATCCAAAGAACGAATCGTACCCAACATTTCAGCAGATTCTGGAATAATATTGGCCCTTACTCCACTATGTAAAGAGCCTACAGAAATCACTAAGGGCGCTTTGGTTAAATCAGATTCACGACTCACAATATGCTGCAAGGCTTCTATAATTTCTGCGGATACTACAATAGGATCTATACTTGCCCAAGGCATGGCACCATGACTGCCTTTTCCATTTACCACAATTTTAAATAAATCAGAAGAAGCTTGGGCTGCCCCAGATTTATAAGACAATGTTCCCGCAGGTGTTTGTGCAGCCATATGCAATCCAAAAATTACATCCATCTTAGGTTTATCCATTGCTCCTTCTTTAATCATCAATGGAGCACCACCTTCTTCTCCATTTGGGGCCCCTTCTTCGGCAGGTTGAAATAAAAACACTACCGTGCCCGGTACATCTTTTTGCATTTGTTTCAACATTTTTGCAGTGGCCATTAAAATAGCAGTATGGGCATCATGCCCACAAGCATGCATCACCCCAACTGATTGTCCATTATATTCCGATTTTACTTTAGAAGCAAAGTTAATGGGGGTTCTTTCCACAATAGGCAAAGCATCAATATCTGCACGCAAACCTACTACGGGTCCAGGTTTGCCCCCTTTCAAAATAGCCACTACGCCAGTTTTAGCAATAGGGTAATTTAC
>Ga0209829_10001849_pt1 | contig 16691 bp, 12 predicted proteins | sample C_140205_EF_Meta_FD_187311 | JGI IMG/M metagenome (GOLD analysis project Ga0209829, IMG submission 187311) | Freshwater microbial communities from Lake Croche, Canada to study carbon cycling - C_140205_EF_MetaG (SPAdes) (version 2) | ecosystem: Environmental > Aquatic > Freshwater > Lake...
GGTGATGAATTTGGTCCCTACCTCATCAAAGCAGATCTCAAAGGAAAAGTAATCGCTGTGTTTGAAACTCTGGTTGATGGTCAACTCATCAAATCGCCAGATCACTACACAGTCACAACTCCTGGTGCGCCCACTGATTTGGTGAAGTTTCAACTGCGCCGCTCAAAGGGCTATGAAGGCATGGCTTCATCCAAAGATGGCAGCAAGTTGTACGCGTTGCTTGAAGGCGCGTTGTGGGACGAAAACACCAAAAGCTATGAAATGGTCGATGGAAAGCAGTACCTGCGCATTGTTGAGTTTGACGTCAAAATGGACAAGTGGACCGGCCGTCATTGGAAATATGTACTCGATGCCAACCACCACGCTATTGGTGATTTCAATATGATCGATACAACAAGCGGATTAATCATTGAGCGAGATAACGGCGAAGGAACTGCGGACAAAGCCTGTCCTGAAGGTCAAAAGAGAGCCGACTGCTTTCATGACATTGCAAAGTACAAACGCGTCTATAAGATTGAACTCAGCGAAAGCAATGTGGGCGGACCCGTCAAAAAAGTAGCTTACATCGATCTAATGAACATCGCTGACCCCAAGCGCGTAGCTAAAAAACCTTTGAACAACGGGGTTCTCACATTTCCATTCTTCACCATTGAAAATGTCGATGTGTATGACGAAAAGCACATTGTTGTTGGGAACGACAATAATCTTCCATTCTCATCGAGCAGAGAGCCTAACAAAGCCGATGACAATGAATTTATTCTTTTAGAAGTCACCGACTTTTTAAACGCCAAATAAGTGCTTGCAAGGCTCAAGGTTTAAAAGCCTTGGGCTTTTTTTATTGTCACAAAAATATAACAAGAGTTTCATACCGCTGACATTTTGCAAGGGCACACTCTCCATACAACATTAAAAATGGAGTGTATATGGCAATCGTGGCAGAAGCAGTTGAGCATCAATATATTGAACTATCTTCTCCGATTAGACACCACCATCCGCTACACATAAGGCCAACAATTGGTGGCATACAAAAGCCAGCTCCTTTATCACTTGACGTCACATGGGCCAAGCATCTTGATGAAGTCAGACAAGCACAACGCTTGCGTTACGATGTGTTTTCTCAAGAAATGGGCGCACGCATTCAATCCTCAATTGCAAAGCACGACATCGATATCTTCGATAATTTTTGTGAACACTTAATCGTTAGGGATTCCAACACGCAAGAAGTTGTTGGTACTTATCGCTTGTTGACGCCCTCTCAGGCTAATCGCATTGGAAGCACCTACACCGACACAGAATTTGATTTGATTCGACTGAGAAATATTCGATCACGCATGGTTGAATTAGGCCGCAGCTGTGTTCATCCCAACTATCGCCAAGGCAGCGTCATCATGGCGTTGTGGGGCGCACTTGCTGAATTTATGGTTAGAAACCAATTGGACATCATGATTGGGTGTGCAAGTATTCCGATGATTCACCAAGGTATTTTTAATGGTGACTATGCAACAAGTATCTGGAACAAACTCAAACAAAAATATTTAGCACCGATTGATTTACAAGTAACACCACGTTATGCGCTGCCATTGGATCGTTTTCAATCCAATCTAAGTATTGACCCGCCGCCTCTGATTAAGGGTTACTTACGTATTGGCGCCAAACTACTCGGCCCACCCGCATGGGATCCAGATTTCAATACAGCCGATCTTCCCATGATGATGCGATTGGATGACATGCCATCTCGTTACAGAAAACACTTTTTAGGTGAATAATGCATTACAGAGCCATATTTATATCTGATCTGCATTTAGGAACGCCTGGATGCCAAGCCGACGCCTTGCTCGATTTTTTAAAAGAAAACTCAAGCGACAACCTTTACTTAATTGGCGACATCATTGACGGATGGCAGTTAAGACGAAAATGGTATTGGCCGCAGGCGCACAACGATGTGGTTCAAAAATTACTTAAGCGCGCACGCAAAGGAACAAAGGTCATATTTGTTCCAGGTAATCATGACGAGTTTGCGCGTGAATTTGTCGATCATCATTTTGGCGGCATAGAAGTACTTGATCACGCTTCACACACATTGCTCGACGGTAGAAAGCTTTGGTTGGTTCATGGCGACTATTTTGATGCGGTAGTTCAATATGCCAAATGGCTGGCGATTGTCGGCGACTACCTGTATGAATTCACCCTGCGGATGAATCGTCACTTCAATCGCGTTCGTGCGCGACTGGGGATGCGCTATTGGTCCTTATCGGCCTATTTAAAGAATAAAGTCAAAAAAGCGCTTAACTTTATTACTGACTTTGAAAATGCAGTCGCGCATGAGGCTAAAAAACGTGGCTTTGACGGCGTGGTCTGCGGTCATATTCATAAAGCCGAAATGCGTGAGATTGAAGGTATTTTGTATTGTAACGATGGCGATTGGGTTGAAAGCCGATCTGCACTGGTGGAACACGTCGACGGCAAACTGGAATTGATCTATTGGGATCAGGATCTAGAAGACATCCCGCTGCCCTTGCCTATGCCAGCCTTTGATGTTGCCATGACTCAGGCTAAAGTTGAAAGCCTAGCTCTGCTAGCTCCCATTATGGCGAAGCAGGCAAGGATCGATCAAGATCGAGTTGTATCCGCAGTTGAATAACTTGGGCTAAGGTTTTTCTATTTAGGCCGACAGAATGCATGTGTTCTAGCTTATGCAATTTGGCAATTACAGCGTTTAATTTTAAAATATCGATTAACGAGTTAATAAAAGTCTGATCTGCAAAATAAAGAATATCTTTGCTGCGTTCTTTTGAATGTTGATCTATATATTGAAGTGCTAACGGAAATACTTTTGAATCACTTGCAATGGCTGACGTAAAAAAATTAGATTTAAATTGGATGGGTTGCGTTCCATCGGTACTCGTGCCTTCAGGAAACACCGCCACACTCATTCCCTGACGAAGATATTGTGAGGCCCTTTCAATCGAATTGAGCATCGATTTTTTTGACTCTCGGTTCACAAAAATAACACCACAGGTGTGTGCAATTTTACCAAATACGGGCCACTCCAATACTTCACTCTTGGATATAAAAATACTTGGCCTGTATGCATGAATCACCAATATATCAACCCAAGATAGATGGTTTGCAACGTACAAACCAGGACCTATTGAATCTATCGATTGATCGTTGGGTTGAATGTTTAAATGAATCGATAAATGATGAAGCAAGGTTTTTGCCCATCGACTCGATTGCTCCAATCGATACTCTATGGGTTTGCGATGCAAATATAATCTGCATCGCCCATAAAACCACACCACCGAACAACCGACACGTATTGCTTTATAAACAACACGAATGTCGGAGAGTTTCATTTATTCTTAGAAAAGGTCTTGGGCGGCAATACGCCCTTGATCACCGCTTGTCCAATAGCAAAGAAGATATCGGTGTTATCTTGAACACCCGTAAATGCCCAAGCTCCTGGTCCCATCGCTGATAGAGGAATGTCAGATGCAGTATGCACCCCGCTGTTACCAGGGACCTGTCCTGTCACAGTAAATCCACCTTGCGCATCACGCGCCATTGGATCGACTGGATAAGCCGATAAGGGTTGAGATTTAATAAGAGGTTGCTGGCTGTCTTGCAATGGCAAGGGGTTGGTTCTCCAATCTTCGGTGCGGTCTGAATTTCCACCGTACCCCACTAACAAACGGTAGTCGATATCTGTGCTCTGTGGATATCCATCCGCACCGATTTTGTATTTAGGAAAACCTGCCTTTTCATAAACACCAACGACTTGATCGCGCACGTTGGAAACGCCACCTGCTTTAATAAGATCTTGAAGTTTGGCATCGCTCACAGTGGATGCCCCGATCAAAGCGACGCCCGAACACTCGTGGTCGGCGGTCACGATGACCAAAGTTTCGCCATTCTTTTTTGCAAACTCTTGGACCACAGCAATGGCCCTATCAAATTCGATGGTATCTAAAATCCATCTTTCGGTATCCATGTTGTGCGCTTGTTTATCAATCGATGCGCCTTCAACCATCAACACAAATCCTTTTTTATTTTTTTCTAAAACAGCCAGTGCCTTTTGTGTCATCTCATCGAGCATGGGTTGATCGGGAAAACCAAAATCATCAACAACGCGACCCTTGATACCTTTTGCAATGTTTCTTCTGCCGTCAATCTTGTCTAATGCCACGTTCATGTTTGAGTATGAAAAAAGACCCAGCAGCTGATTGGTCTTGCTGATATCAATGGCGTCTAAAGAGGTTTTATCGGATACATATTTAAAGCCTGACGCTTGAAAGTCACCGATTAAATCACGTTCCTTATCAAGCTTTCCTGCAGATGCGCCCCACTTTTTTACAATTTCAGAGGTGTGCAATTCGGAATCGGAAAAAGCATAGTCATTGCTGTCGCTTCGTGCAGACCCAGGCGTTGAGGCTGGCAAAAACCATTTGCGACCACCGCCCATTAAAACGGAGAGACCGGTGAGTTTTCTGTCATCAAAAAATTGATCCACAATGCCAGTACCTGCACCGCGATTGCTTGTATGAATCGCGTTGGCCGCAGGTGTCGCGTCAAAAACATCGGATGTTGTCACCAAGCCTAAAGCTTTACCTTGTGTGCGATGCAAGTATTCGCTTAAATACTCAATTCGTGGATTGTCAAATGCGTTCGTTGTGTCGTCAGGGAAAACACCCTCTTCGTTGTTATTTCCTTTGTTACCCGACACATATGCCGCCATACCTGGCGCTGAGTCAGTAATCAAGGAATTAAGGGATGAGGTTTTGACTTGACCAGATATGGGGAATTGATCCATAGCCAAGGGCTTAATGGCATGCCCTTGTGCGTAGCCACCCGACACAATACGAGCAGCTGTGCGCTGTGCCGCGCCCATACCATCACCTAGCATGATGATGATGTTCTTTACCTTTTGGCCGCCTGCATGTAAGACCACCACTTCATATTGACCTTTAGCCGTCACTTGTTGACCATCCGTTTGCTGAGCTCTCACTTCAAAAGTGTGCACGCCCGCTTTGGACATTGAAAAAGAGCGAATCGTTGCAATGCTGGCGTTTTTAGGAGTTAATGCGGTACATCCTGTTTGACAACTTTTTAATGCAACTGTATGTTCAATCCGTATGCCGTTGACATAAAACGAGGCTTGTGTAATGGATTGCGCTGCATCATCGGGCCTAATCGTCGCTTGCAAATCAAATCGTTGGTCAGGCAAGAACCTCGCAACGATGGGGGCTGACTGGCCCGTAGAAAATAATTCACTCGGTGGTGTTAAACGTGAAACAGTGGGTGCTGCCGATGCAACGCCCAAAATACCAAGTCCACATGTAAGAAATAAAGATTTAAGGAGCGATTGTTGGTAAGAGATAGGTTTTTTCATGGTTGTTTTAAACATTCAATGTTGATGGCGGTGGTTTTGAGTTGTAGAAGAAATTTCTTGAATGGATTGAGGATCCACATGAATGCGTATCCATGCAACCGATCCATCTTGTAATTCATATCGTTCAGCAAAAATCTTGCCCTGCACCGTAATGGCCCCATTCACGTGCGGAATCACCCAATTTTTTTGGCTTTGATCCAATACAACCAATGTGGTTGAAGCGGGCATATCATTGGCTGTACCATCTGCGTGTTCACTCATTTGAATGGGTCTAGGTGACAACCAAAATTGACCAACATTAGGGCCCTCACTTTGAACCATGTAACCCGTGAGTTGCACTTTTTGGTTATGAACTGATAAAACATCTTTATTGAATTTGAGACCCTTAGCCCCCACTGGCATTTCAAAAAACTGGTTAAATGAAATAGGCTGATAGCCCAAATCACTGGCGCGAGCACTGAAAAAAATTGCATAGAGAACTAAAAACCTAATAAGAGAAGTACGTTTAATCATCTTGATAGATTAACCACTTAATGTGACACTAATTTGACATCGGAATTTCACGAAAGTGTCATTGATATTTGTTCTAGTCAGATAAATGAATCCTTTTTAATATGTCTAAAGGCTTTTACACGCTCATAGCGGCTCAATTTATATCTGCATTGGCAGATAACGCATTGTTATTGATTGCCATTGCGATCCTCGTTGAATGGGGTGAGGCCAGTTGGTGGATCCCCTTACTCAAAGCCATGTTTACCCTATCGTATGTATTCTTAGCGCCTTGGATGGGTTTAATGTCTGATCGATGGCCCAAGCACCGCGTGATGCTGATCGCCAACCTCATCAAGCTTGGAGGGTGCATTGGCATGATCCTTGGGCTCAACGTGATCGTGTGCTTTTCTGTTGTTGGATTGGGTGCGGCCTTGTACTCGCCCGCCAAATACGGATGGATCACAGAAGTAGAACCGCCCGATCGACTGGTGCGCGCCAATGGGTGGATTGAAGTTAGCACTGTGAGTGCTGCCATCTTTGGCATTACGCTGGGCGGTTTACTCATTAGTGATTCATTCACGCATTTGCAATGGGTTGTCCTCTTCAAAGAGACACTTCAATCAAGCCATAGTTTTTTGATACAACTCGCAATGATTGCGACGCTTTACATCACCACCCTGGCACTTAATTTTTATATACCTCCAAGCCTTAAAAAATATGCTCACCTTTCATTGGAATTAAAAAAAGCACTTCAACAATTTTTTATGGATCAATTACGTCTTTGGAACGATTTTGAAGCCAGCATTTCTCTATCGGTAACCACTTTATTTTGGGGTATTGGCGCTGTAATGCAACTATTGATTTTATCCTGGGCCCAACAAATATTAGGGCTTGGAATGGACCAAGGCGCCTATCTACAAGGATGCACGGCCTTAGGGGTAGTAGTTGGCGCTTGGATGGCGGCCCAATGGATTTCATTAGAACGCGCAAGCAGTTTATTATGGCTAGGCGTTTTGTTGGGAGCGGTTCTTCCGTTGCTCAACTATATTTCGAGCATCGAAATAGCAGTTGCCACAACAATTTTTGTCGGAGCTATCTGTGGGTTCTTTATTGTTCCCATGAACGCCTTACTTCAACACAGAGGCGTTACTTTGCTCAGCGCTGGTAAATCCATTGCCATTCAAAATTTTAATGAAAATGCCAGCGTGTTAACGATGATGGGAATCTACAGTTTACTTTTATACCTGCAACTGTCGATCGATCAAATGATCGTGATTTTGGGTGTATCGATTGGCCTGTGCATGTTGTTGATTTTGCTTAGGCATCGATTGGCGACCAATTCCAAAATATTCAAAACCAAGGTTCTGTAGAGCAACAGGATCGTACAGATTTCTGCCGTCAAAAATAATCGATTGCGAGAGTTGCTTGGCAAGGACGTCAAAGTTGGGGCTGCGAAATGATTTCCATTCCGTCATGATGACCAACGCATCAGCATCCTCGGTCGCATGGTATGCGTCGCTACAGAATTCAATATGAGCCCATAACTCTGGAGCTTGGGACAAATCATCTTGGATGGCTTCCTGTGCGTTTTCAGTGGACACTGGATCAAATGCCTTCACTTTTGCGCCTCGCTCGAGTAATCCCTTAATCAATACCCGACTAGGAGCCTCGCGCATATCGTCAGTTTCCGGTTTAAACGCAAGTCCCCAAACCGCAAAGGTAAGCCCACGCATATCCTCACCATACTGCAATATCATCTTTTCTAAAATTCTATTTTTTTGTTGAAAGTTGATATGTTCAACGCTTTGCAACAATGAGAGCACCTGTCCATTGTCATGGGCGACTTGCTGCAGTGCCTGCACATCTTTAGGGAAGCAAGAGCCGCCATAACCCGCACCTGCATATAAAAAACTGTATCCAATTCGTGGATCCGATCCTATTCCCATTCGAACAGACTCGATATCGACGTCAAGCACTTCAGCCAAATTAGCCAGTTCATTCATGAATGATATACGCGTAGCCAGCATTGCATTGGCTGCATATTTTGTCATTTCTGCCGCACGATTAGACATCACCAATGTTCTGTCGTGATGTCGATTGAATGGCGCGTAGAGTTGACGCATTTTTGACAACGCTACGGCACCCATCTCGTCTTGAGAATAACCTAGAACAACTCGGTCCGGCCTCATAAAATCTTCAATCGCAGCACCTTCTTTTAAAAACTCTGGGTTTGAAATGATTGAAAATTTATAAGTAGCGTCATTATCTTTTTCTGATGCTTGAAGCATGCCGCGCTCATTCAATTCTTGATTAATCACGTTTGCAACTTTTTCGGCAGTTCCGACAGGAACGGTTGACTTATTAACAACCACCTTATCATTTTTCATCCAATGGCCGATATCTTTTGCAACACTTAAAACATAAGTCAAGTCGGCACTTCCATCGCTCGCTGGTGGCGTACCAACCGCTATAAAAATAATCTCGCCATGTTCGATGGCTTTAGAAGTATCACTGGTAAATTCAATCCTTCCATCCAACCGATTGCGGTGGATCATCTCATCTAAGCCAGGTTCATAAATAGGCACAATACCACTATTCAAGCTGCGTATTTTTTCTGTTGCGATATCTAAACAAATCACATGATTACCCAATTCTGCCAAACAAGTACCCGTTACTAATCCGACATACCCTGTTCCAATCACTGTAACTTTCATTTGAATTCCTCTGTAAAAATAACAAACACAGCGTTTGTTAGTTGAGAGTATTCATTGACTGTGTGAAAGTGATGTGAACAATTTGTGTCATTTTTTTGTCAGTCATGCGCGAATTATTTATCTCTATTGAGGCATCTCAAACAAAGCCTGACCCATCTTGAGCCTTAATCCCTCCTCAATACCTGATGCAAACTTGAACCCTTGTGGTACGAACATGAGGATTGTGGATCCATGTTCAAACCATCCCAGCTCTTCGCCTTTGCCAAAATTAATATCACAAGCAATTTCAGTTTTACCTTGGTAACGGGTATGAAATACAGTATCAATACCGTGTATGCGAATGCTCGCAACGAGCACGGCGGCCACAGGAACCAACCCAATGAGATGCTTTCCTCTAGCAGTCGTCATCTTTAAATAGGCTCTTTCGTTTTTGCAAAAAAGTTTTTCAATGCGATTTAATGCAATTGGATTGACATTCCAAGTGTCCCCACTGAAATATCGAATGTGCTGAATCGATCCATCAGCGGGTGCGTGAAAACGGTGATACATCGCTGAAGTGATCCTAATCGTCATAAACATGCCGTTGCGCCATTGCTCAATAGACTCCTCGATACCCAATAAATCTTCTAATGTGTAAGGAAACCCTTTGGCTTGATAGACCAATCCGTCCACCACCGTACCCAAAGCACCCACAATACCGTCACACGGACTCACCATTATTTTTTCATCGACATCAATGGGGCGTGCATGGGGCTTCAATTCTCGGACAAACAAGTCATGCAAACTAACAAAGTTTGTCTTTTTAGCCTCATCCAGATCAATATCGGTAAACAACTTCCACACGGCAATTGAGACATTTTTAATCCAAGGGGTACGAATCTTGCTGAACCAACCCATGAAATGGGTGAGCGTGATCCGAGGTATTCGGTTGGTTAATAAGAAGTTGAGATCTTCTTGACTAAATATTTTTCGCACAAATTTTTGAACTGTCATCATTTCTTCATCCAATAGTCATACAAATGGGGCTTAAGGAGAACTTGTTATATGTTTGAAACCATTTCTGCATCGTCTTTTGCGATTTTGAGTCTTTTGATGGCTACGTTGCTGATCCTTCGGATCAAGCAAAGGATTGAGTTGTCGCTCGCCAAACAACCAGGCTTGAGCGGACACTTGCGATGGGCCAAAAGAATAGCGGGTTGGTTGCCTGGATATTCGTATCCGCACAATACGTGGTTCAGTGTTGATGATGCGCCTGCTGACGTTTCTACAAAACGACAAAGAGCGCTTCATGATTTGGGTGAACGACTTCGCAACAAGAGTCCATTGACATTGGCACAAACACAAGCTGTAAAGCCGATGATTTCTGATTTGCAATTTATCAGCCAATACAGAATCCCTTTTCAATTTCGCGAAGTGCTCACTCAACAAGTTCAAATTGGAAGCTTCTGGGCAAGCAGCGAAGGCGTTCATCTGATTGACCTGGATGGCAACAAGTACATCGACGTGACGGGTTCTTATGGCGTTAATTTGATGGGTCAAGATTTTTACAAAGCCTGTATGCAAGAAGGCATTGATTTGGTTAAAAATTTGGGGCCTGTGCTGGGCTCTTACCACCCTTGCGTTTTGGAAAATGTTCAAGCGCTTTGTAAAATTTCTAACAAGGACGAAGTTTCGTTTCACATGTCCGGCACTGAAGCGGTGATGCAAGCAGTTCGGCTCGCTCGCTACCATACGGGTAAGAAAAAATTGGTCAGGTTTGCAGGCGCTTATCACGGTTGGTGGGATGATGTGCAACCAGGGCCTGGGAATCCCATGCCCCCATCCGACCATACACTGACTCTGCGCGAAATGCACGAGTCCACTTTGCGTGTATTGAATCATCGAAGTGATATTGCTTGTGTATTGATCAACCCCTTGCAAGGCATGCATCCCAATCAAGCAGCACCCACTGACTCCACATTGGTCGATGCAAAACGTCACGCACACTTTGACAGAATAGCTTACACCCAATGGCTTGAACAACTCAGAGAAGTATGCACAAGAAAAAACATTGCATTGATTTTTGATGAAGTCTTCATGGGCTTTCGATTGGCCAGGGGCGGTGCTCAAGCCTATTTCAATATCGATGCCGATTTGGTTACCTACGGAAAAACATTGGGCGGCGGCTTGGCCGTTGGCGTAATTTGCGGAAAATCTAAATGGATGAAACGCTTTGATGACAGCAAGCCTGGACAAATCTGTTTTGCAAGAGGTACCTTCAATGCCAACCCTTATGTGATGGGCAGCATGAATGTGTTTTTGAAGCAAATCTATAAACCTCAGATCAGCGCTCTTTACGAAACTCTGGATGCGACTTGGGAGCGTCGACTCAAACAAATGAACCAACGATTGAGAGATGAAAAATTGCCGCTCCAAGTAACGGGTATGTCGACTGTATGGACTATATTGTATGAAGTGCCCAGTCGTTACAACTGGATGTTTCAATATTATTTGCGCGACCAAGGTATTGCACTGAGTTGGGTGGGTACGGGTCGCATGATCTTTAGTTTGAATTTCTCGGATCAAGATTTTGAACAATTCATGAATCAATTTGTTCTTGCGGGCCACCAAATGGCTAACGATCAATGGTGGTGGACACCGCAAGGTCAAACTAATCAAAAAATCAGAAAACTCATATTTCGTGAAGTTTTGAAAGAAAAATTCAGTTGAATTCAATGTGATTTGATATGACCCATGGGGTCAATCAACTCACCACGTAACAAATAGACGGGCGACTTGTAATACAACTTGATGTCATGGAATGGATCGGTCATGATCTTGAATCCCCAGGCCAAGCCCGCTTGTAAATTTTCTTTGACCCACAATTGCAAAACACGAAAGACGAGTCCCGCAAGACCTAAAAATAACCATGCCATCCCCGTCATGCGAATGGGGGTGTCCTCATAAGCCTCGGGAACCGCCCAAGTTAAATACTGTGGCATAAAGTAAGCAACGACAGGAATCAAACCGCAAATGGTTAACAACACAATTTTGCGTTGTAAGTTGTAGCCTACTTTGATTTCTTCTTTGTATTCATGTGTAGCTTGATTAACTTCATCAAAACCTTTGGGCTCAAAAAAGAAATGACCAATTTGGCGAGTTGTCATCGATACCAACCAAGCGACAAGACCTGCAATCACGGGGTCAATAAAAAGATAAGCGTAGGAGACTAAAAACGAAATTGCACTGATTAAATGCAAGGATTGGTTGATGCGACTGTGATGGTAATAGCGGTGATCGTCCCAGCGTTGTGTTCTGAGCGTTTCAAAAAAATCTTGCATATAATCTCCTAATGATTGAGTGAATAACCTAATCACTATGCCCCAATTACATGAAATTTTGATGACACACCATCATCAAATATTCACAAAACAGTCATCAAACTGTTGCAATTGAGTGGCAAATTAGAGGGTATGAACTTCCACTCTTCTATACATGTTCAAAAAATAGCTGGCGAGCATGCCACTTTGCGAATCGCAGTGGTTACAGAGACTTACCCCCCCGATATCAATGGTGTTGCACACACCCTATCCAAAATTGTTGCAGGTCTCAAATCAAACGACCATGTGGTGTGGCTTGTGAGACCCCGTCAAGGTACAGGCGATTTACAAATATCTGAAGACAAATTTCAAGAAGTTTTTGTCAAAGGTCTGCCCATCCCCTTTTATAAACAATTGAGAATGGGTTTGCCCGCCAAAAAAGAATTGACACGCTTATGGACGCAACATCGTCCCGATTTGGTGCATATTGCCACCGAAGGACCCTTGGGATGGTCGGCACTCAAAGTGGCGCAAAAACTTAAATTACCCATCAGTACAGATTTCAGAACCAATTTTCATGCATACAGCCAACACTATGGCATTGGATGGCTCAGAGGAGCCATCATGGCTTACATGAAAAAATTTCACAACGCAGCGCATAGCACCATGGTTCCAACACTTGCTCTCGAGCAAGAGCTGTCCTCCCTTGGGTTTGAACGCTTGCACGTTGTTCCACGTGGTGTTGATACCGATCTCTTCTCGCCCGATAGACGGTCCGATGCATTGAGAGCATCATGGGGTGCCACACAGTCCACTCAAGTGCTGATTTGTGTTTCGCGCTTAGCGCCCGAAAAAAATATGCATTTAGTCGTTAAGGCCTATCAAGCGTTAAACGCAAAAAACACAGATACAAAACTTGTCATCGTTGGCGATGGACCTATGCTCAATACTCTCAAAAATTTAGCACCTGACGCTATTTTTGCTGGATTTAAAACGGGCGAAGAACTCGCCATGCATTACGCGAGCGGAGATTTATTTGTTTTTGCAAGTCTTTCCGAAACTTTTGGTAACGTCACACTCGAAGCCATGGCCAGCGGCTTACCCATTGTTGCCTTTCGACACGCGGCAGCAGGAGAAGTCATCACCAGCGGAATTCACGGCATTTTGGTTGAACCAGGCGACGAGTCGCAATTTATTTCATCGGTTGCAAGCTTAGGTGGCGTCGAGCAACAACGCATATTTATCGCCAAAGAAGCCAGATCCAAAGCGCTGTCGATGAGTTGGGCTTCCATTCTCAAAAAAACCGAAGATGTTTTTTATGAAGTGGTTAACTAAGATGCGAGTATTTCTACTGATGGTTGTTCGAAAAATTAAATCAATCAAGCTTAATTTTTCAGACGAAACAAAAACCTATAAAGATTTTTAAAAGTAACTCAATATCTCAACAGTTATTGCTTGGGAGGCTTGGGCATACTTTATAATCTTCAGATGCCCATAGACAAACCCCTAGCCGCTATCGATTTAGGTTCCAATAGTTTTCGAATGGAAATCGGCCGATATCAGCACGGCATTATTCAGCGTATAGAATACATCAAAGAAACAGTTCGCCAAGGTAATGGCTTGGATGAAAACAGAAATCTAACCGAAGAAGCCATGCAACGCGGTTGGGATTGTTTATCTCGCTTTGGTGAGCGTATCGCAGATTTCAAAACCAAACAGGTACGCGCAGTAGCCACACAGACCCTGCGCGAGGCACGCAACCGTGATGTCTTTTTAAAACGTGCCACCCAAACTCTCGGATTCCCCATTGAAGTGATCTCTGGTAAAGAAGAGGCTCGTCTTATTTACTTGGGTGTCTCTCAGCTCCTTCCACAATCCGACGAAAAGAGAATGGTCGTAGATATCGGTGGAAGATCAACTGAAATTATCCTTGGTAGAAATAAAGAATCCAAGCAAATGGAGTCCTACCGCGTGGGAAGCGTCGCATGGAGCATTAAATATTTTCCCAATGGTATTTTTAGTGCCGAATCATTCAAAAAATCAGAGGTTGCCGCAAAAGCTATTTTGGATGAAGCGGTTGCCAAGTACCCGCCTCACAAGTGGGATGTCGTTTACGGATCGTCTGGAACCATTGGCGCGGTTGCTGACGCACTGGCAATGTCTGGCTACTCTGGCACCACCATTACCAAAGAGGGGGTCCTATGGCTCATCAACACCTTGATACGCGCGCAATCGGTTGATCGTTTGCGCATCGACGGACTCAAAGAAGATAGGAAAGCCGTCATTGGTGGCGGCCTATCGGTATTGAGTGCCTTAATGGATTTATTACAAATTGATAGCATGCAAGTTGCAGAAGGTTCACTGCGTCATGGCGTTTTGTACGACATGATTGATCGCGATATGGACGACACCGATATTCGTTCATCGACAGTCAAGCGCTTGGCTGTTTCCATGAATACAGACTTGGATCAAGGCGCTCGCGTATCTGCCATTGCACAATATTTTTTAGAACAAATTGATCCAGAGAGCGATCAAAAGGATCGGCTTCTTAGAAAAATCAAATGGGCCGCACAGTTGCACGAAATTGGAACGGCCATTTCACACTCTGACTATCACAAGCACGGCGCCTATATTTTGGACAACACCGACACCACTGGATTTGCCCAAACAGAATTGCACCGATTAAGCCTATTGGTTTTGGGTCATCGGGGAAAACTCAAAAAACTAGAACACAATCTTGACGATATCGACTTGGTCAAACAATTGTTAGCCTTGCGTCTTGCTGTTATTTTGTGCCATGCGCGTAGAGACCCCGACGTCGGCGATTTAAAAATCAACTGGAACAAAAATCAACCCAATAAATTCACATTAAAAGCATCAGCCAAGTGGCGAGAAAATTTTCCGCAATCGGCTCATTTGCTTTATATGGAAATGGACGCTTGGCAGCGCACGTCCTATAAGTTTGAATTTAAAAACGACTAATTAACGTCGCGTCGCACTGTATCGCTTCATCAAGGCTTTCTGCGCACTCAATGGTTTTCGATGTGCATCAGCATCAACGGGGTGATAAACCAAATCGTCATGCAATTGCCACGCGTCGGCGGTATCGGAAAGATAGGCAACCAAACATTCATCGATTATTTTTTGTTGCAGCTCTGGATTTGTAATGGGCCATGCCAATTCAATTCGACGCAACATGTTTCGATTCATCCAATCGGCACTTGACAGATAAAGCTTAACATCTTCATCGATCCTAAAATAAAACACACGCGAATGCTCTAAAAACCGACCAATCACAGAGCGAACTTTGATGTTATCGGTGTAGCCAGAAATTCCCGCAGGCAAAATACACGCACCTCTGATGATCAAATCGATTTGCACGCCTTTTTTGGATGCATCAATCAAGCATTGAGCCAAACGATCATCGGTGAGTGCGTTCATTTTTAAAACGATTCTGCCTTTTTTGCCTGCTTGCACTGCTTGGGCCACATCTTCAATAAACTCCATCATTTTGCTGTGCAGATGAAAAGGCGCAACAATCAATTGGTTTAATTGATTGAGTTTATTTTGGCTTGCGAGATGTAAAAAAACATCTTCCATATCGGATGTAATGGCAGCATCACAAGTTAAAAAACTCAAGTCTGTATACAGGCGCGCTGTTCGTGCGTTGTAATTTCCAGTTGATAAATGCCCATAGCGTCGTAAAATTTTTCCCTCACGACGCGTAATCAAAAGCATCTTGGCGTGGGTTTTAAGTCCAACCACACCATAAACAACTTGCGCACCAATGGACTCCAGTTGTTCGGCCCAGTTGATATTGGCCTCTTCATCAAAGCGCGCTTTGAGCTCCACCACCGCTGTTACTTCTTTGCCCAGTCGAACCGCTTCGCGCAACAAATCCATTAACTCAGAGTCTGTTCCTGTTCGGTAGACCGTTTGTTTGATGGCTAACACTTTGGGATCGTTAACGGCTTCTCTTAACAAATCCAAGACGGCGCCAAAACTCTCAAACGGTTGATGAAAGAGAATATCTTTTTCTTTGATTTGTGAAAAAAGTGAAATGCCAGCAGTCAGTTGACGCGGATAAGTGGCTTGATAGGGCTTGAATAAAAGCTCAGGTCTTGCAGCCAAATCAATGACTTGATTGAGTCGTACCAAGTTAACGGGACCGTGCACTCTAAAGAGCGCCTGCTCAGGCAGTTCAAATTGATTGTTTAAAAAATCAGCCAAAAAATCTGAACAACCCGACGATACTTCTAAACGAACCGCATTTCCAAATTGACGGTTCTCTAAACCCCTGCGCAAAGCTGTTCTTAAATTTTTAACGTCTTCTTCGTCAACAGATAAGTCCGAATTGCGCGTGACCCTGAATTGAGAAAACTGCAATACATCACGATCAGGAAATAAATCCTTGAGATGCGAACGAATAATGCTTGAAAGTGAAACAACCATGGTTTGATTTTGAGAAATTTTTTGCGGCAGTTTGATAAAGCGCGGCAATACACGCGGTACTTTCACAATCGCAATTTCATTACTTCTTCCAAACGCATCTTTTCCACCTACGCGAACAATAAAATTAAGCGACTTGTTGGCCACTTGTGGAAATGGATGCGCGGGATCTAAACTCACCGGAATCAAAAGTGGTTTAACTTCTTGCTTGAAATAATTTTCTACCCAATTTTTTTGTGCTTGATTTCTTTCGCCGTGCGAAACAATTCGAATGTTGTTTTTTTCTAATTCAGGAATAAGGTCTTCGTTGTAAACGCGGTATTGCTCGTTCACCAGTTGATGCGCATG
>Ga0209829_10001851_pt1 | contig 16668 bp, 12 predicted proteins | sample C_140205_EF_Meta_FD_187311 | JGI IMG/M metagenome (GOLD analysis project Ga0209829, IMG submission 187311) | Freshwater microbial communities from Lake Croche, Canada to study carbon cycling - C_140205_EF_MetaG (SPAdes) (version 2) | ecosystem: Environmental > Aquatic > Freshwater > Lake...
TCCCATCATCTTCGCCATGGCCAATCCCGATCCCGAGATCACGCCCGAAGAGGCCCATGCGGTGCGCGACGACTGCATCGTGGCGACGGGGCGCTCGGATTATCCCAATCAGGTCAACAACGTTCTGGGCTTCCCCTATATTTTCCGCGGCGCGCTGGATGTACGCGCCACCACCATCAACATGGAGATGAAGGTCGCCGCCGCCAATGCGCTGGCCATGCTCGCGCGCGAGGATGTGCCGGATGAAGTCGCTTCGGCTTACGATGGCGCCCGTCCGCGCTTTGGCCGCGAATATATCATTCCCGCCCCCTTCGACCCGCGCCTGATCCGCGTGGTCCCCGCCGCTGTGGCCCAGGCCGCCATGGAGACGGGCGTCGCCCGCAAACCCATCGCGGATATGGAGGCCTATCAGGCGAGCCTGTCGGCGCGGCGCGATCCGGTGGCGGGCGCCCTGCAGCGCATCTTCGAGCGGGTGCGCCGCTATCCCAAGCGCGTCGTCTTCGCCGAGGGCGAGGAGGAGCAGGTGATGCGCGCCGCAGTCTCCTTCGTGAACCAGGGGCTTGGCACCGCCATCCTCGTGGGCCGCGAGGAGCGCATCAAGCAGAACGCCGAACGCGCGGGTCTGGACATCACCGATAAACATATCGAGATCCACAACGCGCGCCTGTCCAGCCGCAACGACATCTATTCGCAGTTCCTCTACGAACGGCTGCAACGCAAGGGCTATCTCATGCGAGATTGCCAGCGCCTCATCAACAACGACCGCAACTCCTTCGCCGCCGCCATGGTGGCCCAGGGCGATGCAGACGCCATGGTGACCGGCGTGACGCGCAATTTCTCCATCGCGCTGGAGGAGGTGCGCCGCCTGATCGATCCGCGTCCCGGCCACAGGCTGATCGGCGTCTCGCTCATCCTGTCGCGCGGGCGCCCCGTGCTGGTGGCCGACACCGCCATAACCGAAATGCCCAACGCCGAAGAACTGGCGCAGATCGCTATCGAGGCGGCTGGGGTCGCGCGGCGCCTCGGCTATGAGCCGCGCGTGGCCATGCTGGCCTTCGCCACCTTCGGCCATCCCACCGGCGAGCGCGCCGAGCGGGTGCAGGGCGCGGTGCGCCTTCTTGACGCCCAGCGCGTCGATTTCGAATATGACGGCGAGATGGCGGCGGATGTGGCCCTCAACAAGGAGCTGATGGCCGCCTATCCCTTCTGCCGCCTGTCGGATACGGCCAATGTGCTGGTCATGCCGGCCTTCCACTCCGCCGCCATCAGCACCAAGATGTTGCAGGAACTGGGCGGGGCGACCGTGATGGGGCCGCTGATCGTGGGTCTCGACAAGGCCGTCCAGATCGTCCAGTTGGGCGCGAAGGATACGGACATCGTCAATATGGCTGCGCTCGCCGCCTTCAACATCGGCGGCTGACAGATCGGACCCGGGTTGACCCCGGGTCCGTCGCCATGCTCAAAACGCAGCGTCAGCGCAAGGAGCAGGCTGTATGCATATCGCCATGATCGGATCGGGCTATGTGGGTCTGGTGTCCGGCGCCTGTTTCGCCGACTTCGGCCATGTGGTCACATGCGTCGACAAGGACGCGGGCAAGATCGCGGCCCTGCAACGGGGCGAAATCCCGATCTTCGAGCCGGGCCTTGGCGAAATCGTCGCCAACAACATGCGCCAGGAGCGCCTGTCCTTCACCACCGAACTCGCCGAAGCCGTACGCAGCGCCGATGCGGTCTTCATCGCGGTGGGCACGCCCTCGCGGCGCGGCGATGGCCATGCGGACCTGACCTATGTTTTCGAGGCGGCGAAAGAGATCGCGGCCTCCCTCGACGGCTTCACGGTTGTGGTGACGAAGTCGACGGTGCCAGTGGGCACGGGCGATGAGGTCGAGCGCATCATCCGGGAGACCGCGCCCAATTGCGACGTCGCCGTGGTCTCCAATCCCGAATTTCTGCGCGAGGGCTCGGCGATCAGCGATTTCAAGCGGCCCGACCGCATCGTCATCGGCATCGAGGACGAGCGCGCCCGCGAGGTGATGGCGGAAGTCTATCGCCCGCTCTATCTCAACCAGCCGCCGATTCTCTTCACCTCGCGCCGCACCGCCGAACTCACCAAATATGCGGCCAACGCCTTTCTGGCGACCAAGATCACCTTCATCAACGAGATCGCGGATCTGTGCGAGCGCACCGGCGCCAATGTGCAGGATGTGGCGCGCGGCATCGGCCTCGATAACCGCATCGGCGGCAAGTTTCTGCATGCGGGTCCGGGCTATGGCGGCTCCTGCTTTCCCAAGGACACGCTCGCTCTCATCAAGACCGGGCAGGACATGGGCGCGCCCATCCGCATCGTGGAGACGGTGGCCGCCGTCAACGCCCAGCGCAAGCGCGCCATGGCGGGCAAGGTGCTGGCGGCCTGCGGCGGCTCTGTCGCGGGCAAGACCATCGCCATGCTGGGCCTCGCCTTCAAACCCAACACCGACGACATGCGCGACGCCCCCTCCATCGACATCGTGGCGGCGCTGGAGGAGGCGGGCGCCCGTGTGGCCGCCTATGATCCCGAGAGCATGGCGCAGGCGCGTCCCCTCATGGAGCGGGTGCGCTTCTGCAAGGATCCCTACGACTGCGTGCAGGGCGCTGACGCTCTGGTGATCGTGACCGAATGGGACGCCTTCCGCGCGCTCGACATGAAGCGCGTCAAGGCCGCGCTCGCTGCGCCTGTGGTGGTGGACCTGCGCAACATCTACCGGCCCGAGGAGATGCGCCGACTGGGCTTCACCTATGCGAGCGTGGGACGGGCCTGAAGGCTTCCCTCTACACCGTCACCTGCGCGCCCAGCTCCACCACCCGGTCGGAGGGGATGGAGAAGAAATCGGTCGCGTTGGCCGACTGTTTCGACAGGGCGACGAAGAGCTTGTCCTGCCATAGCGGCATGCCTGAATTGGCCGAGGTCTTGAGCGTGCGACGACCAAGGAAAAAGGACGTCGTCATGATGTCGAACTTCAGACCCGCCTTGCGCAGGGTGGCAAGAGCGGCGGGCACGCGCGGGCTTTCCATGAAGCCGTAGTGCAAGGTGATCTTCGTGAAATCGTCGGAAATGCGCTCGATCTCGTAGCGGCGCTTGGGATTGACCCGCGGCACCTGTTCCGTCTTCACGGAGATGATGAAGATGCGCTCATGCAGCACCTTGTTGTGCTTGAGATTGTGCATCAGCGCGGTGGGCGCGACGTCCGGATCGGAGGTCAGGAAGACGGCGGCGCCCGAGACCCGCGTGGGCTTCGATTTTTCCAGCATGCGCAGGAGATCGCGCAGGGGGATGGAATCGCGCCTTGTCTTCTGTTCGAGCAGGCGGGTGCCGCGCAGCCAGGTCCACATCATAACGACCATGGCGGCGCCCACGAACATCGGCACATATCCGCCATCGAGGATCTTCACCACATTGGCGGAGAAGAAAGCCATTTCGATGCACAGGAACCCGCCGGTGAGAAGCAGCGAGCCCCACAGCGGCCAGCGCCACAGCTTCCACACCACCACGAAGGCGAGGCAGGAATCCACCACCAGCGAGGCGGTGACGGCGATGCCATAGGCGGAGGCGAGCGCGCTGGAGGTCTTGAACATCAGCACCAGCAGGATCACGCCGATCAGCAACACGCGATTGACGCGCGGGATGAAGATCTGACCTTCCTGCATATGGGACGTATGGATGATCTCCATGCGCGGCAGCAGGCCGAGCTGGATCGCCTGACGCGCCAGCGAGAAGGCGCCGGTGATGGTCGCCTGGCTGGCGATCACGGTCGCCACCGTCGCCAGCAGCACCAGGGGGAGCAAGGCCCATTCGGGCGCGGCGAGGAAGAAGGGATCGGCCACCGCTGCGGGATTGCTGAGAATGAGCGCGCCCTGGCCCAGATAGTTCAGCACAAGAGAGGGCAGGATCAGCACGATCCAGGCGATCTGGATGGGCCTGCAACCGAAATGGCCCATATCCGCATAGAGCGCCTCGGCTCCCGTGACCGCCAGAAACACGCTGCCCAGCACCAGAAAGCCGATCATGCCATGGCTGCCGAGAAAATGAAGTCCGTTGAGTGGATTGAACGACATGAAGATGCGCGGCGCGTCGCCGATATGGCTGGCGCCCAGCACGGCGATGGAGACGAACCAGACCAGCATGATCGGCCCGAAAAAGGTCGCCACCCCGCCCGTGCCATGGCTCTGGAACATGAAGAGCGTGAACAGGATCACGAGGGTGATGGGAACCACATAGGGCTCGAACAGGGGTGTGACGAGCTTCAGCCCCTCCACCGCCGAAAGCACCGAAATGGCGGGGGTGATGATGGCGTCGCCCGAAAACAGCGAGGCGCCCATGATGCCGAGCACGAAAATCGGTCCGGCGGCCTTGGGGAAGGCGTTCTGGGCCAAAGCCATGAGCGCCAGCGTGCCGCCCTCGCCCTTGTTGTCCGCCCGCATGAGGAACAGCACATATTTGAGCGTGACCGTGAGGAACAGAGCCCAGAGCAGCAGCGAGACGATGCCGATCACATCCTGCTCCATCACGCCGCCCGCAGAATGGGTATGGGCGAGGGATTCGCGCAGGGCGTAGAGCGGACTGGTGCCGATGTCGCCATAGACGACGCCGATGGATCCCAGGGTCAGGGACCAGATGCTCCCATGCGAATAATCTTCGTCGCCCTTTTCGGGCTCGGAATCAGTTGCGGCCGAGCCGCTGAGGCCCTCATTCGCCATTCGATTGTTCCTGACCCGTACCCGTCCAGTTCAAGGACGGGCATATACTCCCTCTCAGCGACGGCGAGAAGGGCCTGCACGGCTTCGTGTTGGAGAGATGGATAATTTTCCGGTTGAACGCCTGACAGTTGCCCGAAGAAGCGCTTCCTGCCATCCCTGCGCCATGAGGCCTCTCGCACCCCTTCCCATCGACGCCGTCACCGGCGACCTCACCCGCTGTCTGGCCCGGGAAACCCGCGCCGTGCTGGTCGCCCCCCCGGGCGCTGGCAAGACGACCCGGGTTCCACTGGCCCTGCTGGACGAGCCCTGGACGCAGGGCAAGCGGCTCATTCTGCTGGAGCCGCGCCGCCTCGCCGCCCGGGCCGCGGCCCAGCGCATGGCCGACACGCTGGAAGATCCGCTGGGCGGGGTGGTGGGCCTGCGGGTGCGCATGCAGTCGCGCGTCTCCGGTCGCACCCGCATCGAAGTGGTCACCGAGGGCGTCTTCGCCCGGATGATCCTCGACGACCCCGGTCTCGAAGGCATCGCGGCGGTGCTCTTCGACGAATTTCACGAACGCTCCCTCGACGCCGACATGGGCCTTGCGCTGGCGCTCGACGCGCAGGCGGGCCTGCGGGAGGATCTGCGCATCCTCGTGATGTCAGCGACGCTGGACGGCGCGCGGGTCAGCCGCCTGATGGGCGATTGCGCGGTCATCGAATCGCAGGGCCGCGCCTTCCCGGTCGAGACCCGCCACGCCACACGTGATTCGCGCGCGCGGCTGGAGGAGGAAGTCGGCAGGATCGTGTTGCGGGCTTTGGCGGAGGAGCCGGGCTCCCTGCTGGTCTTCCTGCCCGGACAGGGCGAGATCCTGCGCACGGCGGAGTTGTTGCGCGAGCGGATCAAGGACCCCTCGGTCGATGTGGCGCCCCTCTTCGGCGCCATGGACCGGGAGGCGCAGGACCGCGCCGTCTCGCCCGCCGCAAAAGGGCGGCGCAAGGTGGTTCTGGCCACCTCCATCGCCGAGACCTCGCTGACCATCGAAGGCGTGCGGGTGGTGATTGATTCGGGGCTGGCCCGGGTGCAGCGCTACGAGCCCGATCTGGGCCTCAGTCGGCTGGAGACCGTGCGCGTCTCCCGCGCCGCCGCCGACCAGCGCCGGGGCCGCGCCGGCCGCACGGAGCCGGGCGTCTGCTATCGCCTTTGGGAGGAGGCCTCCACGGGCGCCATGGAGCCCTATGCGACGCCCGAAATCCTCTCCGCCGATCTCTCGGGGCTGGTGCTGGATCTGGCCGCCTGGGGCGCGCGCGATCCCGCCAGCCTCGCCTGGCTTGATGCGCCCCCCGCCCCCGCCGTCAAGGAGGCCCGCGCCCTGCTGCGCGATCTCGACGCGCTGGATGGGGAGGGCGCCATCACCGATGAAGGCCGCGCCATTCGCGCCTTGCCCCTGCCGCCCCGCCTCGCCCGCATGGTGGTGGACGCCGCCCGGGCGGGCGAGGCGGCGCTGGCCGCCCAGATCGCCCTTGTGCTGGTGGAGCGCGGGCTTGGCGGGGACGGCGCCGACATCGCCGATCGGGTGCAGCGCCTGCGCGCCGACCGCTCCCCTCGGGCGCAGGATGGCCGCAGGCTGGCGGGCGGCTGGGAACAGGCGGCGCGCAAGGCGACTGGCGAGGCCGCGCCAGTGGGAAGCGACCTCAGCGATTGCGGGCGGCTGGTGGCGCTGGCCTGGCCCGACCGGATCGCCAAGGCGCGCGGCAAGCCGGGCGAATTTCTCATGGCCAATGGCCGCGCCGCCTTCGTGGAGCCCCACGACCGGCTGGCGCGCGAGCCCTTTCTGGCCATAGCCGAAGTCACCGGGCGGGCCGCCGCCGCGCGCATCCTCTCCGCCGCAGCCCTCAGCGCGGCGGATCTGGAGGCCGTCGCAGGCGACCGGCTCATGATGCAGGAGGCGACCACCTTCGACCGCGCCGCTGGCGCCCTGCGCACAAGGCGCACGCAAAGGCTGGGGGCGATCACGCTCAGCGAACAGACCCGCCCCACGCCAGCGAGTCCCGAATCCGCCGCCGAACTCGCCCGGGGCGTGGCGGCGCTGGGGCTGGAGCGTCTGCCATGGACCAAGGCGCAATCACAATTGCGCGACCGCGTCCTGTTCCTGCGCCGCACCAAGGCGGAGGACTGGCCGGACCTCTCCGTTGAGGCGCTGGCGCGAGAGCCCGAGGTCTGGCTCGCGCCCTTCATCGAAGGCCGCACGAGCCTTGCCTCCATAACGCCCGACGATCTCGACGCGGCGCTCGACGCGCTGCTGCCATGGGACCTCAAGCGTCGCCTCGACGCCGAGGCCCCCACCCATTTCGAGGCCCCCACCGGCAGCCGCGTGGCGGTGGATTATGAGGCCGAGGGCGGGCCGGTTCTGGCCATCCGCGTGCAGGAACTGTTCGGCCTCTCGGCCCACCCCTCGCTGGCGCAGGGCCGCGCGCCCCTGACCCTGCATCTGCTCTCGCCCGCTCACAGGCCCATCCAGATCACCCGCGATCTCCCGGGATTCTGGAAAGGCTCCTGGGCCGCCGTGAAGGCGGACATGAAGGGGCGCTACCCTCGCCACCCCTGGCCGGACGATCCCGCAGCGGCGGCGCCCACCACCCGCGCCAAGCCGCGCGGAACCTGAGCCACTGGCGCCAAAGGCCCACCTGCGTTACGACTTTCGGCGATCAAGGGGCGCGCGAGGCGCCCGGGCTTCATTCAGGGAGAAACCCATGTTCCGCTCCATGGCGCGGCTCGCAGCCGCCAGCCTCATCGCCGCAACCGGCCTCACCACCGCGGCCCGCGCGCAGTCGGAAACCTTCGACAAGCCCATCACCGTCTATGTTGCGGGCACGGCGGGCGGGGGCATCGACCTTCTGGCCCGCGCGCTGGCGCGGCACATGGGCAAATTTCTGCCGGGCGCGCCCAATATGGTGGTGCAGGACATGCCGGGCGCCGGCGGCATCCGCGCCGCGAATTTTCTGGCGGAAGCAGCCCCGCGCGATGGCACGGCCATCGGCACTTTTGCTGGTGGGCCGGTGATCGAGCCGCTGATCGGCGCCCGCAACCCCGGCTATGACATGAGCAAATTCACCTGGGTGGGCGCTGTCAGCAAGGACGTGGGCGTGTGCCTCTCCTATGGAACCACCCCCTTCAAGACGGTGGAGGATCTGCGCGACAAGGAGATGATCGTCGCGGGGACCGGCGCGGGCTCGGATTCCGACACCTATCCGATCATTCTCAACGAGGTGCTGAAGACCAGGATCAAGCTGATCACCGGCTATCTCGGCACCAAGGAAACCATCATGGCCATCGAGACCGGCGAGGCCCATGGGCGGTGCAGCGTCGCCTATTCGGCGCTGAAAATGGCGCGGCCCGACTGGCTGCGGGACAAGAAGATCAACGTCATCATGCAGTTCGGCCTCGAAAAGAGCCGCGAATTGCCCGATGTGCCCCTCGTGCTCGATCTCGTGAAAAACCCCGAAGACCGCCAGCTCATGGAACTTCTGATGGGCACCATGGCGGTGGCCCGACCCTTCATGGCGCCTCCCGGTGTGCCCGAAGCGCGCGCCACAGCCCTGCGCCGCGCCTTCGACAAGACCATGATCGACCCCGGCTTTCTGGCGGAGGCCCAGCAACTCCAGCTCGATGTGGAGCCGACCACGGGCGAAGAAGCGCAGAAAGTCGTGCAGAGCATGTACGCCACCCCCAAAGCGGTGGTGGAGCGGGCGAAGAAGCTGCTGTCGCCGAACTGAACGCGATTAGTTGGCACATTCAAATGCTTTGGCGCGCGCCGCCTTCATGCTAGAGGCGGCTCCAACGCGATCCATTCGATGCGGGTTGAGGGGCAGGACGGATGAAATTCGGGATTTTCGATCACATTGAAATGGCGGACCGCTCCATGTCGGTCGCGTTCCAGGAACGCATCCGCTTCGTGCAGGCCGCCGATGAGGCGGGTTTCTGGGGCTACCATGTGGCCGAACATCACGCCTCGCCCCTCAACACCGTTCCCGTTCCCGGCGTCTGGCTGGGCGCGGTGGCGCAGGCGACCAAGCGCATCCACATGGGGCCGCTGACCTATCTGCTGCCGCTCTATTCGCCCCTGCGGCTGGCCGAAGAGATCTGCATCCTCGATCACCTCAGCAATGGTCGCATGGAAGTGGGCGTGGGTCGCGGCGTCTCGCCCTTCGAGCTGGGCTATCACAAGATCGACCACAGCAAGTCGCGCGAGATCTTCGAGGACGCTTTCAAGTGCCTGAAAGTCGCGCTGACCAGCGACACCTTCAGCTATGACAGCGAGCGCTACGCCTACAAGGATGTGCCGGTTCCCCTGCGGCCCCTGCAGGAGCCGAACCCCGCCTTCTGGTACGCCTCGTCCAACGCCACCGGCTCGACCTTCGCGGGCGAAGAGGGGCTGCATTTCGTCACCAATGGCCCCAGCGCCCGCGCCAAGGCCAATATCGACGCCTACCGCGAGGCGCTGACCAGGCGCGGCGGCGCGGCACAGCCCAAGGGCGCGTTCAAGGGCGGCGCGGCCGTCGGCGTGCTGCGCCAGATCGTGGTGGCGGATACGGATGCGCAGGCCATCGCCATCGCCGCGCCCGCCGTGGCCCATCACCACGCCAATCTCACCCATCTCGCCCGCAAACATGCGCACGAGGGCAGCGTCGCCCAGCGCCTGAACATTCCGCTGGCCGCCACCATCGAGGACGCCCTGCGCGAAGGCACGGTCATCGCCGGGACGCCCGATACGGTGCGCGCGCAGATCGAGCGGCAGGTGGAGGAATTGGGGATCAACTATCTCCTCACCTATCCCTTCTTCGGCGATATGCGCTTCGATCAGGCCATGCGCTCCCTCAATCTCTTCGCCAGCGAAGTGATGCCGAAGCTCGCGCATCTCTGATCAGGGGAGCGATTGACGCGCGCCGCCACGTCGTTACCTTGCGAGGCAAGGGCCGCTTTCCGACTGGAAAGCCGAGCCCGCAGGGAGAACGTCCATGTCGCGCGCCAGCATGCTGGCGGCCGCCATCCTCGCCACCTGCGTCTCCTTCGGGAGCGCACGGGCGGAGGATCTTGCGTCCGTCTGGAAGGGAAAGACCGTCACCATTGTCGTTGGCACCTCCGCAGGCGGGGGCTATGACACCTATGCGCGGATGCTGGGCCGCTATCTGGGCCGCCATATCCCGGGCAACCCGTCGGTGGTGGTGACGAACATGCCGGGCGCGGGCAGCCATCTCATGGGCGGCTATATCGCGGGGGTGGCGGCGAAAGACGGAACCTTCATAGGCGCCCCCTTCTCCGCCCAGCCGCTGGGGCCTGTGCTCGAGGATGCCGCGCAGCTTCGCTATGATCCCGCGAAGCTCCATTATCTCGGCAGCGCCGATGTGGACGCCTTTCTTTGCATCATCGGCAAGAACGCACCGGTGAAGACTTTCGCGCAGACATTCCAGACCGAGCTGATCATGGCGGGGACGGCGGAGACCGGATCGACCGGCTATCTGCCCGTGCTGCTCAACAATGTGCTGGGCACGAAATTCCGCATGGTCGTGGGCTATCCGGGCACCCGCGAAATGACCAACGCCATCGAGAAGGGCGAGGTCCATGGCATGTGCGGCATGAACTGGTCGAGCATCCAGACCCAATACGCCAACATGCTGAAGGCCGGGGAGATCTCCATCCTGGCGCAGGAGAGCCTGACCGGCCATCCCGAAATGGACCGCATGGGCGTGCCCCGCACCGGCGATTTCGCCAAGACCGAGGAGCAGCGCCGCATCCTCGACATCGTCTATTCCCAGCAGCTCTCCAGCCGCCCCTTCTTCGTGGCCGCAGAAGTCGCGCCCGAGCGGGTCACGGCGCTGCGCGAGGCCTTCATGGACACTTGGCGCGATCCCGAACTGCTGGCGGAGGCGAGCAAGATGGGCCTGCAAGTGGGGCCGGTGAGCGGCGAGGAGGTGCAGGCTTTTCTGGCGAAGATCTACGCCAGCCCGCCGGATCTGCTGAGACAGGCCAAAGAGGCGATCAAGGTGAAGCGGTGAATGCACAAACGGATGCGCGGGGCCGCACAGTCCTGTAGACAGTCCCCAGCCGCCAGGAAGCCAGCAAGCCCGGAGGCCCGGAGGCTCGCGTGATCAGGATCGACAGCCGCACCAGCATTGATGAGGGAGACCTGCGGGAGTCCTTCATCCGCGCCTCGGGGCCGGGCGGGCAGAACGTCAACAAGGTCTCGACCGCCGTGGAACTGCGCTACGATGCGCGGGGGGCCACGACCCTGCCCGAGGATGTGCGCGAGCGGCTGATGAAACTGGCGGGCAGCCGCCTGACGCTGGATGGCGTGATCGTGCTCCTCGCCCAGAGGTTCCGCACCCAGGAGCGCAACCGCGCCGACGCGCTGGAGCGGCTGGTCGCCATGGTGCGGCAGGCGGCGGTGCGGCCCATCAAGCGCATCGCGACGCGCCCGACCCTTGGCTCCAAGGTGCGGCGGCTCGACGCCAAGAAGATCGCCTCCACGACAAAATCCCTGCGCAGGCGCCCGCCCGGAGACATCTGAGGTTTTTTTACCGGGGAGTGTTGCTCCATATCAACAGCGTCGGCGCCGCCGTCTCTGTAAGATGCAGCTTCGGCAAAGCATTGGCCGACCCGGATAAATCCCATGTACCGCTCGCAACAGACACCAACGGGCGATCCCGCCACCATGTCGGGAGAGATCCTGCTGCGCATCGGCATCGCGCTTTTCGCGGTCGCCGCGCCCTGCGCTGCGGTCTTATCGCGGCGCACGCTCTTCGTGCTGCTGCCCGTGGCCGCCCTGCTGATCATCATAGGCGGGCTGCTGTTGCCCGGCACGGCGGCTCAACTGCTGCGCCATTTGCGGACAGCGCTAATCCGCCCCCTCATCATCATTCCGATGCTGCTGCTGATCTGGGCGGGCCTGTCCTTCGTCTGGACCCCTTTTCCGGCCCTGGCGACGGAACGTTACCTACGCACCACCGGAACCATCCTGATCACCGCTACAGCCCTGGCCTGCATGCCCGCGCGCGTGAAGCCGGCCTATTCCATCCTTCTGCCCATCGGGGTCGCCCTGGCGGCTCTGGGCGCGGTGGCCGCCACGCTGCTGTTGCCGCCCACGCCTCAACTGCCCGAGGCGGAAGGCGGCGATACGTTGCGGCGTGCGGTGGCGGGGCTTGTGGTGCTCCTGTGGCCCGCAATGGCGATGCTCGCCTTGCGCTCCAAGGGAGCGGCGGCCGGCCTTCTGGCGGTGGCCGTGGCGAGCGCAACCCTTCTGGTCTGGGCGCCCATCGCGCTTGCGGCGCTCATCATCGGCTTTGCGGTGTTTTCCGCAAGCTATGCGGCTCCCGAGCGCATGGGGCAGGTCCTGGGCGCCGCCCTGGCCGCCTTGATGCTTGGCGCGCCCCTGTTCATTCTGGCGCTCGACCCTGTGACGCAGGCGCAAACCCATGATGGCGTCTTCGGAACGCTGCATATATGGGCGGATATCGTGAGATCCGAAGGGTTGAAACTGATCACAGGTCATGGCTTCGACACATCGGCCCGCGCTCTGGCCGCCGGCCTCCTGCCCGCAGGCGCGCCACGCGGCCTCCTGTTCGAGCTCTGGTACGAGCTGGGCCTTGTGGGCGCTGGCGGCGCCGCCATGCTCATGTGGGCCGCCTTCGCAGGCGCCGCCCGCTGCGGTCAGGCGAGCGGAGCCTTCCTGATGGCGGGCGTCACCGCCGTGCTGACCATCTCCCTCGCGGGCGTGTCGATCTCGCAACTGTGGTGGACCACCCAGCTGGCGGGCGTGGCCCTCGCCTTCGCGGTGGCCATGCACACCCAGACCCGCGCCGAAACGAGCCGCGCCCCCGTCTTCAACCAGAGGCCGGTGCTCAAGATCTGAGCACGGCGGATGTCCGGGCTTGACGCCCCGCGCGAAGTCACGTTTGGCTTGCGCTGACAGAGGGGTGTTGGGGGAGATGCGCATGACGGCCGAGGGGAAGGCGCAGCGCCCGACGCCAGCGGGCGAATTGCCGACCGAAACGACCCAGGCGAGCCGGTTCGGCAAGACCCGCACCGCCCAGTCGACGGCGCTGCTGGAAGATTACGCAGAATTGATCGCCGATCTGCTGGCGTTGAATGGCGAAGCGCGCCCCACCGATGTGGCGCGGCGCCTCGGCGTTTCCCACGCCACCGCCATCAAGACCATCGCCCGCCTCAAGCGCGAGGGGCTCGCCACCTCGAAACCCTATCGCGGCGTGTTCCTCACCCCGCAAGGCCATGAATTGGCGGACCGGGTGCGCGCCCGCCACCGGCTCGTGGTGGAAGTTCTGCTGGCGATCGGCGTGCCGGGGGAAGCAGCCGAATCCGACGCTGAAGGCATCGAGCATCATGTTTCCGAGGCCACCCTGGCAGCCTTCAGCCGCTTCCTGCGCGGCGGCCATCAGCCCTGACGTTACCCGCGCCATCTGCTATGATGATCGAAATGTCCAATGGAGTGAGCCGCTCATGAAGAATGTCCTGGTTCCCGTCGAACTGCATTCCTCGATCGATTCCGTATTCACGACGGCGCTGCTCTTCGCCCGGCGCTTCGACAGCTATGTCGAGGGGATGCCGCTAGGCCCTGATCTGCCCGACCTCGTCGCCTTCGACATGCCCGTGAGCTGGACCGCCGCCGACCAGAACACCTGGCGGGAGCTGGCCGAGGAAAGCCAGCATCGCTTCACCGATTTCATGGGCGCCGAAATGGTGCCGCCCCACGAGGCGAAGACGCACAATCTGTCATGGGGCTGGGCGGGAGAGGCCGCCTTCGGCGATTCCCACGTGTCGTCCTATGCGCGCATCTTCGATGTGACCGTGCTGGGCCGTCCAGGCGCGGAGCGGGGCGACGCCCGCATGGCGACAGCGGAGGCCGCCCTGTTCGAAAGCGGCCGCCCCGTATTGCTGGCGCCACCCAAGGCGCCCGCCATTCTGGGCGATACGGTGGTCATCGCCTGGAACCAGAGCACCGAAACCGCCCGCGCCACCGCCCTCGCCATGCCCCTGCTGATGAAGGCGCGGCGCGTGGTGGTGCTGACCATCACCGAGCACAAGGTCAATGGTCCCACCGGCGAGCAGCTCGCCCATAATCTGCGCGCCAATGGCGTCGCGGCGGAGGCGCTGGAGCGCAGCGCCAAGAACCGCTCCCATGGCGACGCCATCCTCGAAAACGCCGCCACCGTGGGCGGCGATCTTCTGGTCAAGGGCGCCTATACCCAGAGCCGCCTGCGCCAGATGATCTTCGGCGGGGCGACAAGCCTGATCCTCAGCAAGGCTGCCATCCCGGTCTTCATGTCGAACTGACGATTCAGATCCGGCGGCTGGGATTGGTCCAGGCCAGCAGGACGCCGATCCCGGTGAAGAGCGGGATCAGCAGGAAAGCGAGGCGGAAGGCGAAGGCGATCTCGTCGGTGATCGCCATTCGCCGTTCGGGCGACAGATCCGCCAGCGCGGCTGCGCCCGAATCGACCAGTCTGGCGAAAATGGCCGGGGCCTCGGCATCCGAAAAGGCGAGGGTCGCGAAGAGGATCGAGCCCAGCAGCGCCGTGCCGAAGGCCGCGCCAACCGTGCGCGAGAACTGGATGGAGCCCGCCGCCGCGCCCAGCGCCTTGCGTCCCGCCGCCGTCTGCACCGTCACCTGAACCACCGCCATCACCGTTCCCATGAAGAGGGACGAGACCGTCAGGACCACCAGAAGTTGCGTCATGGTCATGGCTGAACCGAACAGGGCGAAGACCAGCAGGCCAAGGGTCGCCCCGATCAAGCCCCATGAGGGAAAGATCATGGTCTGGCCGGTGCGCGTCACAAGACGCCCGGTGATGATGGATCCCACGCCGATCCCGATGCTGACCGGCAGCAGCATGAGCCCCATTTGCGAGGCCGAAAGCCCGTGGGCGACCCGCAGATAGATAGGAAGGAAGGCGACAAGCGCCGTCAGCGCCGCCCCATGGCAGGCCGCCAGCCCATTGGCCCGCCAGATCACCGGCTGAGCCAGCAGGGCCATGGGCAGCAAGGGCGCTGGCGCGACCCGTTCGCGCCGCAGCAGCAGCAACAGGGCAAGGCCCGCCACCGCGAAAAGCGCGATCACCTGCGGCGCTGTGGACGGATCGAAATGGCGCAATTGCTCCATGGCGATCAGGATCGGCGCAATGAAGCTGACGAACCAGAACAAGCCAGGCGTATCGAAACTCCATTGCTCGTTACGCACACCCGGCCGGTGCTGGATGCGGAACACGAGCAGGAACGCCACCACGCCCAAAGGCAGATTGATGAGAAAAATCGACTTCCAGCCCAGATGCTCGGTGAGGAACCCACCCGCCACCGGGCCGAAGACCGATGAGACCGTGGCCACCGTCGCCAGATAGCTCTGATAATGGCCGCGCTGGCGGGGCGGCACCACTTCGCCGATCAGCGCCTGGGACAGAGACATCAGCCCGCCGCCCCCAAAGCCCTGCAACACGCGCGCAGCCGCCAGCCAAAGCACGGAGGGGGCCAGCGCGCAGAGCACCGAGGCGCCCATGAACAGGGTCAGCGCCAGAAACATGAGCCGACGGCGCCCGAACACGTCGCCCAGATAGCCATAGACCGGGGCGGCGATGGTCGCGGCCACCAGATAGGCCACCACCACCCAGGACACCCGCTCCACATCCCCAAGGCTGGCGGCCATGGCGGGCAGGGCGCTGGCCACGATGGTCGAATCGCTCACCGCCATGAACATGGGCAGCATGACCGAGGGGAAGACCAGCTTGAACAGGCCCGGCGTCTTGGCCGGATCGAAGGATCCGCTTGGAGTGATGGTCACAATGACTGTCCCGGGAAGATGCGGCGCATGCGCGCAAGGTACATAGAGCGAATCAGCGCACGGACCAAAGATCGTCAGTCGCCCTTGGGGCGCGGCGCCTCGGGGCAGCGCTCGGGCTTGATGTCGATGAGCGGCGTGCCATCGACGCAATCGAGCCCGCGCACCAACACATGGTCTGCCCCCACCTCCACAATGGCCACCAGCGAGGAGGAGACGGGATTGGGCCGGTTGGGCGAGCGAATCGCGAAGGTCCCGGTGGTTTCCCCGTCAGAGCGCGGGCTTTGCAGCACGAGGTCGCGCCGGGCCAGATGCATCCAGTAAAGGATCTGCGCATGGCTATGAGCCTCGAGCCCCTTCAGCGCCGCGCGCCAGGGCTCGTTGAGCTCGATCCGGCAGACGGGGCCATGGTCTGGGTCGCCCTGCCGGGGGCAATCGCGGCTCTGCTTCCAGGGGGTGCGAATGCGCCCGATGAAAATGAGACCCGCGTCGCTCTGGTATGGAACGGTGACGGTGACTTCGCCCGCTCGCAGGCTGGCGTTGGATTCATCGCGCATCCAGCTTTCCTCCTGATCACATTCATGTGAACAGCGCGCCTGCCGTGAACTGGCGCACCTCTTGCGTGAGGCTTGCAACGCCCCTGCGGACCCATAGTATGGCCGCAACCTTTCATACGCACAAAGGATGCAATCCGATGATCGACCCCTTCGAGGATCATTGCTGGCAGGATATCATTCCCGCAGACGTGCTGGACCTCTACGCCCATTACAAGCGCGACACATTCGTGGGTCCACGCCCCGCCCTGCTCGCAATCGACCTCTACATGATGGCCTATCGCGGCGGCGCCAATCCGGTGAACGAGGTGGCGCGCGACTTTCCCTCGTCCTGCGGAATCAACGCCTGGCGGGCCGTGGAACCCACAAAGCGCCTCTTTGCGGCGGCCCGCGCGGCGGGAATCCCGATCTTCTACACCACCGGCGAGACCCGCGACGCCGCCCGCCCCGGCAAGATCAAGGCGACTCATCGCAAGATGAACCCGCCGCTGGCGGATGATTTCGACATTTTCCCCGATTTCGCGCCCCAGCCCGGCGATGTGGTCATCAACAAGCAGC
>Ga0209829_10001852_pt1 | contig 16667 bp, 17 predicted proteins | sample C_140205_EF_Meta_FD_187311 | JGI IMG/M metagenome (GOLD analysis project Ga0209829, IMG submission 187311) | Freshwater microbial communities from Lake Croche, Canada to study carbon cycling - C_140205_EF_MetaG (SPAdes) (version 2) | ecosystem: Environmental > Aquatic > Freshwater > Lake...
TTCGCATTTGACTCAAATAATTTGAAGATAATTACATGTAGCCAATGGTTGAAAGAAAAAGCAGCCGCTAGTACGATTTTATACGCAAGAGATATTACAACTATACCAAATGCCATTGACATTCAAGCATTCAAACCCGGAGATAAAGAACGGGCAAGAATTAAATTAAGTTTAGATCCGCATAAAACTTATTTGTTGTTTGTAGCCATGCGCGTCAATGCACCGGCCAAAGGCTTTGATTATTTACGCAAATCATTGGAAATATGGTCCGAAAACAATCCGTCTCATATTGCACAAACTGAACTAATTATTGTAGGTGGGTTAAGGGATGAAGAAGTTATTCATTCATTACCTTTAAAAGTAAATTCGATGGGGCACATTTCCGCCCCCGAAAAAATGATTGACATATACCATGCCGCGGATTTATTCATTACCCCTTCATTAGAAGAAAACTTACCCAATACCATTATGGAAGCGATGGCCTGTGGTACCCCAAGCATCGGTTTTCAAACAGGAGGTATTCCAGAGATGATAACGCACAAGAAAAATGGATATGTGGCTAAAAAAATGGATGCCAATGATTTAGCTACAGGCATACATTGGCTCCAACAAAACCTAGCAACGGCCTCCATAGAAGCAAGACAATTTGTAGAAAAAAATTACTCCGAGGAAATTGTGGCGAAAAAACATATTGATTTTTATTTAAAATCCATTCAAGATGTTAGCCAAAATTAGTATCATCACGATCACCTATCAGGCTGAAGAATATCTACAAAGAACGCTTGATAGCGTTCTTGAACAAGGGAATCGAGATCAATTTGAATACATCATGATCGACGGGAATTCCCAGGATCATACTTTGAACATTATCCAAAATTCATCCATCAAACCTGACCTGCTAATCTCGGAAAAAGACGAAGGAATTTACGATGCCATGAATAAAGGCCTTGCCAAAGCCTCCGGCGAATATGTATTGTTTATGAATGCAGGAGACCAATTTGCAAGCCGAGAAACTTTAAAAACCATTTTAAATCACTTATCACAAAATCCAGATGTGCTTTATAGTGATGCGAATTTTGTAGATTTAAAAGGAAGATTTATCGGAAAAAGAAGTGAGGCCACCCCCCACAAATTAGTACAAAATTTAACTTGGAAAGACTTTAAGTTTGGGATGATTATTTGCCACCAAGCCTTTATTTGTAAAAAATCGATCGCACCCTACTTCTCACTAACATATCAATTAAGTTCCGACATTGATTGGGAGATCAGGTGTTTAAAAGCATCCCAAAAAATAAGCTATATGCCGGAGCCCATCTGTAATTATTTGATGGGTGGGGCATCCGTAAAAAACCTCAAAAAATCTTGGTTGGAAAGGTTTCAAGTTTTATCCGTGCACTTCGGTTTAATCTACACAATAATGAATCACCTCGTTATTATTTTTAGAGGGATTCTATTTGCTTATAAAAAAGGTGAGAAATATTGGTAATTTTAAATAAATTTATTTCGTCTATGAGCTACGTCAAAAACCTTTTATTTTTATTACTCCTTTTTTCAAGCCAATTCGCACAAGCGCAATTGTTTAGACTAGAGGCGGGAATAGGTGCTACACAAATTTCTTGGATTGAGAGTCAGGTAATGGCCGATTTAAATGTTCAATTAAGCATCCAAAAAAAACAATCTACCCGTAAATTTTTTGTATCCTTGAAGGCATATGGAAATACGGAAAAATCGGATATTGACAGGTCGAAATATACGTTTATTGAACCTCGTAATCCTACTACTACTTCAAATGGAATTAATCCCAGTGAAGAGTTATTTTCTAGTTATCGAGGTGCTGAAGCTGAAGTAGGATTTATGTGGAATCAAAAAACATCAAAACGCCTAACATTTTATCCGGTACTAAGTCTATACAGCAAGTCAATTGCCAGAAAAATTAGCACAAATAGTACCCATTATATAGAAGAAGAGAAATACAGCTTGCATGGAATCAACGCGGGAATCGGAGTGATCATTCCAGGAAAAATCGTAACTACTTTCCAAGGACAAGTTTTCGAGCCCATCATTCGGGATATTACTTTATATGGTAATTATGTAGGTGTGCCATATAGTTCAACAAGTTCCGATAATGATTTATGTTATAAAGGAAAGCTAGGATTCAAGAAAGCTAAAATTGGCGCATTAATAACCTACGAAATATTAAATTTAGGAGCCGCCGAAAATAAAAATTCGAAGTCAATCTTAGCCTCTCACGTCAATTCTCTATCTTTTTCATTATTATATGAATTTTAAACTAGTGCTCCTACTGTTATTAAGTACATTTCAAACTTTATCCATACAATCCGATAGTCTAAAAACAACGGAATTAAGCAATATAGAAGTAAAAGTATTTGAAAAATCTAGGCAAAAATTAACTAGTCCTGATGCTATTTCGATAGTAACGGACAAAATCATTAGCCCCACCAATGGAACTAGTTTTGTTAATGGATTAAATACACAAGCAGGAGTTCGTATGGAGGAAAGATCTCCAGGAAGCTACCGGATCGCGATACGAGGTAGCTCGTTAAGGGCGCCCTTTGGCGTCAGAAATATCAAAGTTTATTGGAATCAAATCCCATTTACAGATGCCGGAAACAACACCTATTTGTCATTGTTAGAACCTGATTTATTTCGACAAATTATTATCACGAAAGGTCCCGGGGGTGGACTTTATGGAGCGGGTACTGGAGGGGCTATACTTTTCAACAGTGGGTTTGATTTGAAAAATAAAATAAAATTTCAAACACTATATCCTTCACTTGGAGGATTAAAAACCTCGATCGATATAAACTTAGGGAATGCCTTTAAAAATCATCGAATATATGCTTCTCAATGGCAACAAGAAGGATATAGAATTCAATCTGCGGTAAAAAAGCAATGGATTTCTTATGAATCCAACTATTCATTTGGCACATCGGGAACGATCAGTTTAACCTCTTATTATGGGGATTTGGCTTATCAAACCCCTGGTGGTTTGACGTTAAAACAATATCAAGATAACCCCTCCTTTGCTAGGCCAGCAGCAGGTACTTTTAAAAGTGCGGTAGACCAACAAGCCACTTTTAAATTGAAAAGTTTTGGGATTGGGGCTCAAATATCCAATCAATTTAATTCAAGATGGGGCTGGAATTTCATCAATGCATTTCAGTATAATCAGGTTGAAAACCCAACCATACGAAACTATGAATTTCGAAATGAACCCAATTTTAGCAGCAGGGGCGTTATTCATCGCAAAGGAACCATCAATCTAGACGCAGGGTATGAATGGCAATCAGGCCAATTTGATAGCCAAACTTTTGGAAATAAAAAAGGAGTCAAAGACACCTTACAATTAATCCAAAATACCCACTTAGAGCAATTGACAGGCTTTTTACAAGCCGAGTATGCCATTAACAGTCAATGGATATTGACACTTTCAGGCAGTTTAAATACCTATTCGACTCAATACATAAATCAAGAATCGATTTTCTCACCCCGAGCTGCCATCTTACACAAATTAGGAACACACCAAAGTTTGACAGCTAAAATAGCACAAGGTTATTCACCTCCAAGCATTGCTGAAATGCGACCTTCGGCCGGCATAATTAATACCAATTTAAAAGCAGAAAAAGGCTGGAACAAAGAAATAACTTGGAGAGGTGAATCTAATGATTCAAAATTCAACTGGGATTTAACTGCATATCTATTTAATCTGAATGAAACAATCGTTGTCAGAAGAGCTGCAGACGGTTCTGATTATTTTGCCAACGTAGGAGAAACGACACAAAAAGGAATTGAATTGACCACATCTTGGAAAGTACACAAATACCTATTGATCAACAATTCCATGACCTGGCAGGATTTTAGATTCACTGATTATACCACCTCAGGAAAAACATATAATGGAAATTTCTTGACCGGGACAAGTCCTTTTCAAAATTCCGTCTTAGCTAGTTACAATCACCCCTCTGGATTCTCATGGAACCAACAATACATATTTTCAGATTACTTATTTTTAAATGATGCAAATACAGACCAAATGCCAGCCTATCGCATTTGGAATTCTAAAATTTCATACCAAAAATCAAACCCTAAATTTGGTTGGGAACTTTGGTTTGCCTTAGAAAATATTCTGAATGAAACCTATAGCCTAGGACCTGATTTGAATGCTGCCGCTGGAAGATATTACAACGCCGCATCAGGTAGGAACTTTTCTGTTGGCTTAAAAATAAATACCTTTTAAGAAGGCCGAGTGAAATTCAATTTTTCTATTAAAACAGCTGCATGTGAATCACTAACCGGTATATCAAATAATCCAATTTTTATTCGTTGCTGTTTAACCAATTCAATCTTCCTGATATTAACAATGTACGATTTGTGTACCCGCATAAAAAAATGAGGACCCACCTTGGACTCCATTGACTTCATCGTTGTTTTTGTTAGGATAGGCCGCTTTTCCCCCTCCAAATATATTTTCACATAATCTTTCAATCCTTCAATATGAGTAATTTGTGGAATAGAAATTCGAACCAATGCATACTCTACGTTGACAAAAAAGAAATCATCTAATGACTCTGTTTTATTAATTTGGGAGTAAATTATCTCATCATTTTTTTCAACTGAATGATTCAATTTTAATAGGTCAAAGGCTTTATGAGCGGCAAGCGTAAAGCGTTCCAAACTGACGGGTTTCATCAAATAATCAACCGCACTTAATTCATAACTTTCTACCGCATAATGATCATATGCCGTAACAAAAATTACAAGTGGCTTATTTATCAGAGTTTGCAAAAATTGTGTACCCAACATCCCCGGCATTTGGATATCTAAAAAGATTAAATCCACGGAGTTTTCCTGAAGTTTTTCCATTGCATCAAATGCATTTTTGCAGGAACCCACTAAATTTAAAAACGGGATTTGGCGAACATTTTCCTCCAACAACTTTCTGCCCATGCTCTCATCGTCGACCACCAAGCAATTTATTTTCTCCATAGGATTTATTATTTGTCTATTAATTCAATCGATAAAAAAACCTCAAAGCTATCAAGCTCGTCTTTAATCTCTATAAAATGCTTTCCGGGATACAATAATTCAAGGCGCCTGATGACATTTTTCATTCCAATACCCGAACTTTCATCTTTCCTTTCTTGGCGAACGACACCCTTTTTATTTAATACCCGAAAGGTTAATACTCCATCATGAATGATAAAAAAAATGTCAATAAATGGTTTTTCTACGAAAGTGACCCCGTGTTTTACAGCATTTTCCACAAATGGAATTAGTAACATCGGTTCAATTTTGAAAGATGCCATTACGCCTTCTTCCTTGATAGTAATTTTTACGTCCCCCTCAAAACGCATTTTTTGTAAGTCAATATAATTTTTTAAATATTCGAATTCTTTGGCCAATAAAATCATTTTTTGATCCGAATCATACAACATGTACCTCATTAGTGAAGAAAGTGAGATTGTTACCTCTTCCGCCTTCTTATCAGACTTTGTGCGAATCAAATAGACAATACTGTTTAAAATATTGAATATAAAATGTGGGCTAATCTGTGAACGTAAAAAAGAAAGTTCAGACTTCATTTGCTCATTTTTCAAATCTTCTATATGTGACTCAGTCCTTAAATACTCTAATAAAAAACCATAGGTAGTTGCTATGCCTGTAACCATAATTACAGGGAATAAGTCATTTATAAAAGAATCTTGATCCGACTCAAGCTCAAAGGCTAGCAAGTATTTTTTCATCAGAATGCCAATGAAAACAAAAAATAAATTTGTTAGAATGAGACTGATAAAAAACAAAAACATTCCTTTTTTTCTAAATACATAGGGAAATAAAAGCAACGTAATGACATAAAATAATGGAATGATGGTCAACAACTCATGAATGATATGTTCTGAAAATTCTGAACTAACGTGTGGATGTGGATGTGGTAGCTCATGTTCTTGATGTACCGGACTAAATAAGGGCAGTCCAATCCAAAGACCCCATAAAACAAGGTTAAATAATATTTGAAAGGATAATTTAGTCTTGGGGAAATTCCAACGAATCCACATAAATCAAGAATATAGTATACAAAGCTAAAGAATCAAAAGGAATAAGAAAATCCAAGCTACCAATCAACAAATTGAGTAGACTAGTGAACTCATTTTACCTCCTAAAGTAATTATACATCATGTCTCCTAACTGGGTCGACTCATCCGCTGAATTGAAGTTAATATCGAATTTTATTCAAAAAAATAAAAGAAATTTATAGCTTGCCATTAACTAATTAATTCAAAACCATGCAGATCAAAATAAATTCAATCCGCCTAACTTTACTTATATTTTTATTAGCCCTAATAACTACTTCACATGCACTCAATGGCACTTCGATTAAACTTGATTCAACCAAAAAAGATTTATCTAAACCCGAATTAAATACCCTATTCTCCTTGAAAAAAGGAAATGGACTAAAATCTTGGGGATTTACGGCGGGCCCTGTGTTGCAATTTGGCCAATTTGGAGTCCAGCCAGGTGTAAATTTTGCCATACACATCAATAACCAATGGTCATTCGGTGCAGGAGTTTTAGGTAACATACGAGAGGGTGATCATGGATCTATGTCAACCACTTTAAAATCAAGGCAATCGTTTTCAGGTTTTCAACTAGAATATACCCCAAAACCAAATTCACTCATACATGTCAGTTTTCCTTTAATGTTGGGTATCATTCATTCGGAAGATCCAAATTATTTACTAAATAACCCACAAAATCAAAATAATCCACAAATTGGTACCCCAGGCCCAGGCTATATGAATCATGATTTTGACGATGATCGAGGCATGTTTTACAGAGGTCCGTCCGCTTTTGGTATTCAGCCAGGTGTTAGTCTTGAATTAAATGTGTTCAAGTATGTTAAGTTATTTAGTGCCGTTAATTATCGGTTTGCTGCTGGTCAAAATAGCACGGCCGATATGAAAGGAATTTCAGGCCAACTAGGTTTAAAACTAGGACTATTTGATCGCTCGTTCAAATCAACGTCTAGTCCCAAAAAATAAACAAAAGCTAATTACAAAAAAAGGGATCTGAACAAATTCAGATCCCTTTTTCTATACAGTGAAAAACCCTAAAAATTTCGTTCGCCCGCTTCTCGTTTTCCTAACATCACGGCACCAACCATCGCTACAAAAAACAAGATTGAAATTAATTCAAAAGGTAACAAATAGTCGGAATACAGCACTTTACCCAAAGTTTCGACCATACCCGTTTGAGATTTAAAATTAATTTCTGAAGGAAGCGGCAAGGTATTCTTGCGCAATATAGCGACAAATAAAACCAACAACGTACCCGCAACAACCGAGCCGGCTAGTTTAGTTAATGAAGATTTAGATTCAGGTTGATTCCTTTTTAAATCAAACATCATAATGACAAATAAAAACAAAACCATGATAGCTCCTGCGTAGACAATGATGTTGACTGCCATCAAAAACTGAGCATTCAAAAGCACATAGTGACCCGAAATACAAAAGAAAGTAAAGACTAAATACAACACACTGTGTATGGGGTTTTTAGCCATGACAACCATTAATGCGCTCAGTAATGTCAAGCCTGAAAGAAAATACCAAATATTTGAAACTACCATAATTTTATTATTTCCAACCGTCACGCAAATAGCGTTGGTCCATTTTTTCTACTAATTTATCTTTCCCATAAATAACCTCGTCGCGGCTATTAAAAACAGGGACCATGGTATCATGTCGAAGGAAAATCGCCTCTTTTGGACAAGCCTCTTCGCAAAGCCCGCAAAAGATACAACGAAGCATATTTACTTCATATACTTTAGCATATTTCTCTTCACGGTATACTTTTTCTTCACCCGGTTTACGCTCGGCGGCAACCATCGATATCGCCTCCGCTGGGCATGCCACTGCGCATAATCCACATGCAGTACATCTCTCCGCACCCAGTTCATCCTTTTTTAAGATATGTTGGCCTCTGAATATCGGACCCAAATAACGTTTCTGTTCAGGATAACGAATGGTCACAGGTTTTGAGAAAAAGTGCTTTAACGTAGTGGCCATACCTCCTACAATAGCAGGCAAATACATACGCTCAGCAAGGGTCATTTCGCCCTGTTCCATCACCTTAGTTCGATTGCTTAATTTCATAATCCTAAGCTATTTTTTTCTTAACAAATAATTGATCGTGGACTAATAGGCCCAAAATTAATAAAACCACTCCCACCACACCTGCTGTAAATGGCTTGCCAATCAATATACCAAAAGCGGTCACAACCACATTGTACATAGATAATGGAATTAATCCAGCCCAACCCAATCCCATTAATTGGTCATATCGAAAACGAGGTAAAGTCCAACGAACCCACATAAAGACAAAAACAAATAAAAGTGCTTTTCCAATAAGTGCTCCCATCCCAACAAAAACCGCAATATTATTTCCAAACTGTGCAGTCACAAAATCAATTCCAGGATAATCGTATCCACCAAAATATAGGGTGGCCATCACCGCACCTGAAATAAACATATTGATATATTCTGCAAATAAATAAAATCCCAATTTCATAGAGGAATATTCAGTGTGATATCCACCGATCAACTCAGTTTCACATTCTGGCAAATCAAAAGGGGTTCTATTACATTCCGCAAATGCACAAATCAAAAAGATGATAAAGCCAAGCGGTTGGTAAAAAATATTCCAATGTCCATTTTGCTGGCCTTCCACTATGGCTTTTGTAGACAAACTACCTGAAAATAATAGGATGGCTATAATAGCCAATCCCATAGCTAATTCATAGGAAATATTTTGAGATGCTGCTCGTATAGCCCCTAACAAAGAATATTTATTATTTGAAGCCCAGCCACCGATTAATATTCCATAAACACCTAATGAAACAATACCAAAAACCCACAAGATTCCGATGTTCACATCAATTCCCTGTAGATCAAAAGTAATTCCGCCGATGGTCACCGTGTCTCCAAAAGGCACAACGGCAGAGGTCATAAGCGCCGTCAACATCGACAAACAGGGTCCTGCGATAAATAACCACTTGTTTGAATTGGCTGGAATAAAATCTTCCTTCATAAACATCTTAACGGCATCAGCCAAAGGCTGCAATATCCCAAAAGGACCAGCGCGATCTGGACCGATGCGATCTTGCATGAATGCAGCAATTTTGCGTTCAAAATAAGTGGAATAGGCGGCTATCCCCAATGTGATAGCAAATACAATTCCAATAAACGTAGCCTTAGCAAGAAAAAAATCTGATAGTAAATGCATATTATTTTTTAGCTTCTAATTTAATTTGATCAGACAAAAAACTTCGATCACGATCATCATCGATCAATTTATAATCTCTAGCCGCTTGCTTGATAGGAAAAGCTGGCATGATTAAATTAGCCCCATATTTATTTGCCGAAATAACCGAATGGCGAGAGATTTGAGACGGACCATCAATCGTCCATTCACTTGTTTTCTTGCGATCAAACCGGCATGTGTTGCAAATAAACTCTTTTACCTCGCCCCATTCATTTTTACGCCCCGTCACTCGGATCACTTCTTCTCCCTTATACCATAAAGTTACTTGGCCCGAACATTTATCACAGTCACAATGAGCCTCAACAGGCTTTGAAAACCAAACCCGACTCTTAAATCGGTATGTTTTATCGGTCAATGCGCCCACCGGACATACGTCAATGATATTGCCTGAAAAATCATTATCGATAGCCTTATGGATGTATGTGCTAATTTCTGCATGATCCCCCCGATTCATCACCCCATGCACACGCCCATCTGTTATCTGATCCGCCGTGTACACACAACGGTAACATAAAATACAACGATTCATGTGCAATTGAATATTTGGGCCTAAATCAGTCGGCTCAAACGTATTCCGTTCCTCAGCAGTCCGAGTGTTTGATACCCCATGCTCAAAAGAAAAATCTTGTAAATGACACTCACCCGCCTGATCGCAAACTGGACAGTCTAATGGGTGATTCAATAATAAAAACTCAACAATTCCACGTCGCGTTTCAAGTACTTCCTCATTGACCGTGTTTTCCACAATCATTCCATCTTGTACTTGGGTTAAGCAGGCAGGAACTAATTTAGGCATCGGCCTTGGATCTTTTTCCGAACCAGCGGTCACCTTCACTAAGCATCCTCGGCATTTACCACCAGAAGCTTTTAAGGGCTCATAATAGCACATGGCCGGAGGTGCAACCTCGGGTCCAATTTGTCGGGCCGCCTGCATAATAGTCGTTCCCGGTTCTACCTCTAACGTGATATTATCTATCGTTACTTTCATTTTTACTTAATTTAAACCCATATTATGCCAACGCTCCAAAAAACGCTCGGCTGAATATTCTAATGATCTATTTTTTAATTCTAACGTCATTGCTTTTTGAGCATTTAAATCGGCCTCAAGCCACTTTAATATACCATTTTTCGCTTCTTCCTCTTCTAGATATCCCACTAACATGTCAGGGAAATCTTGCAAAAAATCACTCACTCCACCACTGCCATTAAAACCAATCATCGGTTTTTCATGATATGCCGCTTCCAACATAACTAATGGAAATGGATCTTCCCTTGATGATAAAAAGAACATGTCCATTGCCTCAAAATAAGGCTTTGAATCCGATTTTCTAGGAATTAAATGTACCTGTTCTCGCTCATCCCACCTATCTTTTTCAGACTTTAATTCGGCAGAAAAAACGTTGTCACCTACACCCAACCAAATAAAATGCACTTTTGGCATTTTTCTAATCACCTGTCGGGCCACCCGAATAAAAATATCGGTTCCTTTTCTCCATTCAGCCAAACCGCAACCTAAAACCACCTTCGCATCCTTCGGAATTCCTAATTGCTCCCGTATCTGATTCCCACGATCACTGCGATGTTTAGGAATTTCTACTATGGGTGGCAGCAATAATACTCGCTCCTCAGGCACTTTGCATTGGTCGACTAGCAATCGGCATACTTGCTCCGAAACCCCAAAAACCAAGCTCACTTTTTGCGCCAAAAATTGCATATCCTTTTCAGTTGCATACATGGTTAACGAAAAATTAAGCTCATGCACATAGGTGCCAAAGGGAATTCTCATGCCTTGTAATTGCTGCATCAAACTTAATGAAGCCACCGTATTTCCTAAAATTAGGCTAAATTTCTCTCGCCTGAAATCTTTCAAAAGCTCTGCAATTTCTATGCGAGTAGGTTCCCAATCTATCCGATTCTCACGTTTGAAAAAAGGTATTTTTTTAACTATTTTATCAAGCTTATTAGGCACCTTTCGCCACACCCAAACCGTTGCATACTGCTCATATTGTGCTAATAAGGGCCCTCCCTTTTCTAACAACAAATAATTCTTTCTCCCCCGATTAGCCTCCGCTTTTAACCAATTTAACAAGACCATTTGCGCCCCCGCACCATTCGCATCATGACCAACAAACAGAATTTTTGAAGTCATTTGTTTGTTTGTTAGGCCCAACTAGCACCTGGGCGCATGTAAACAGCTCCCGGCTGAGTCGCTAATTCAGGATGCTCTATATGCCACTCAAACTCATCTCTAAAATGTCGTATAGCTGCTGCCACAGGCCATGCAGCTGCGTCTCCCAAAGGACAAATCGTGTTTCCTTCTATTTTTTTGGCCACATCGACCAATAAATCAATATCCTCTTTTCTTCCTTTTCCATGCTCAATCCGATAAATCACCTTATCCATCCAACCTGTTCCCTCACGACATGGGGAACACTGTCCACAAGATTCATGGTGATAAAAACGAGCAAAGGTCAAGGTATTATGCACAATGCATGTCGTTTCATCCATGACAATAAATCCTCCAGAACCCAACATTGTTCCCGTGGCAAATCCACCATCCGATAAGGATTCATAGGTCATCAATCTTTTCTCTCCAGCTGCCGTATGTAAAATCATCTCAGCTGATAAAATAGGCACCGAGGATCCACCAGCCACCACTGCTTTTAACTTATGTCCGTCTCGAATTCCACCACACCATTCATCTGAATAAATAAAATCCTCTACCGTGATACCCAACGGAATTTCATACACCCCTGGCTTGCGAATATGTCCGGACGCTGAAATTAATTTGGTCCCCGTACTTCTTCCCACACCTACCGCCGCATACGCATCTCCTCCATGATTAATGATCCATGAGGTAGCCGCAATTGACTCGACATTATTTACCACCGTAGGACATTGCCAAACACCTTTCACTGCAGGAAATGGCGGTTTAATCCGGGGATTACCTCTTTTACCTTCTAATGACTCCAATAAGGCAGTCTCTTCCCCACAAATGTACGCTCCCCCACCAGGCTGAACATACAGATCCAAATCATAGCCTGACCCTAAGATATTTTTACCCAAATATCCTTTATCATATGCCTCCTGAATGGCTTTTTCTAAAATGTGAATGACATACATCAACTCACCTCGCACGTAGATATAAGACGTATTAGCCCCCAAGGCAAAACTTGAAACAATCATCCCCTCAATCAAGGTGTGTGGAGATTTCCACATCAAATAATGATCCTTAAATGTTCCAGGCTCAGACTCATCGGCATTACATACTAAATAACGAGGAACGCCCTCTGGCTTAGCTAAAAATGACCACTTCATCCCCACAGGAAATCCAGCTCCTCCACGACCCCTCAAACCCGATTTTTTAACCTCTTCAGTTACCTCATCAGGAGTCATTTTTTTAATCGCCTTTTCTACCGCCTGATAACCTCCGTGTTTACAAAAAACATCTATGGTTTCGATGCCTGGTACGTCTATATGTTCCGTTAATATTTTCATTCCAGCCTATTTACTAAGTTCCTCAATAATTTCATCCACCTTCTCTGCCGTTAATTGCATATAAAACTTTTCACGAATTTGAAATACAGGACCCCAACCACAAGCCGCCAAACACTCCACTTCCTTAATCGTAAACTTACCATCCGAAGTGGTTTCTCCCGTTTGAATCCCCAAACGTTTTTTCAAATGATCATACACTTCGACACCTCCCATGAGGCAACATGGACCCGTTCTACAATATTCTATGACATGCTCGCCGACTGGCTCCAAATGAAACATGGTATAAAATGACGCCACCTCATACACCTCCACCGGAGCGATTGAAAGCAAAGTCGCCACGTAATCCATCACCTCAGGACTACACCATTTCCACTCAGCTTGAGCCAAATGTAAAATAGGAAGAATCGCAGATTTATGCTTTCCCTCCGGATAACGCTTGATTATTTCTTGAACCAATTCCAACGTCTCCGCCGGAAAAATAAAGGTATTTTTTGCTTCCATGTATTAAGTATCTAACTCTCCAGCGATCACATTCATGGACGACATCGTCACAATGGCATCTGAAAGTGACGAACCCTTGATCATCTCTGGGAACGCTTGGTAATAAATAAATCCCGGACGTCTAAACTTCAACCGATAAGGTGTCCGCCCCCCATCTGAAACTAAATAAAAACCTAATTCTCCATTTCCTCCCTCAACCGACTGATATACCTCACCTACTGGCGCATCGATCTCCCCCATCACAATTTTAAAATGATATATCAATGCCTCCATATTTTTATATACCTCCTGCTTAGGCGGCAGATAATAATGTGGCGCATCTGCATGATAAGGCCCCTCTGGAAGATTATCCATCGCTTGTTGGATGATGCGCAAACTCTGCCACATCTCCTCCTCACGAACTAAAAAACGATCATAGGTATCTCCCTTTGTTCCCACCGGAACGTCGAATTCAAAATCTTCATACGATGAATAGGGATTCAAAGAACGGACATCATAATCAACCCCCGCAGCCCGTAAATTTGGACCCGTAAATCCATAATTTAATGCTCGCTCTGCGGAAATAGCCCCTACATTTTGAGTGCGATCCATGAAAATTCGATTGCGCATCACCATCCCCTCAAATTCCTTTAAGCCTTTAGGCAATCCTTGTAACAAAACGTGTATTTTTTCAATGGCCACCTTGGATAAATCTCGCTCCATTCCACCAAAACGACCCATATTGGTCGTTAATCGGGCCCCACATAACTCCTCATAAATTTCATAAATATGCTCTCTCCACTGATATACATACAAGAAACCCGTTAATGCTCCAGTGTCCACGGCCAAAATCGAGTTACAAACGATGTGATCAGCTAATCGAGCTAACTCCATCATAATTACCCGAATGTATTGAGCGCGCTTAGGGACTTCAATGCCTAGTAATTTCTCGACCGTCAAATGCCAACCCATATTGTTAATCGGCGATGAACAATAATTCATCCGATCTGTCAACGTAGTAATTTGGTAAAATGGTCGACGCTCAGCAATTTTTTCAAACGCGCGATGAATATATCCCACCGTTTGTTCCGCATCTACAATGGTTTCCCCATCCATCGTCAAAATATTTTGAAAAATACCGTGCGTGGCAGGATGTGTGGGCCCTAAATTTAGCGTCGATAAATCATTGACATAAGGACCTCCCTTTTTAGTTTTATCTAAACCAACATTTGGACTATTTACTAAGGCTATTTCAGACATAAAAATTTATCAATAGGTAGATTATCTACCAAACATTTCATCTATCTTATCATGACGCGTCGCATCTTCTAACGGATATTCTTTGCGCATGGGGTGGTAATCCATGTCATCCACATTTAAAATACGGATCAAATTAGGATGACCTTCAAAAATAATTCCATAAAAATCAAAAGCTTCACGCTCCATCCAATTGGCCGATGCATACAAACCGGTTATCGTAGGAAAATTAGGGGCCTCAATAGGCGAATACGCTTTGATCCACAAACGCACATTATTCTCTAAACTATGTAAATGATACACAACGCCCAACTCCTGACCCTTCGCTTCTGGAAAATGTATGCCTGCTAAATCTGTCAAAAATTGAAACTTTAAAACAGGATCTGCGTATAAAAAATGTAAGATAGGCACGATTAAATCTACATGAGTCGTCACCTGAAGTATTCCATGAGATTCCCCGATGCCATAGATAGATTCGTCCCCAAAAGTCTTTTGAAGCGCCTCAATGATTTGTTGGTTATTCAAATTTTCCATATCTCTCCTTTACTCAATTCCGTATGATGCCAACAATGCCTTATACTCAGGCATATTTCTTCTTCGCGTACTTTCTTTTTTTGCCAATTCTTGAATTTGCATAAATCCATCCAAAATTTGCTCTGGACGCGGAGGACAACCCGGAACATAAACATCCACGGGGATGATTCGGTCAATGCCCTGCAAAACAGAATAGGTATCAAAAATTCCTCCAGAACAAGCACACGCACCTACGGATAAAACCCAACGAGGTTCCGCCATTTGTAAATAAACCTGCTTGACCACGGGAGCCATTTTTTTGGCAATGGTTCCCATCACCATCAACACATCCGCTTGGCGTGCCGAAAAACTAAGTCTTTCTGCCCCAAAACGTCCTATATCATAATGAGAGGCCATGGTCGACATGAATTCAATTCCACAACAAGAGGTCGCAAATGGCAAAGGCCAAAGCGAATTCGCTCTGGCCAGTCCCACCAATGAATCTAAACTTGTCGCAAAAAAACCTTGTCCCTCTATTCCCGGTGGCGATTCCACCATACTTATGTTTGAATTACTCATATCAACTAGATGCTGTCTTAGAAATATAAACCATCAATTCGTTTGAAAGTTTATTTTTCCCAGGTTAAAATTCCTTTTTTAATTACATAAATGAAACCTGCCAATAACAAGCCCATAAACACAATCATTTCATAAAAACCATTCCACGATAATTCCTTGAAATTAACTGCCCAAGGATACATGAAAACAATCTCTATATCAAATAGCACAAACAAAATAGCTACTAGAAAATATTTTACTGATATGGGTGTCCGGGCATCCCCTACCGACTCAATTCCACATTCAAAAGTGTCATCTTTTTTCTCAGAATGCCTTTTAGGCCCAAGCGCATGTGTCGCAAACATAGTAGCCACTATAAATGCTAAGGCCGCCGCGAGTTGTGCAAAAATCGGAAGAAAATCCTGTGGTTGATAGTTCATTACATTAGGCTATAAAATGAAGCCGCAATTTAATTAAAAATCTAGTTTTTTTGAGATAATTTTTTAAAAATACTTTGTTTTCCCAGGTATAGCTACCGCATACAATCCATTGGCATCTGGTTTCGATGGCATGTCAGCATCCCAGCTAAAAGTAGAAGGAGCAATATTTATCCCTGAATTGATAGCTTTATCCCATTCGATTACCTGTCCAGAATAAGTTGCCATACGTCCTAAAATTGATGTCATGGTAGAATAAGCCCCATTTTCAGCATCTGCAAATTTGTATTCACCCGCAGCAACCGTCGCCCATAATTCATCATGCTCCGTTTGATATGGGTTATTTTCCTTCGTCTTTTTATCAAAAGCATATTGTGCATTTCCCTTATGATCAAAAATTTTGGCCGAATCAAAATGCACCTTTCCCTTCGTTCCAATCACATGCTCATCCACCTTAGTCCAAGTTCCAGGAATATGTCGGCATTGACTATTCAAAATTGTTCCATCTGCATACTCATACTCAACAATATGATGATCAAAAATTTCACCAAAATCCTTGCCTTTTCTTACCTCACGACCACCTGT
>Ga0209829_10001853_pt1 | contig 16661 bp, 18 predicted proteins | sample C_140205_EF_Meta_FD_187311 | JGI IMG/M metagenome (GOLD analysis project Ga0209829, IMG submission 187311) | Freshwater microbial communities from Lake Croche, Canada to study carbon cycling - C_140205_EF_MetaG (SPAdes) (version 2) | ecosystem: Environmental > Aquatic > Freshwater > Lake...
TTGATGATGGGCATCATTTTTGATTCTTTGTCATCGTACTGTTTCAGCAACTCGATAATTTTTTCTGCGTGCGTAGCAGGTACCACCACAATGCCGTCGGTGTCTCCTACGATGTAGTCACCTGGATGGACCATTACATCACCGCATTTGACGGGCACTTGCTTTTCAGAACTCACCATGCGACCTACCGATGTTGCTGGCGTGATGCGACGAGACCAAACAGGAAAACCAATTTGTCTGAGCTCAGCAACATCGCGAACAGCACCATCAATCACTGCTCCAGCCAAATTGCGAACTTTGGCTGTTGTACCCATCAAGTTACCCATGGCGGCAATGTCCAGCCCGTCTTGCATGACGTACACCAACACCGATCCTTCGGGGGCTTGATCTAAAATTTCCAGAGCATAGTTGGGATATTTGCGGGTATCGCCTTTGAGTACAGGCCGCAATACAGCAGTAACCGCGCGACCCACGATACGCGCATCAAAGATAGGCTTCATGTCAGCAGACATCCATCCCCTGGCGCCAGTGGCTTCATCCACTGCATCTGCAATATTGCCTGTGCTGTTCTCAGGCAAAGACAGCGCTTTGATAATTTCAGCTTCTGTCATGGCCGCGAAAGCCGGAGTTAAAGTCAGTAGCACCCACAGACTACACCATTTGAAAAAACGTTTCATGGCAATTCACTCCAAGGTTACTCAAAGAAACGGTACTTTAAACGAGTTTCAAAGTACGCACAACGTTATTGAGGCCAAGAACTTTGAGGCAAAGTTTTGGGATTCAAATTAACGACTTACCCCATTGACATACTCATAATGTAAAGAATAGTATTTGCAACAGCGTCAGTCAATTTTAATTGCTTAAAGCAGGTCAACATATGCAAATGCCGTTTGGACTTACTGTTTTCTTTGGTGCATTGGTTGTTTGGGTGGGTTTACTGTTGCTCGGATTGACCCGCAAAAAATTTACACCGTTTATTATTTTCGGCATTGCATTTTTGCTGTTCATGAATGTCCGCTACTTGATTGAGGGCGCTCCGGCAGCCATCGCATTTTTTATTGGCATCTACGATGTACTTGATAACCTAGGTTTGCAAGCTGGCCAAACGGCTGCCGCACTGGCCACTTGTCCATCCAATACCTGCACTGTGTGGGGCGCCACTTATGAATTGCATCCTTCATGGGGCACAGCTTTTTATGATCGCTTTCTCAATGGCACTGAATTGAGGACAAATCTTCTTTACGCTCACCTGAGCTTCAATTCCATCGTTTTTGTACTCATGCATATCCAGCTTTCGCGACCTGGAACAGGTGCTAATGCTGCAATGCACAGTTACCTTGGAAAAATATCTTTTGCTTGTTTGACCGTCGGTACAGTCTGCGCTATTTGGTTAGCCGCCTCCCACGGTTCAGTCAATGAATATGGCGGAAACCTGTCCATGTATGGTTTTTGGTCAATGTCATTTTTTGTTTATGGCTGTGCCGTGATGGGGGTGTTAGCCATTCGAAGAGGCGACATAACCAGCCATAGAATTTGGATGATTAGATTTGCCGGCTCTATGTGGGGCGCTTTTTGGCTGTTCAGAGTCATACTGTTTGTGATGGGCCCTGTGCTGCGCGATTACCCTTCTGCGAATATTTTGTTGTGTATTTGGGTGTCTGCTCCCCTTGGCATACTCATTGCTGAAATAGCCAGAAGAAAAATACTGGATGTGCGATTAAATACCCCGAAGCAAACGGGTGATTTAGCTTATGACTAAATCATCTCTGCAAAACCGAACTGGTATCCTTCCCTTGGCTTAAAACTCTAAGGACTAACCATTCCGCTAGTTCACCCCACGCAGAAAATTTATTCATGTCGAATACAGCTTCATTTAAAGGCAATAAAAAAAATCTTCCCAGCAAACCGTGTAAAGTTTGTGGGCGAGATATGAGCTGGCGCAAGGCATGGGCTAAGAATTGGGATCAGGTCTTGTACTGCTCTGAGGCTTGTCGACAAGCTAAATCAAGCCACGCTACATAATCATCAATGCACAGCCATAGATGCACCAGCTTTATTCTTAGCCGATCTTTCTGCTAAAGAATTTCGAATAATATGTACATGTTTGCAAGTAAGCATCAACAGTACTGCGAGCCGACATCAATCAACTTAGTTAGGATTCCATGGCATTCCCTGTACGTCATCTGGTGGTAGTTCTTGGCGACCAACTGAATGAAGATTCATCAGCTCTGGTAGATTTTGATCCCGGTCAAGATGCGGTATGGATGGCGGAAGTGGATGAAGAATCTACGCACGTCGCGTCTGCCAAACAACGTATCACTGTATTTTTAAGTGCTATGCGTCACTTTGCTGCGGCATTAAGGGACAAAGGTTGGCACGTCATTTACAGCGAAATTGATGCCCCAGACAATCTTGGTACTTTGGCAAAAGAACTTGAAAAAACAATTAAGCAATGCAATCCGAAACACATCATCTTGACTGCGCCAGGAGATTGGCGCGTCTTGCAAAGCATACGCCACATCACCCAACAGCTGGGTATACCTATAGACATCAGGGATGACACGCATTTCTTCAGCACCGTTCGCGAATTTTCAGCCCACGCTGAAGGTCGTAAACAATTGCGTCAAGAATTTTTCTACCGAGAGCTCAGGTTAAAGACTGGTATTTTGATGAATGGAAAACAACCCATCGGTGGCAAGTGGAATTTTGACTCGGACAACAGAGGAAGCTTTGGCAAAAAGGGGCCGGCCCATTTACCAAAGCCATCGCGATTTATACCTGATGCAATAACCCAAAAAGTCATTGACATCGTTCAATCACGTTTCAATAAACACCCAGGTTCTTTGGAGATTTTTGCTTGGCCAGTGACACGCGCACAAGCGCTTGAAGCCTTGGATGATTTCATCAAGATGCGTCTTCCTAGCTTTGGACTTTACCAAGACGCCATGTGGGAGGGCGAGGTTTGGCTTTACCACTCTCACCTTTCAAGCGCGTTGAATCTAAAGCTATTAAATCCCCGAGAAGTTATAGATTCAGCTTTGACAGCTTTCAACAATGGCCATGCACCCTTGGAAGCAGTGGAAGGGTTTGTTCGTCAAATACTTGGCTGGCGGGAATATGTCAGGGGTATTTATTGGACGCACATGCCGACCTATCTTGAACTCAATTCAAACAATGCACATGCATCGCTTCCAAGTTTTTACTGGACAGGGGACACACGAATGGCTTGTTTGCGGGATGCTATTGAGCAAACACTTACCCATGGCTATGCCCACCACATACAGCGCTTGATGGTGACTGGTCTGTATGCATTGCTTTTAGGCGTTCATCCCAAAGAAGTACATCAGTGGTACTTGAGTGTTTATGTGGATGCCGTTGAATGGGTAGAGTTGCCCAACACCTTAGGGATGAGTCAATTTGCAGACGGCGGCCTGATGGCCAGCAAGCCCTACATAGCGAGTGGCAAATATATCGACCGCATGAGCAACCATTGCAAAGGCTGTCAATTCGATCCTGCTGAATCAGTCGGCGAAAATGCCTGCCCTTTCACAACTTTGTACTGGGACTACTTACACACGCATACTGATACCTTAGCCAAAAATCCACGTATGTTGATGCAATTAAAAAATCTAAACAGGCTCACAAAGGAAGACCGAACGCTCATTCACGAACAAGCAATCAAGCATCGATCTTCGGTACAGTGAATAATGCATCATGTATTCAATACTCCATCGATTCAGTTGACAGGAAACAATATGATGACAGCAACAAAATTTCTCTTTTCTGTGTTATTCATTTACTTATGGTCAGGAAACGTGATGGCTATCGAAGAACCCAAGTATGAAGTTTTGCGGACAGAAGGTTCCTACGAAATTCGAAAATACGCACCTTACTTAGTTGCTGAAACATTGGTCGATGGTGACATGGACGAGGCATCTAGCAAAGGTTTCAGGCTGATTGCTGACTACATATTTGGCAACAACCAAGCTGCCAGTTCATCACAGAGTGAAAAAATAGCCATGACTGCACCCGTGACCTTGCAACCCCAGCAGGAATCAGTGAGTATGCAAACGGCAAAACAGTGGCTTGTTAAATTCGCAATGCCCAGTCAATACACGCTTGCATCTATTCCTAAACCCAAAAACAATGCTGTCACTTTAAAAGAAATCCCTGTTAAATACTTTGTTGTCCTAAATTATTCAGGCTTGAACACGCTTTCTAAAGTTCAGAATAAAAGTATGGAAGCCTATGAATGGGCCCAAAAAAATAACTTAAAAACCCTAGGCTCGCCGCAATTGTCCAGGTACGACCCACCGTGGACATTGCCCATGCTCAGACGCAATGAAATGATGATTGAAATATCTGCTCCATAGTTCAGATATTGAAACTATTTCTGATCTTTGTGGGTAATGTCAAGACTTGAAACATTCAAAAATGAAAATCAAAACCGCCCTTTTTACTATTGTGAATTCATTCGGTCAGTGAATGTTCAGTACACAACTTAGCCATAAGGTCGGGGGAATCTTTACATATAAATAATACTTAGATGATCATTTTTTGATCCAAGAATGTCAGTTGGTGCTGAACGGGCACTCCAGTTCGAAAATATGGTCTCACTCTAAATGCATTAAAGAATTAGCCCATTCGAACCGAATCTAGGGGTATGAGAGCTGAACAATTTATTCAATTTGCCAACGATTTTGCAAGTGCCAGTGCAAAAACTTCTAGCAATGAAATTCAAGATGCGTATGAAAATAACTTGAAATGTCTGGCGCGGCCTGGGGACCATGTCATCGTGATGAAAAAGCCTTGGCCGATCGGGCGTTGGGCAAAAGTCATTGCATTTCGTGAATTCAACCCCTGCTATTTCAGAGTAGAAGTGGAATTAGAAGGAAAGCAGATACAACTTCCTGCCCATGCTTTGTCACGCTGGGTAGGCGGTCCTGATTGTGAAAAGGCAGAACTGAAAAATATTTATTTGCTGATGAAGATCAATGGTTTGAAGTTAGCGAAATAAATGCTTTGTCAACTTTTAATCATCTAGATTATTTATTGAACTTATCTCAGCCCATTTGTATCGCAGTAACGTCCCGCACCATTAAATTAGTACTCAGGACTGTACCAGTTGCCCAGCTCAATCGCCATCTTCATTCTCATTCGCGAGTTCCGACTTGAGACGATAGACATCGATATCAAAGTCGGTGCTGTCCGATACAGCTGCCAGTACCAGGGGTAGAACTCGCTTCCGCTCCTCCTCTGACTCGGCTGTCGTGAAGCCAGCAGTGACCGCTTCATCAAACAGTTTTTCCGTCAGCCGCTTTGCTTTTACTTCGTGGCTTTCAATGTCGGGATTGGCACCGGGAAGGATGTTTTCCTCGATCCATGTTTCAACCCACCTGATAAATCGTTTACTCATGACGTCCCTTCCATCTACTGAATCATCAGCAAAAAAAGTTTTTAACCCAAGGGGCTTGCCCTGTAAACCAGACCAAGACTTAAGCATTTTAATGTACAGCGCGGCGCACGAACTGAGACCTGTCAGGAACTATCGATAGGCCAATGCGTTTAAGTTTTTGAATTGAATGGGAATTTTCTGGTGCGTGGTGAGGGTTTCGAACCCCCGACCCCCGCCGTGTGAAGACTCCGACAACATGCCAATTTCCCCTTTGAAATCAATAAGTTAACGCATCATGTCGGAGCCAAAGTAGTATGGTTGTAGTATAATAATGAATAATTAAATATTACTTTTTATAATATCTTAGAACTTCTGGGACAGCAAGCGTAAAGAGTCTTTACGCTTGTGCGTTTTAGAGTCCAGCCGAAGTGTCGGCGAATATTCAGCTCGGGCAAAGTATGTGGAGTTTTCGCTATGCAATAGACTGCAAGACATTGCCAATCCATTTAAGGAGGTCACCATGTGCAGATGGGTTGCTTACGCGGGTCCAGAAATTTACCTAGAAGACTTGGTATTTCACCAAGAGCACTCGATAGTGAGTCAAAGCCTTGCTGCTAACCAATCTAGTTGGGTCACAAATGGCGATGGATTTGGTGTTGCTTGGTACACCCAGCGCACCACGCCTGGACTATTTAAAGATGTACTGCCAGCTTGGAACGATGCCAATCTTCGCTCGCTTGCAGCACATATTCGGACAAGTTTGTTTTTCGCTCATGTACGCGCCACCACTGGCACTGCAGTCAACAGAAGCAATTGCCATCCGTTTATTTGGCAAAACTGGACCTTCATGCACAACGGCAAGATTGGCAATTGGCATAACTGCCGCAAAGATGTAGAAGACTTAATTGACCATGTGCACTACCCACACAGAGAAGGCACCACAGACAGTGAAGCTTTATTTTTAGTGGCACTTAGCAAAGGCCTAATTAATGATCCTATCTCTGCACTGCAAGCAACATTACGTGATGTAACCGGCATCATGGAAAAACACAACTCAAATGATCCTATGCGGATATCTTGCGCACTGACCAATGGCAAAGAAATGTGGGCATTTAGATATTCAAGTGACGATCAGTCACCAAGTATGTACTTTGGTTCCCCGCATACGCGAGCCAGCGAAGCAGGCTCCAACCCAATCACAACCATTGCATCGGAGCCATCAGATTCTGATGCTGGACACTGGTTCAAAGTTGAAGAACGAAACGGTATCCATTGGACTGAGCAAGGTTTACAGCATTTCAAAATAACTGTCTAACAGCTTAAAAGAAATGCTAAGTGGCGACCCTTGCAGAAGTTGAAACCGCTTCGAATGAAAAGCAAACCTATTCTCAATATGTAACAAATATATATTTGTGCATTACTTAAGATGAGAGTAAATTTTCTTGGCTGAATCAGACGAAAAATAAATAGTTGATAAAAACTGACGTCGGCCCTCCTCCGTCGCTACTGTTGTGTGTGCAGGAAAATGAATAATCGCCCATTCTGCGGATAGGGCATGACTAAGTGATGGGCCAAAACTCGAAGTAGCACTCGCCATAATATCGGATTCATTAAGTAGAACAGTGGCCCAGTCAACATCCCATTGAAAAGAACGATCCTTTACCCGCAAATGATTATCCTTAACAAGTGCGAAGTCCGAACGCATGATGATTATTTTTAATCTTTCTATCCACAGTTGACTTAAATGCACTGATTTTAAAAAAGGTAAAAGAGCATCAATCGAAGCAGTTTCAATATCAGATGGAAATCTATTAGTGCGTCCAGGATGGCGAAAGTCATGAGATATTGCAGCAAGCAATAATGCCGCCTGCCATGTCGGATCTCGCCTTACGCCGCCTAATGCCTCTAAATGACACTGAAGCGTCATACAGGTTATTGAATCAGCAAAATGCAGCCTATTGTGATAACAAGGTTCTTCCGTACCTATGCCGCAACCTTTTTCTAACTCAATTTGATGAGCTATGCACATTGCCGCATTTAGCAATGAATTTATTTCTGCGTCTGTTATTTCCTCACTGAAATTGAGAAAAGATATGCACTTACTAAGTATTAAAGGTAAACCTAGCCAACCCTCTGACCAAGAATGTCGCAAATAGGATAGGGATGAATGTAAACACTCCCCTGCATCAGTAATGCGGGTATCTAAATAGTTAGAGAAATTTGAGGACATTGAGCTCGGACTCAATGATTGCGAAGAACATTATTCATACTTTGCTGGAGTAGCAATGCCTCCAATACCGTCACCAAAAGTGGAGATTGAGCCAGAAGTATTTCGGAAGCCTGAGTAGCACTTATTCTTTTACAAATCACTTTGCCTTTTGCCCTTGCAGTAGCTGAACGAATTCCATCTGGCAAGATTGCTGCCTCCCCAAATGACTGCCCAGTATTCGCGCTGGCAAATACTTTTCCCTGCAGATCAATTAACTCAACTACTCCTTTTTCTATGAAATAAAGATGTTGAGCCAAATCACCAACTTTAAAAATGACATCACCATCTTCTAAAGTTTGAACTTCAAAATTATCCATACAAGTTTTCCAATACTTTTTTAAGGAATTAAGCAATTATTCGGTTGATAATTGTTTTCAAAATTGCTTTAACTTCTGGCGGAAGTCTGGAGATAGTAGCGTCGATTTTATGTAAGGGAATCACGCAGGCCAAAACAGCAGTCGTGGTTATGACATTCATACTAAAGGGTTGGTTGATTAGACCTTCCGCCAAACCGATTACTGAGCCAGGCCCAAGGCGATAAATGCTGTCACCTTTGACGGCAACTAAATTACCTTGAGTTATCAGATAAGCAAAATCGACTTGACTGCCAGAGGACATAATTTTTGTTTTAGGTTCAAACAGTTTTGTGTCAAGCAAAGGAGATCTGGAAATTGATAAAAATAATCGCATATCGCTTTTAAGAGAACCAGAACGTAAGGACTCCATTTCAAATTCAGGATTTATGTCACTTGAACCAGGATTAATCTCGCGGACGATTGAAAAACTGGCTTTATATGAAGGTAGATTAGACATACTAAATTTAATTAATTTTAAAAAATAAAAAAAACTTTCTAAAGAATAAATGCATATCTCAGCAAATATTTTAAATTCCAATGGTCTGATATAAAGCTTATCAAATCTATGCTCAATCAAGTAAACTAAGAATTGATGGAAAATGCAATAGCGGATAAATCATCTCTTCTGAGTTCTGTACCACGCCAATCACTTACAGTTTGAAGCAAAAATTGCAATAAATTAGATGGGCTTGCTGATCTATTTTTGTCAACAAATTCCATAAAACGCTTTGGGCCAAAGGCAATATTCTTCGGCCCTCCAGGCTGATCAAAAATACCATCCGACGCCATACAAAACATACGATATCCGTCCAGCGGAATTTCAAATTCCTCAAGAGGCGTGTAAGGTGTAATTCCTGGGTAGCCTAATGCAGATTTTTCCCCTGCAATTCGAAGGATTTGGTCATCACCTCGGGGCACCACAAAACAATTGTTTCGTGCGCCAGAGAATATTAATTTTCGATTCGATAAATCAATCTTACATAATCCCGCATCAAATCCATCATTTGAATCGCACTCCAGTGAATTTTGATTTAAAGCGTCGCGGACTAAATTACCAAGCCGCGCAAGCGCAACGCCAGGTTGTATTTGTGCGTCCTCTGCATAAATACGATTCAATATACTCAATACCATCATAGACATCAAGGCTCCAGGTACGCCATGACCAGTACAGTCGATCAAGCCGACCGTAAAGTGGTTATTTCCTATGTCCTCAGATCTCCAATAAACGTCCCCACCGACTATGTCACGAGGCTCCCAAATTACTCCTACATCCGAAAAACCAACTTGTAGGTTCTTTTTCGTAGGTAATAAACTTTTTTGAATTCGACCAGCGTATCTAACGCTGTCGATCAACTCTTCATGAAGTTCTGACATTTCAAGAGCACGGCGAGAGTTAGATTCAACCAAATAATTTAGTGTGTCAGTACAGGCACCAACACCAGCAAAACTTCCATCGCGCGTAATAATAAAACCGCCTTCACTCAAAGGTAATCCTTCCTTTAAGAAAGTTGACGCCACTTCATCAATAGATATACTTTCATCAAAACTTAGGAATTTGTCCACCATCGCAGCACTAACACTTCGATTTTGAATTACTGAGTAATGTAGGGGATTTGATGCCAACATTAATGCCGATTGTTTTTCAATCAGTCCTATTGCATCTCCATTAACTCCCATGACTGGGACAACTACAGCATTTTCGTCTTTCCGTAAGGCTTCAATTAAGTTTCCGCATTTTTCATTGATACTCACGGACCATTGAGTGCGCAGAATACTTCCAACATTTTTTTCAATCATTTTTATGGCCCTCCAGTAAAGACAATACGCTTCTAAGACTTGTAATTAAGTCAAGTCGATCTGGCAAACTCAATTGATGAGTATTTATAAGTACTTGGTCGTAACCAGGAATGTGCAAGGTAATTGGAGGTGTATCAATTTCTCCATCATCCAGTAAACGACGAACGCTGTATGTGCGAACTGGATTTTTAATACCCTTGAGAGTTACTAAATCTTTTTCGTCAGCAACAACAAAATCTTTTACCAAACCATAAGTTTCAGAGGAGATTAGCACACCAGAGGGTTCGCACAGGCTTTCAATTCGTGCCGCTAAGTTAACTTCTCCTCCGATAATGGTATAGGACATTCTGGTTGTGCTGCCAAAATTACCGACATTGCACCAACCAGTGTTTATACCGATACGTGTTAAGAACGGATATTGAAGTCCTTCAGTCATCCATTCAGCATTGAGTTCCGATAGACGTAACTGCATTTCAACGGCCATTCTTACACAGGCCAAGGCATCCTCCATTTCCCCCTTAGATTCTGGATCACCAAAAAAGATCATCATTGAATCACCGATGAATTTGTCTATCGTTGCACCGTGCCTCATTGCGATATCAGAGAGCTCTGAACAATATTTATTGACATAATATGTCAGTGCCTCAGGTTGTAGGCTTGCTGAAATCTCGGTAAATCCTTTGATATCTGAAAAAAATACAGTTAATAATTTTCTTCTTGTTTTTAACTCTAATGCATAGTCACCTGCAAATATAGATCTATATATTTGCTTTGGTAGATAGCGAGAAAGTTGTTCTGCCACAACCTCCATTTTCTTTTTTTCAATAGATAGTTCATGAGAAATAGTCTGTAAACGATGCTCATTTTTATCACTGATACGGATCATCCGAGAAAAATTTTTGAAAAGCTTTGAATATTGAGTCAACAGTTCTTCAAATTCCTCTTTTCTTACAATTTTTTCACTTGTAGCTATTTCCTGAAAATAAATCAGGACAGATTCTTCATTTTGAAAGTTAAATTGATTCATTTCAAAGATGTAATCAAGATCAAGAATATTCAATCAATTCGAATTTTGCATAACTAAGCTCCTCTGAAAATTCTTCACCAAGCTCTTTCATATTGTCATCATCAAATATGAAGTACCACTCAACTTTCACCTGATTTCCTTTATTTGCTGAGTCTTCAATTGCAGTAAAAAGATCCATTAACACTTTCGCTGAAGAACTATTAAAGTACTTAAATTTGAATTTACAGATAACTTCATCTTGGTGTTTAAGAGCCAAAAATTCAAGAACTTGTGCAATTGGAATTTCATAAAACTTTTTTGTATCTTCAGGGTAGGACTCCCCCTCAATTTCAAAAATACGCCTTGATACATCAAGGCTGACTTTTGGCGTTCGTTGTGCAGCCGATATTTCAATATTTTTCATACTTAATATTAGAAGTGAGCTTCGAATGTAAAAAAATCAAAACCATCTTTGAAATTTTTGATAATGTCATATTCCCAATTACCGTTTGCTTCACGTGCAATTGATATAAAACCAACACCAGCGCCTTTAGAACCTTCTGGCGGACCGTCACGTAATTGCTGCCTCATTAATACACCCAGTTGTTTGCGATCCAATCCTCGAATTGATTCCAACTGTTCTGAAATTCTCACAGTATCAATACTCTGAATAATATTGCAACAGTTTACAAAGTATCGCCCATCTGGATGGATCCCAATTGCTACCAAACCATATGGCAGAACAATAGCTTCAGGGGTATTTAATTCATCATGAAGCGGTACCTCAGGGGAGGTTTCTGCTGAATAGCGGATGACATTTTGCACTTGCTCTACAAACGAAGAGAAAACTGCACGGGATATTTTCTCATCCGTACGATCAGTAATCATTTTGATTCGAAGGGCGTTACCAATGCCATACAGAATATCTTCATTTAAGTAACCGCTATAAGAAAAAACTATTCCACGATCACTAAGCTCTTTTCGAAAATTAATGTAAGACTGACCATCAAGTTTAGTTAATGCTTTCATAAACTGATTTATGTTGTATTGACAAATAATATTTTCCGATAGCAATATCTTACTGTAAATTGCCTTTCAAAAGCAAAGCCCGAAGCCTTGACTTTACAGCCATTCGCCTTCTTGAACTTACGCAAAAACCTGTCGAAGGTTGTTTTGAAAACAAGGAGATCGCTCGCTTCATCTATCAAAATCAAACAGACTTCTATAACAAATTTATAAACATTATTGAGACTGTATCTATGGATAAGTAGTTAACTCTCTCTTACTTATTAGATTTCTGCTTTGCTCACGCGGCGTGAGCATATGAAAATTGTTACAAAGATACCATTAGGATATTTACTTTGTATTGATTATTAGTAATTATATTTTTATCGTCTAAAAATTTGCTTCCTAGGGAAGCATATAAAGTTTTCTGTGAAAGTAAATCGTGAAAAGCACTTAAACAGTTGATTTATATATAAAAAAAAGTAGTGGTGCGTGGTGAGGGTTTCGAACCCCCGACCCCCGCCGTGTGAAGGCGATGCTCTACCACTGAGCTAACCACGCTATGCTGATACCGACACAGGGTATTTTGACACAAATCCAATTTCACAAGAGACGAATGAAGCCTAGAGAAGTCTTTGATTTGAAGAACCAATTCAAGCCGATGCTTGTCTCCATATCGTTTTACCGCCGCTGGCTTTGTCAATCTCATCGAGTAATTTTTCATGGCTCAACAATTCGTCAGCCGTCGCTTGAATGACTGGTAATTTGAAATGACTGTAATCTTTTTTGGTTGTATTGAAAATACCGGCGTTGTTGTCTTCACCCTCCATCAACAAGGCATCTTGACCGCGGGTCAGGTTGATATACACATCGGCCAGCAATTCTGCATCCAGCAAACCGCCGTGTAATGTGCGTGCTGCATTGCTCACTCCAAGACGTTCACACAAAGCGTCCAACGAATTGCGTTTGCCTGGGTATAGCTCCTTGGCCATGGCCAGCGTATCCAGCACACTATTGACATGTTCTTTGAATACTGGTTTGCCATTGCGTTGCAATTCTGCATTCAAAAAACCGACGTCAAATGGCGCATTGTGAATAATGATTTGAGCATCTTGCACATAAGCCAGGAATTCTTCAACAATATTTTCAAAGCGAGGTTTATCGCTTAAAAAATCGGTGCTGATGCCGTGCACCTTCATCGCATCTTCATGAATATCGCGATCTGGATTCAGGTAGTGGTGAAAATTATTGCCAGTCAATTTACGGTTGATCAATTCCACGCATCCAATTTCAATGATGCGATCGCCTGCCTCTGGCGACAGGCCTGTGGTTTCAGTATCGAGGACAATTTGTCGCATGGAGTTCAGTGGTTTTCTTTGGCATGGTTGATGGTGTAGCGCGGAATCTCGATAACCAAGTCCTGCTGCGCAACCAGTGCTTGACAACCTAATCGCGAATTAGGTTCCAGACCCCAAGCTTTATCTAACAAATCTTCTTCCTCCTCCTGCGCCTCATTCAAACTGGCCATGCCTTGACGCACAATGACATGACAGGTGGTGCAGGCGCAACTCATGTCGCAGGCATGTTCAATATTGATACCGTTGTCCAGCAAGGCCTCACAAATACTGTTACCGGGCAAAGTATGTATGTCTATGCCTTCAGGACAAAGTTCAACGTGCGGAAGAATTTTGATAGTTGTCATCACATGGCCCCGATATGTTTACCAGCCAACGCTTTGCGTATGCCGTCGTTCATGCGTGCCGCAGCAAAAGCTTCGGTTCCTTTAGCCAAAGCTTCTGTCGCAGCCTCAATGGCAGCTGGCGTCTCAAGCGATTTTGCGGTCAACACTTCAGCCATCAAACCTCGAATGACCGATGCCTCATCTACCGTGAGCAAATGTTCGTCAGCGTTTAAAGCACTTTGCGCGGCCAGCCACATGCGGTCGGCCTCGAGCCTGGCTTCGGCCAAGGCACGCGCGTTCTTGTCGTACTCGGCGGTATGAAAACTGTCTTGCAGCATGGTGGCAATTTGATCATCTGACAAGCCGTAGCTTGGCTTGACATTGATTTGTGCTTGCACGCCGCTGTTGGTCTCAATCGCATTCACGCTCAGCAATCCATCCGCGTCGACGGTGAAGGTCACACGTATGCGTGCAGCACCAGCAGCCATGGGCGGAATACCGCGTAACTCAAAACGGGCCAGGCTGCGGCAATCAACCACCAAATCGCGTTCGCCCTGCACCACATGCAAGGCCAAAGCAGTCTGTCCGTCTTGGTAAGTGGTGAAGTCTTGCGCCATCGCAGTAGGAATGGTCTGGTTACGCGGAACAATACGTTCTACTAAACCGCCCATGGTTTCTATACCCAAAGACAATGGGATGACATCCAGCAACAGCAATTCACCGTTGGGATTGTTACCGCTCAATTGATTGGCTTGAATAGCCGCGCCCAAGGCCACCACTTCGTCCGGGTTGACATTGTTTAAAGGTTGACATTGCAACAATTCACCAACCGCCGATTGAATATGCGGCATGCGCGTGGAACCACCGACCATCACCACACCATGAATATCAGACGCTTGAATACCGGCGTCACGCATGACTTTTTTCACGGCTTGCAAAGTTTGGCGTGTCAAATGCTGTGTGCTCGCTTCAAAAGCTGCGCGTGTCACGAGGTGGCTGATAGGACCGTCGCTGAGTTCTAATTGCAAGAGATGTTCTGTGTTGTCGGACAAAACTTCTTTGCCATGACGTGCTGCTGTCAACATGCGCGACTTGTCTGAGGCGTTATTCAATGAACGGCCAGTCGCAGACAAAACATTTTCGACCACTGCGCGATCGTAATCATCTCCACCCAAGGCGGAGTCGCCGCCTGTGGCCATGACTTCGAACACGCCTTTGCTCAAGCGCAAAATAGACACATCGAAAGTACCGCCGCCTAAGTCGTAGACAGCGTAAATGCCTTCGCTGCTATTGTCTAGTCCGTAGGCGATTGCAGCGGCTGTGGGTTCGTTGATGAGCCGCAATACATTCAGGCCAGCCATTTGCGCTGCGTCTTTGGTGGCTTGGCGTTGAGCGTCATCGAAATAGGCGGGTACCGTGATGACTGCGCCATAAATCTCATCGTCAAAAGTATCTTCAGCGCGTTGACGCAATGTCGCCAGTATTTCTGCACTGATTTCGACTGGCGACTTTTCACCTTCACGCGTTTGCAGACTCAACATACCAGGCTTGTCTAACAATTCGTAAGGTAGCCCAGCGACATTGGCTATATCGGCGACACCACGCCCCATGAATCTTTTGACCGAGACAATGGTGTTGAGCGGGTCTTGCGCCTGCGCTGCCAGCGCTTCGTGACCGATGGCACGTTTACCGTTACCTAAATATTGAACTGCCGACGGCAATATCACCCGTCCTTGTTGGTCTGGCAGACATTCGGCAACGCCGTTACGCACACTGGCAACGAGCGAATGCGTAGTACCGAGGTCTATGCCAATGGCGATACGCCTGGCGTGCGGATCGGGAGCCTGACCGGGTTCGGAAATTTGCAACAAAGCCATCTGCGTGAAATCTTTTTTAGTTATTGTTTAAGCGGTCTAGGCGGGAATCCAAGTCTTGTTCAAATCGCTCTATAAACATGAGCGCACGAACAGTGTGTGAAGCATTTATCCAATCTGCGTGCAAATCAATGTCTTGTGCACATTGTTGCAGAAGCTTTTTTTTCTCATCTATCATCTGATGCTGCAAGGCTTCAATAGCGACACCATCTGGTGCTTCATCGAGTTCTTCCCGCCACTGCATTTGTTGCATCAAAAAAGTGTGTGGCATAGCTGTATTGTCTTCGGCACGAATCGGCGCACCATTTATTTCACACAAATAAGCGGCACGGCGTAACGGATTTTTTAAACGCTGATAGGCCTCGTTGACGCGGACTGACCATTGCATAGCCAGTCTCTTGTCAGCAGCACTTTGTGACACGAACTGGTCAGGGTGGACTTGTCGTTGTAGCTGCTTCCATTGCCGATCCAGTAAAGCGGTATCGATTTGAAAACAGACAGGCAAGCCGAATAATTCAAAGTCGCTGCTAGCAAGTGTCAGCGCAGCCGAGACTAACCCTTCGCTCACCATCAAACCCGGAAAGATTCACCACAGCCGCAACGGTCACGTTCGTTGGGATTGTTAAATTTAAAGCCTTCATTAAGACCTTCACGGACAAAGTCGAGTTCCGTGCCTTCCAGATAAGGCAGGCTTTTGGGGTCAATCAGAATTTTCAGACCATGAACCTCGAACACCACATCCTCAGGCGCAAGTTCGTCTACATATTCCAGTTTGTAGGCCAGCCCTGAGCAACCGGTGGTTTTGACACCTAAGCGCACACCAACGCCCTTGCCTCTTTTACTGAGGTAGCGGTTCACATGCCGTGCGGCAGCTTCGGTCATAGAGACTGACATATCAGTGGGCGTGTTTCTTTTTGTAATCGTCAACCGCAGCCTTGATGGCATCTTCGGCCAAGATGGAACAGTGGATTTTGACAGGCGGCAGCGCCAGCTCTTGGGCAATTTCGCTGTTCTTGAGTGACGCAGCTTCGTCCAAGGTTTTCCCCTTGACCCACTCTGTCACCAAAGAAGAAGACGCAATGGCTGAACCGCAACCATAGGTTTTGAAACGTGCGTCTTCAATGATGCCGGTGACGGGATTGACTTTGATTTGCAGTTTCATCACGTCGCCGCAAGCAGGTGCTCCAACCATGCCGGTTCCTACAGAATCATCTCCCTTTTCAAACGAACCCACATTGCGTGGATTTTCGTAATGGTCGATCACTTTTTCTGAGTAAG
>Ga0209829_10001855_pt1 | contig 16646 bp, 11 predicted proteins | sample C_140205_EF_Meta_FD_187311 | JGI IMG/M metagenome (GOLD analysis project Ga0209829, IMG submission 187311) | Freshwater microbial communities from Lake Croche, Canada to study carbon cycling - C_140205_EF_MetaG (SPAdes) (version 2) | ecosystem: Environmental > Aquatic > Freshwater > Lake...
GGGCGAGGTCACGTCCACCAACGGCGAACGCGTGGATACCGGTGTCGTCGAGTGGACGCTCGAGCCCGGCGTCGTCACGACCATGAGTGCCCAATCGCAGTACACCGACCCCAGTACGCGTTCCTTCAATGCCGCTGCGCTCTGGCTCGGACTGGCGGCACTCGTCGTCGCCGGACTCATCGCTGCCCTCGCCTGGCGGGACCGCGACACCTCGCCCCGGTTCACCGCCGACGGGTACGACGACGAGAGGGCCCCCCGCTGAACGTTCACGCTGGGGCACCATCAGCCGTTGAGCTGGCCGGCGCAGTCACCGAACAATTGCGGGAGTATCTGGCCGCTCGGCGGACACAAGCCGGCTACATCGGAACCGCGTACGACGGTCTGATCGGTGTACTCGAGGACTTCGTAGTGCGCGGCGGAAAGCGGCTCCGGCCGGCCTTCGCCTACTGGGGTTACCGCGCGGTGACTGCCGGGCCCGATGATCCTGTCGACGAGCAGACCCTGCTGCTGTTCTCCGCACTGGAGCTTCTGCACGCCTGCGCGCTGGTTCACGATGACGTTATCGACGACTCCGCCACGCGTCGCGGATGGCCGACCGTACATGTGCACTTCGCCGAACTGCATCGGTCCCGAAATTGGCGAGGCTCGGCCGAACAATTCGGGCGCTCGGCGGCGATCCTGCTCGGTGATCTCTCGCTGGTGTGGGCCGACGACATCGTGGCGGCGGTCGATCTGTCTGCCGACGGTCGCGCACGGATCAGAAGCGTCTGGTCGGACATCCGCACCGAGGTCCTCGGCGGCCAGTACCTCGACATCGTCGCGGAGTCCAGTGGCGCGGAATCCATCGAGTCGGCGATGAACGTCAACACCTATAAGACCGCGTCGTACACGATCTCGCGACCGCTGCAGTTGGGCGCAGCCGCCGCTGCCGACCGCCCGGAAGTCCAGAGCATCTTCGCCGACTTCGGCACCGACCTGGGCGTGGCGTTCCAATTGCGCGACGACGTCCTTGGCGTGTTCGGCGATCCCGCGGTCACCGGCAAACCGTCCGGCGATGACCTGCGCTCGGGCAAACGCACGGTGTTGCTGGCCGAGGCGATCACCCGGGCCGGCGAGTCCGACCCGGCCGCTGCTGAATTGCTGCGCACCTCGATCGGCACCGACCTGACCGACGCCGAGGTCGGTGAGTTATGCGCGGTGATCGAATCGGTCGGAGCCCTGCGGGCCGTGGAGGACCGCATCGACATGCTGACCGGGCGTGCCCTGTCCGTCCTTGCCGACGCACCGATCAATGCACCGGCCAGGGTCGGGCTGACCGAACTCGCCGGATTGGCCGCAAACCGGTCGGCCTAAGCGATGGCAGCCAGCACGCCCGCGTCCAATACACCGGCGTCCAACACACCCACGTCCAACACACCCACGGCCAACACACCCACGGCCACCGCGGCATCCGGACTGCGTCGGCTGATCGCGTTCGCCCGGGCTGACGAGGGCCGACCGGCGCTGCTGGGTTTCGTGGGCACAGCGCTGATTGCTATCGGCGGCGTCGGCGCCGGCAGCACCCGCCAGCGCGATCCCCTGCTGGAATCGGCCCACCTGTCCTGGCTGCGTTTCGGCCACGGACTGGTTGTCTCCTCGGTGCTGGTGTGGCTGGGCGTCGCGCTGGTGCTGGCGGCATGGCTCTGGCTGGGCCGGCGCGTAGTCGACGGCCAGATGGTCAGCGAGTACACGATGATCGCCACTACCGGATTCTGGTTGGCCCCACTGCTACTCAGCGTCCCGCTGTTCAGCCGCGATACCTACTCGTATCTGGCCCAGGGCGCACTGCTGCGCGATGGTTTCGATCCCTACATCGTGGGTCCGATCGAGAACCCGAATCCCCTGCTGGACAACGTGAGTTCGGTCTGGATGACCACGCCGGCACCCTATGGCCCGGCGTTCATCCTGGTCGCAAAATTCGTAACCCTGGTCGTCGGCGACAATGTGGTGACCGGGACCATGCTGCTGCGACTGTGCATGCTGCCCGGTCTGGCACTGTTGATCTGGGCCGCGCCGCGGATCGCCCGCCATGTCGGCGCCGACGGTGCGGTGGCGCTGTGGATCTGCGTGCTCAATCCCCTGGTGATCGTGCACCTCATGGGCGGGGTGCACAACGAGATGCTGATGGTCGGGCTCATGATGGCCGGTATCGCATTGACATTCTCGCGACATCACGTCGCCGGTGCGGCGTTGATCGCCATCGCGGTCGCGGTCAAGGCCACCGCGGTGCTCGCACTGCCGTTCATGGTGTGGGTCTGGATGCGGCATCTCGGGGGAAACCGACTGCGGGCGTTCAGCATTGCCACCGCGGCATCGGTGGCGACCTTCGTCGCGGTGTTCGCGGTGCTGTCAGCCTTGGCCGGGGTCGGCCTCGGCTGGCTGACCGCCCTGGCCGGTTCGGTTCGGATCATCAACTGGCTGACGATCCCGACCGCGGTGGCAAACCTGGCCAGTGCGATCGGCGGGTTGTTCATACCGGTCAACTTCTACGCCATCCTTGACGTCACCCGTCTGGTCGGTATCGGCATCATCGGAGTGTCACTTCCCCTGCTGTGGTGGCGCTTCCGACATACCGACCGCGAGGCGCTCCAGGGGATCGCGTGGGCGATGCTCATCGTCGTGCTTTTCGTTCCCGCCGCGCTGCCGTGGTACTACACCTGGCCGCTCGCGGTGGTGTCAGCATTGGCGCAGTCGCGGCCGGCACTGGCCCTGATCGCGGGGTTCTGCACCTGGATCATGATCATCTTCAAGCCCGACGGCGCACACGGCATGTACTCCTGGCCGCACGTACTACTGGCCACGGCGGGCGCGGTGGCAGCGTGGTACTGGCTGCGCCGCGAGAACGATCTGAAGCCGGATCAGTACGCCATCGCCTGAGCCCGGCGAAGGACCTCACGGGCCTGATGGGCGTGCAGGGCGTCGATCGGACGCGCATTGGGTGTCGACTCGCGCACGCCGTCGCGGGTGATGGAGAGTGACGGGTCAGCCGTGAAGAGCCAGCGCATGATCTCGGTGTCGGTGAACCCGCCGTCACGTAGCACCGCCAGCAGGCCCGGGAGCGGTTTGGTGACTTCCCCGCCCTCGGTGAAGAACAGTCGGGGTACCACCGGAATACCGTTGCGACGCGCGGCCACAAGATGGCCGTCCCGGAGACGCTGATGCACTTTGGTCACCGGGATGCCGAGCAGGTCGGCTACCGCAGGCAGATCGTAAACCGGTTCTCCCGGGTCGAGAACGTCATCACTGGCCGGAATGGTGCTCACGGCAGTCAGTGTAAGGCTGTGCGCCATCTGGCGGACCCCGGTCGGCGGGGCTCGAGGGGCGCCGAACGGGCGATTACTGAATTCGTGAAATTACGTAGTTTTACGGATACCGGGGGTGGCGCCGACAAGTTACTGTACGTTTTTAAAGTTGCTTCTATCGAGGGATAAACGATGAACGAACAGCCGGTGCAGACCGGGAATCCACCCCTGCTGGAGGCTCCGCTGCCGGCGTCGAACCGCAGCAGGCGCGCTCGTCGCACCCGCCGGCAGCCCTACTTGTGGCTGGGCATGGGCGTTCTGGGAGTCGGTATGGGGGCAGCACTGATCGGCGGGGCGAGCGTGGCTTCGGCGGACAGCAACTCCGGCGCTGGTATCGGTTCGCCAGCACGGGGTGGCGGATCATCGGCGGGCTCGTCATCGGGGGCAGACCGTTCGGCAACGGCGGCGCTGGCGCGCCCGGCTGCGGCCGCCACTGCTGCCACTCCCGCAAGACGGCAAACGGTGGCCCCACGGCCGCGGAATGCCCGCGGCGCCGCCGTCAAGACCAGGTCCGCCCCGGCCTACCCGTCTTACCAGGTCGGCTCCGCGACGGTGACGCTCGCACAAGTCTTCAACACCGTGGCCACCGACGTCGGAATCACCGGCGCGCGAGGAGCCCGCGGTGGCAACGTCGTCCTCACCGGCATCGGCTGCGGGCAGTCGGGTGCTGCGTGCAATCCGGACTCATTGCCCGTGTCGCCGACACAAGCGCTGCTCTTCAGCGGCTCGCTCGACGACAACACGGCCACCGGCACGGCATATCTGCTGAACCCAGTCTTCCCCGGCCTTACCGTCACGTCGTCTGAATTCTACGGTCCCAACACGCGTCGCTATAACCCGAACCTCATCCCCGCCGGCAGCGTCGAGGCCGTCGGTGTATACACCGCCGGCGAAGACGCCGACACCCCCACCCGCGGAATGATCTACCTCGGGCCGATTGACGGCGTCGGCGGCACCTGGACGCAACTTGATGTTCCCTCGGACGGCGCCAACACCGTAGGGAAGGTCTCGGCATGCACCGGTCAAGGTGACAGCTGCAGCGTCTGGGACACCTATCCGCACAGCACCATGGGCGATCTGGTTGTCGGTGCATACGACCTCACCACCAACGGGACCAGCACAGACACAAAGACCGGCAACGGCTTCATCTACAACAAGGCCACCCAGCAGTTCACGCTGCTCGGCAGCCCCGGCGGATTATTCGCATCTGGTGGATTGCAAAACGGGAACTCCCTGTACGGCGTCTGGCAGAACGGCGGCCAACGCAGCAATATCTACACGTTGGTGGGAGGCACGGGCCAACCGGTGCAAGGCATCGAGCAACAGGCTTTCATCGTGACCTACAACGCCACGACGGGACAGTTCAGCACACCGAAGACCTTCACCTACCTGAACACCGGTGACAACACCCACTTCGAAGGCATCAACCCGGTTCCGGGAGGCTTCGCCGTCTCCGCCGAGTCAGGCCCGGGCGAGCGCGGACAGCAGGCGTCGGTGGCTTTCATACCCGCCATCGGGCTGGGCCGCTGGGGGCTGGGCCAGGGCAACATCAACTACGGTGAGGCAAAGTGGCTGCCGATCGAGACCCCGTTCTGCAGCGGCAACGGCAAATGCGCATTCACCAGCGATGACACCGTCGTCGGCAACAAGGTGTTCGGCATATACCTGGGATCCGACTCGCCCTCGGTCAGCACCTACATGGCGACCCTAACCGGCCGCTTCGGCGGGCCACTGTGGTACCTGTGATGCACTCCCCGAATCCCCGGTCGGCGGGCCTCAAGTGGCGCCGAACCGGCGGTTACTGAGTCCGGGAAAATCCGTAATTTCACGGATCCCAACGGCGTTCCCTGCAGCTAGGTTTTCCCCAACACAACACCACAGAAACACCAGTCACCCCACAGAACAGGAACCCCCGTGCAGAAAACCCTCGAGTTCCCGCGGATCGCCGCCATCGCCACCAGTGCGGTCGTCGTCGCCGGTGCCTTCGCCATCACCCCGGTCACCACGAACACCGCTGCGCCGCGAAACACCAACGCCGACGTCGCACTCACCGCAGCGCCGGCGTATACCAATCCCTGTCCGTCTGGCGTCGAGCCGTATTGCCTCCCCACCGTGGCTCAGGCGTACGCCAACCTGTTCAATTCCTACACTCAGGCGGCGCTGGAGTGGATGGCGGAGCCGGCTCTGAACGGCACGTGGACGGTGGCGGAGGCCGCCCCGGGTGATGCGGGCGCGTATGCCCTGCAACAGGCCTCAGACGGGCGTTGGCTTCTGTCCACGCCTACCGGCGCTGAAGGAGAAGTGCTGGTCAAGCTGGCAGCGGCCGCAGAGGGACAGGGCTGGACTCTGCAACATCCGAGCGATTCCGACCCGATACCTGGCGATCCCACCTGGATTATCAACCCGCCGGGTGACCTGATCGCGGGCGGCAACGGAGGTTGTCAAGGTGGCATACCCGCCGGAGGCATAGGCGAATGCATACCCGTGTACCCCCTCGCCGGGGTCGGTGCGGTAACGGCGGCGATCGCGACTCCTTTCCCGATCCTCCGCCAAATCGCCAACAATCTGGCCTTCTACGCCGGGCTTCTCGGCACTCGACCACTGGACGAAGCGGTTGCCACGATTGTGGCGACCGTCGCCGCACACATCAGGGCAGTGGGCGCTGCCGCGGAAGGTCTGATTCCGCGCGCCATCGAAGGGGAGATTAAGCGCAACCAGGCACTACTCGAGGCGGTGCAGAAGGCCAGTGGATACGTGTTCGCAGAGCTCACCACCAACTTCGGATCAGGCAACGCCATCAAAGCCTTCCGAGCCGGTTTCCTCAGCCCTCGCGGGTATGACGGCACCGTCGCCTCCAGCATCCCGGGCACATTCCTGGCAGGGGCCACCGGCCCAGGAATCATAGCCAGTCCCGCCGAGTCCGGGTACGAGTACTACGTCGCCAGCGTCGTCGTGCAAAATCAGCGCGCGCAAGGGAGGATCGTCAACGCCCTGGGCGGGTACCGTGGGCAACCCGTGCCGCAGTGCGCACCGCAAGGTGGTCCGTGCCCCAGGGTGCTGCAACCGCCGATGGCGGCACGGTCGGCCGCCAGGTCGACGAACGTTCGGGCCGCGGCGGCACGGGCCGCGGCGGCAACGACCCCCGCTGCGGTTGACAGCGCTGCAGACACCGGCGCCGACACCGCGACCGCGAGCACCGACACGGTCCGGAAACCAGCCGGCACGCACCGGGCGGCACGGTCCGCAGCCAGCAGGGCCACCGCCTCCTAGATGCCACTGCCCTGAATGCGACCCGCCTGCCGCACGACAGGCGGGTCGCATTCAGCTCACACCGCACAGCGGCAAACCCACGATGACGCCGTCTACGGCAACCAGGCGGCCCTCTCCGGTAACTCTGATTTCCCCTCGAGGCCCCCGGTCGGCGGGCCTCAAGGGTCGCCGAACCGGCGATTACTGAATCCGAACAATTACGTAATTTCACGGATCCCAAGGGCGCTCCCAGCAGCTAAGTTTTCACCAACACAACACCCACAGAACCACCACTCACGCCCCAGAACAGGAACCCCCGTGCAGAAAACCCTCGAGTTCCCGCGGATCGCCGCCATCGCCATCAGTGCGGTCGTCGCGGCCGGTGCCTTCGCCATCACCCCGGTCACCACCAACACGGCTTCGCTGCGAAGCACCACCGCCGACGTCGCACTGGTGGCGTACCCACCATGTGTTACTGAATTCGTCGGGTCGTGCCTCCCCGCGACCGCCACCACGGCGTACGCCACCCTGTTCAAACCCTTCACTCCGGCGGCGCTGGAGTGGATGGCCCAGCCGGCCCTGAACGGCACGTGGACGGTGGCGAAGGCCGCCCCCGGTGATGCGGGCGCGTATGCCCTGCAACAGCTGGCAAACGGGAGTTGGGGATTGTTCGCGCCTACCGGTGCTGCGGAAGAAGAGCTGGTCAAGCTCGTAGCGGCCGCAGAGGGACAGGGCTGGACTCTGCAACATCCGAGCAATTCTGACCCGATACCTGGCGATCCCACCTGGATCATCAACCCGCCGGGTGACCTGATCGCGGGCGGCCCCTTGGAACCCAAACAATTCATCGCAACCGCTTCCATCGCCGGGGTCGGTGCGTTGACGGCGTTGATCGCGAATCCGTTCCCGATCCCCCGCCAGATACTCAACAACCTGGCCGCCTACGCCGGGCTTTTTAGCACCATGCCACTGGAACAAGCGCTCGCCACGATCGTGGCGACCGTCGCCGCACACGCCCAGGCAGTGACTGGGCTGGCCGCTGAAATCCTTCCGCGCGCGCTAGACGACATGATCAAGCGAGTCGCCGCAGTAGCGATGGCGACAGGGAAGGCCATCAAAAACGTGCTCGACGCGGCCGTCACCGACGGACCAGTCCGCGGCGTGCAAGCCTTCGCCGCCGGTTTCCTCGGCCCGATCGGGTGGGACGGCACAGTCGCCTCAAGCCTCCCCGGCACACTGCTCGCAGCGACCACCGGCCCAGGAATCCAAGCCAATCCCGCGATTATGATTAATATTATGCCACCTATTGTTACCAGTGTGGTCGGAGAGGCGCAGGCGGCGGGAGCGAGGATCGTCAACGCCCTGGGCGGGGTCGGTGGGCAACCCGTGCCGTCCTGTGGCGAGGAGGGTTCGTTGCAGCCGTGTGCCATAGCGCCCTACCCGCAGCCGGCGGCCGCACGGTCGGCCGCCAGGTCGACGAACGTTCGGGCCGCGGCGGCACGGGCCGCAGCGGCAACGACCCCCGCTGCGGTTGACAGCGCTGCAGACACCGTCGCCGACACCGCGACCGCGAGCACCGACACGGTCCGGAAACCAGCCGGCAAACACCGGGCGGCACGGTCCGCAGCCAGCAGGGCCACCGCCTCCTAGATGCCACTGCCCTGAATGCGACCCGCCTGCCGCACGACAGGGGGGCATTCAGCTCACACCGCACAGCGGCAAACCAGGGTGGAAGGTACAGATTCCCGCGGTAGAAATCCTCAGGTATTCTTCAGGTATGCCCGGAGTCGGTTCGCCCCTGTTGGGACGCCGCACCGAAGAGAGGTTTTTACAAGGTTTGCTGGCCGGTGACTCCGGAAGTGCGGTAGTGGTTTCTGGTGAGCCCGGCGTCGGTAAGACAGCGTTGATCGAACAATTGTGCAGATTTGCTGGTCGCCAGGACTGGCGGGTGGTGCGGGTGCAGGGATCCCAGGCGGAGGAGCCCTTCGCTCTGGGTGGGTTGAATCAATTGGGCATCGGGCTCAGGGATAGTCAAGTCGGGTTGGATCAGCACGACCGCGCGGTGCTGGATCCGGTGTTGTGCGGTGATGCCGGCACCGAGGTATCGGTGCTCCCGCTTGCGGCGGCGTTGCTGAATCTGCTGGCGGTTGCTGCGCAGACCCGGCCGGTGGTGTTGGTGGTTGATGATGTGCACTGGCTGGACGGCATCAGTGCGGAGGTCCTCGGGGCCATCGGGCGGCGGCTGGACCATCCGCTCGTCCGGATCGTGGCAGGACGGCGGACGCCGTATGAGTGCGTGTTCTCCGCTGCCGGCTGGGATGAAGTGCCCCTGGCGGCGCTGGGTGCCGCCGATTCCGAAAAGTTGCTCGACCGCGCCGGGGTGGCGTTGCCGGCGGTCACGCGGGCCGCAGTCCTGGCGGCGGCAGCCGGAAATCCGTTGGCGCTGGCCGAACTTCCGCGATTCGCCGACCGGATCGACTTGGGCGCAGCTGTGCTGCCGCTGACTGACCGTCTGGTCGGGGTGTTCGGCGATCGCACCGCAGGGCTCGACGCCGATGTGCGTGCCGATCTGTTGCGGGCCGCCCTAGACGGCAGCACGACCTCCACGGTTTCGGCCAACCGCTCCCGCTACACGATTCAGCTCGGCGATCCCGCCGCCGCCGTGGGTCTTCTGGTGGTGGACCCGCTGGGGCACTACGTTTTCCGCCACCCACTGGTGCCTGCTGCGGTGATCCATCAGTCCACCCCCCGGGAACGCCGCGAAGCCCACCACTACCTCGCCACGCTGTACGAAGATGTGCTGTTCCGCCGCGCCACCCACCTGGCCGCAGCAGCCACCAAACCTGACCAGGACGTCGCTGACCTGCTCGGCGAGGCCGCGCAACTATCCCTTCGGTTGGGCGGAATTCCCGCCGCCATCGGATGGCTGCGACAAGCCGCCGAACTGAGTACCGACCCGAAACGACGCACCGGATTGCTGGCTGAAGCAGTATTCGTCACCACCCGAGCCGGACGGATCACCGAAGCCAGGCAGCTTCTCGGAAACGTCGAGGGCGACGCGACGCAATTCGCGCTCGCGGTCTTGGCCGACTGCTACCAGGCGGTACACGCCGACGGTGAGGTGCTCTCAACACACCGGCGCCTGCTGGAAGCACTGACGCGGGTCGACGAACTCGACGAACAGGTCGTAAATCGGCTCGTCAACCTCCTGCTGTACGTCACCGGCTACGCCGACGACGACCACGTGCACGAACTAACTAACGCCGGCATAGCCAAGGTGAAGTCGCGGGTGATCCCGGCAGTGCTGCTCTACCACACCGGTGTCGACGATATCGCCAGCACCGCGAACACCATCCGGTCGACGCTCGGTGGGTATGCCGCGTTTCTATCGGAGGTGCCCGCGCGGTATGTCTTGATGATGTCCTACCCGGCGTACTGCACTGATGCGATGGCTGAGTTTCGTGCCCCACTGCGGACGGCCTTCACTCAGGTCAGCGCGTACGGGGCGTCCCTTGATGCCATCGAGGGCGGGCGTGTGGTGCTGCTTGATCTGATGGCCACGGGCAACTGGGACCACGCCGAGCAGATCGGCGCGCAATGCCTTGAGATGGCCACCGGAGTTCACGGCAGCGAATTGATGCGTCAAACGTTGTTGGCCGACCTCGGGATGCTCGCCGCCTGCCGGGGAGACTTGGAGACCGCGCGCCGAAACGCCACTGAAGTGACGGCATGGTCGCAGCCCCGGGGCATGAACATGCTCCTGTGCGCTGCGCATCGGATCGCGGTGCGGGTGGCAATCGCCGAGGGCGATTACGAGGCGGCGTATGAGGCGGCTATCAGAATCAACCCGCCGGGACACTTCCCTCGGAAGAACATTCAGGTGGGCGATCGGATGCTCGATATGGTCGAGGCATTGATACACACCGAACGCCTTGCGGACGCCCGCGCGCACGTCGCTGAAGCGATGCGGCTGAACCTCGACGAGGTCTCACCCCGTGTCGCGGCTCTGACCCTCGCAATGAGGGCGATGACGGCACCCGCCGCCGAGGCCGATGGCCTCTACCAGTCTGCGCTGGACCACCCCGGCATCGCCGAATTCCCCTTCGAACACGCCAGAATCGCTCTGGCCCAAGGCATGTGGCTGCGACGCAACAAACGCCACACCGAAGCACGAGCCGTACTCGAGTCAGCAGCCGAGAACTTCGATCGCCTCGGCGCGCGACCGTGGGCCCAACGGGCAGGTGCCGAACTGCGCGCGGCAGGCGCCACCGTCAAGCCCACCCTCGGCGAAACCATTGTGCTCAGCGCCCAGGAGCGCCGAATCGCCGAACTCGCCGCAGCCGGACGCACCTCCAGAGAGATCGCCGCGCACGTCCACCTCTCACCGCGCACCGTCGATTCCCACTTAACCGGGGCGTTCCGCAAACTGGGTGTCACCCGGCGGGCCGCACTCAGTCAAGCCCTGGCCGAGCACGAACGGACTGCAACCGAATCGGAGTGATTCCGCCCAGATACTGCCGATGAACACCGGTTCTGCGCCGGTAACAAGGTTTGGCGAGGTTCACGCTGCCGCTCATCGACGATCCGGCGTTTTAGGATAGAAGGGTGAGGCCGGACCCGCTCGTCGGTGCGTTGCTCGACGGCCGGTACCGCGTCGAGGCCACCATCGCCGCCGGGGGAATGTCGACGGTGTACCGCGGACTCGACATGCGGTTGGATCGGCCGGTCGCGTTGAAGGTGATGGATGCCCGCTATGCCGGCGATCACGAGTTCCTGACCCGATTCCATCGGGAGGCCCGCGCTATCGCCAAACTCAAGCATCCCGGCCTGGTTGCCATTTACGACCAGGGCAACGATCCCGCCCATCCGTTCCTGGTGATGGAACTCATCGAGGGCGGAACCCTGCGCGAACTGCTTCGCGAGCGGGGTCCAATGCCGCCGCACGCCGTGGTGGCGGTACTGCGCCCGGTGCTCGGTGGGCTGGCAGTCGCACACAGCGCCGGACTGGTGCACCGCGACATCAAACCGGAGAACGTGCTCATCGCCGATGACGGCGAGGTCAAGTTGGTCGACTTCGGCCTGGTCCGGGCGATAGCCGAGGCGGGCATCACCTCCACCAGCGTCATTCTCGGCACAGCCGCGTATCTGTCGCCCGAGCAGGTCCTCGGCCACGAGACCGGACCCCGCAGCGACGTGTATTCGGTCGGCATTATGGCCTTCGAATTACTCACCGGCACAGCACCTTTCACCGGCGACAGCGCACTCGTGGTGGCCAATCAGCGCCTCGACCGCGACGTACCGCCACCCAGTTCGATGATCGACGGAGTGCCGCCGCAATTCGACGCCTTCATCGCCCGGGCGACGGCGCGCAACGTCGACGACCGGTTCAGCGACGCCTCCGCCATGGGCGCCGAACTCGACGCGATCGCCGAGGAATTAGCCCTGCCGCAATTCCGTGTTCCGGCCCCGCGGAACTCCGCGCAGCACGCGGCCGCCACCGTGATTCACAACCGGCGACCCGATCGAAGGCCGGCCGCGGGACCACCGGTTCGAACACCGACCCGTCAGCTGACCCGCGGTCCGCAGCAGTGGCAACCTGCCACACCCGGCGACACCGGTGTCGACGATCACAACGAGATCGCCGAATACTCTTCCCCACCACAGCGATTCGCCGGAATCAACATCGAGGAGTTCGGCTGGGCACGGCAGCGGTCACGTCGGCTGATGGCCTTCTGGGTGCTCACCGTTGGCGTGCTGACCGGACTGATGGCCATCGCCGGGTGGACACTCGGCACCAACCTCGACGCTCTGCTCGGCCGCTGAGCCTCGCTGAGCAGACACGAAACGGCCCGAAAAGCCGAGCCGAGAGGAACCTGTGCGTCTGCTCGGCGTGGGTTATTCGCGGAGCATCTCCGCGACCAGGAACGCCAACTCCAGGCTCTGCTGGGTATTCAGCCGTGGATCGCAGGCCGTCTCGTAGCGACCAGCCAGGTCGGTGTCGGAGATGTCCTGGGCGCCGCCGAGACACTCGGTGACGTTCTCCCCGGTGATCTCCACGTGGATCCCGCCGGGGTGGGTGCCCAGCGCCCGGTGCACCTCGAAGAACCCCTGCACCTCGTCGACGATGCGGTCGAAGTGGCGGGTCTTGTACCCGGTGGACGACTCGTGGGTGTTGCCGTGCATCGGATCGCACTGCCAGATCACCTGATGACCGGTGGCCTGGACCTTCTCGATGATCGGTGGCAGCAGATCGCGCACTTTGTGGTTGCCCAACCGGGTGACCAGCGTCAGCCGACCCGGCTTGTTCTGCGGGTCAAGACGTTCGACGTATTCGACCGCCAGTTCCGGCGTCATCGTCGGCCCGATCTTCACCCCGATCGGATTCGCGATCACCCCTGCGAAGGCGATATGGGCACCGTCGAGCTGACGGGTCCGCTCCCCGATCCAGACATAGTGCGCCGACAGGTCGTAGAGGCGGGGCTCACCGGAAGCCTCGGAGAGCCGAAGCATGGCCCGCTCGTAATCAAGCACCAGAGCCTCATGGCTGGCGTAGATCTCGGCGGTGTCGAGGTTGCGGTCGTTGACCCCACAGGCCGCCATGAAGCGCATGCCTCGGTCGATCTCACCAGCCAATGCCTCGTATCGGGCCCCGGCCGGCGAGGTGCGGACGAACTCCCGATTCCAGTCGTGCACCAGGTGCAACGACGCCAGACCTGAGGAAGTGAGTGCCCGAACCAGATTCATCGCGGCACTGGCGTTGGCGTAGGCGCGCACCAGCCGCGACGGGTCATGGTCGCGCACGGCCGCGTCGGCGGCGAACCCGTTGATCATGTCGCCGCGATAGGACCGCAGACCCAGCGCGTCGATATCCGACGAGCGCGGCTTGGCGTATTGGCCGGCGATCCGGGCCATCTTGACGACCGGCATGCTAGCGCCGTAGGTCAGCACCACGGCCATCTGCAGCAGGGTGCGGATATTGGCGCGGATGTGCGGTTCGGTGTTGTCGACGAAGGTCTCCGCGCAGTCGCCGCCCTGCAGCAAAAACGCCTCCCCGCGGGCCACCGCGGCAAGCTGGCTCGAGAGCTTCTCGACCTCGGAGGCCACGGTCACCGGGGGCACGCTCTCCAGCACCGTGCGCATCGCCCTAGCCTGCTCGGCATCCCAACTCGGTTGCTGCGCGGCGGGTTTGGCCAGCGCCTCCACCAGCCGGGTACGCAGGTCAACCGGCAACGGCGGCAACGCCGGCAGTTGCTCGATCGGTACGTCGACGGTCCAATTCATCCGCCTATCCTAACCTCGGCGCTTCGGGATTCTCACCACCGCCGACGGTTCCTAACTGCGCCGAATGCTCCCCCGGGGTTCCCGGACCAAGATCGCGGCCGGTAGTCATCAGCTCATGGCGGCGCCGATTATGCCGAGCGTCGACCAGTGCGTCGTGGGTGTCGGACGGGCGCGGCGGCATCCGCGGACTGCCGTGGTCCTCCCACAACTGCCGCAATTCCCGGGTGAACCGCGGGATCTGCGGCGGTAGGCTGGTCATCGGTCCCCATAGCTGGCACAGGGCAACATGGTCGTAAGCACCCACCCAGGCCCACAGTTCAATGGGCTCGGCCTCGATCTCCGGGTCGTCGATGCCGAAGAAGTCCTCGAGGCCCTCCCGAATCTGCCGGCGCGAGCGCCACAACTGCGACGCCGGCGACGGCAGCTTGGGCAGCACATTGGTCCGCACCCAACGGCCCGCCGACTCCGGATCGAACTCGGTCGATATGGCGTAGAACTCGCGACCGTCATCGGCGACGACGCCGATCGAGATCAGGTCGATAAGCCTGCCGTTGTCGATGAACTCGGTGTCGTAGAAGTACCGCATCAGCTGGGTCCCGATCCCGCGACCGCGGGTTGGGCACTCCGCGGTGCCGGCTGATCCGGGGATGCGGCGCGCGCCGGAGGCGGCGCGGCGTGGACCTCGCGGTCGAGTTCGGCGTCCACCTCGGCAGCGGCCGGGAACCGGGGTTCGCCGGCGATCACGTGCTGCAACCAGAGATTGACCTGAACGAACGGCCGGCGCAGGTAGCGCTCACGCTCCAGTGCGCGGTGCATCTTGCGGGGTTCGTCTTGGTAATGCCAACGTGCCCACGGGGCGTGCGGCCGGGACAACCGGATCGCGCCGATGAACAGCAACGGTGTGATGAACATGCCCACCAGTCCGGTCCACAACTTGCCCTTCAGCAGCACGATGACCGCGAGTGCCAGGACGAATACGGCCATCACCACCACCGTCACCCGGGCGAGGACTGAGGTGTCGTCGCGCCAGATGCCGATGTCAAAGAAGGACAGCGGGTTGAATCCCATCACCAGCAGGCCCGCCACCGCGACCGCAGCGAACACCGCGTCGACCGAGGTGCGGCCGTCTTCGGACCAGTAGACGTCCTGCAGATGCAGAATCAGCGCGAACTCGTCGAGCACCAGGGCGGCTCCGATGCCGAATACGATTGCGGCCGCGGTGAACTGGTGGATGGTGCCACCCTGGGCCATCGTCACCATGGCGACGCCGGCGGACAACGACAGGATAACCCCGAACACGGCATGGTGGATGTGCATGCCCCCGCCGCTGCCGCCGTCCTTGGACGAGACGGAGATGTTGTGCGGCTGCCACCATTTGCGCGGACCGGTCCATCCGGCCGTCGCACGGATGTAGCGGGTGATCGTCCGGGTCACGAAGAAGGTCAGGATGAACGCGATCAGGCACCACATCAGCGGCACCCGTCCCGGGGCGATGACGTCGAAGTGCACGGCGGTTGGCACGCCTAGGGAACTTACGCCCAGGCCTTCCCGGGCGCCTCGGCCGGATACTCTGGTGGAGAGATGAGCAGGTGGCGGTGGCCCGACACGGGCAGTAGTGGCGGGCGTGACCCGGCGGACCGCCCGCCGACCGGCCTGTGGCGAGCCGTCGACGCCGTCATCGCGATCGGGATCGGTGTCGCCGTCGGGTATGCCGGCTGGCACCTCTTCCGGCAGCTGCCCTACCTGATCGACACCGACGTCTACCGGATGGGCGGGCAGGCCTGGTTGGCGGGTCGGCCGCTGTACGCCGACGGAGTGGTGTTCGCCACCCAGGGCGGATTGGACCTGCCCTTCACCTATCCCCCACTGGCCGCGATCGTGTTCAGCCCGCTGGCCCTGGTGTCGCTGCGGGTGGCGAGTGTGGTTATCACGACCATCACCTGCGGGCTGCTGGTGGTGTCGATGTGGATCGTTTTGAGCCGCCTACGGGTTCCGGATGCCGTCCGCCCGGGCGTCGGACCGCTGTGGCTGCGTCGCGGTTGGCTTTCGGCCGGTCTGGTCGCGATGTCGATGACGTGGCTCGAGCCTATCCAGGCGAACTTCCACTTCGGCCAGATCAACGTCGTCCTGATGACCCTGGTGATCGCCGACTGCGTACCACTCCGGACGCCGTGGCCCCGCGGCCTGCTGCTGGGTCTCGCCATCGCGCTGAAGCTGACTCCGGCAGTGTTCCTGGTGTATTTCGTGCTACGCCGAGATACCCGTGCGGCGCTGACCGCGGTGGCCTCGTTCGTGGCCGCCACCCTGCTCGGGTTCGCCCTGGCCTGGCGCGACTCCTGGGAGTACTGGACGTCCACCGTGTCCCACACCGATCGGATCGGTACCGCAACCCTGAACACCAACCAGAACGCCGCCGGGGCGTTGGCCAGACTCGGTCTCGACCCGAGCACCCACTTCGTGGCATGGACGATGAGCTGCCTGCTAGTTCTGGCACTGACCGTGTGGGCCGTGCGGCGCGTGCTGGCCGCCGGCGAGTCGACGCTTGCCGTGGTGTGCGTGGCGATGTTCGGCCTTGTCGTCTCGCCGGTGTCCTGGTCGCACCACTGGGTGTGGGCGTTGCCGACGGTCATCGTCACCGCGGTACTCGGCTACCGATATCGCAGTGCCGCCCTGGCCGCTGTCAGCGCCGCCGGGACCGCACTGATGGTGTGGACGCCGATCGAACTGCTGCCCGAACACCGCGAGGCCTCGGCGGCGTGGTGGCGCCAGTTGTTC